>OHRE01000274.1_pt1 | contig 28270 bp, 28 predicted proteins | sample 1578411 | NCBI WGS metagenome assembly OHRE01 (sample SAMEA3879566, study PRJEB24766) | human gut metagenome | biome: human-associated habitat; feature: feces | place: USA | collected 1985/1987 | reverse complement strand
CGAATGGGGCTAACCTCGCGCCGCATGAGATAAGTATGCTTTTTGCGGTCTTGCCAGTAACAAAATGTCAATAGTTTTTTAATCATTTTTCTCAAAAAGGCAAAAAAATAGAACGTATAGTTTATTTCCATACGCTCTATCTCACATTTCATATTAAATTTTGAATTCTACAAATTTTTTATATTTCGTTGTCAATATGTTTTCTACTCTAACGCCCCTTTTACTTTTTTGTGGGAAATGCACCGCTCCTCCCGATTGGCAAGTGCCTTCACCCTGCCTTCTAACAGAAGTTCCCTTCCTTTTTCATTTCTTGTATACACACAGTCATAATTTCCGATATACGGATGCATGCATTTTGCAAAACGTTCCGCATCCTCCTTCTTTTTCGAAAAACAATTTGGAATGGCATAGAAACCATTCAGTCCTTTGTGTCCCTTCTTTTTCACAAGTATGTAACGCTGGTTGTCGATCACATCAAAAAATTCATTGACACACTGTGCGAACAACGCTTTATCCCTGCCGCTTCCACCGGACAGATAAATAATATGGTTATCCGGTCCGTTTGATTCTGTCTCAACTTTACAGTGTGTTTCTTCCAGAAGCTGTTGCTCCTCTAATGCTTTGCGGATTCCATTTCCAAATGCCTTTAATCTTTTTAGCGGACTTCCCAACATGAAAATTTTCGGGAAACGTATCATAATTCCAGCCAGTCCGGCAGCAATGAAGAAGTAACAGGTTCCGGCCAGGATACCATTTTGGGACGCTGCAGCAACAATACCTGCCCCAATTGCCCCGATCAGACACAGAATTCCTGACAGGATCATTGTAAGAATCGCATCCCAGAAAACAACACTTGTGACAAATTTGTCTTTTACTTCTGTCTCATCCACAATATCCATTTTGTCATAGACTGCAAGTGCACTGTTCCAACGTTCTTTTAACGTATCGCGCTGCCCCGACATTTTCAGCATTTGTCTGTTAATCCTGTCAATATTCGTTTTATTAAATGGCGTTTTAATAACTGACAACCGTTTCATTCCATTTTCAATCGTATTTTCTGTATAATGCAGACCGAGAAAATGTTCCATCCTTCGCTCCAGCATACTGTAATCTTCACTGATCTGATTGTCATCTGCCTTTAGCACTTCGTTCCACGGTCTTAAACAGACTAAATGCCAGATGTTACTTGTTTTTTCCGGATGTTCTTTCATCACACGGATGGCACGCCCTCTCATCTGGTTGCTTAACATAAATGAGCCTACAAAGCTTGCAAGGATCAGGGAATTGATACAAGGAGAATCCCATCCTTCCCCTAACAGCGATTTTGTACCGATCAGCACCTGCATATAGCCTTTTGAGAAAATATCTGTTACCGCCCCTGTGAGAAAATGTGCATTTCCAACCGCTGTCACTTTAAGATAATCTGTTTCAGAAAGATTTCCGATCCTGCTGAATGTAACTTTTCCGCTCATTCCGATCGCCTGCTCTAATGCTTCTCTTGCCTCTGCCGGAATGATCACAATCGTTCCACAAAGCACCCCAAAACGGATTTGTTCGTTTTTCTTTTCATTGTCACGACGGAGCATCTCAAAAAACGGAAGCACTCCAAGTGAGTTAACATCATATTCTGTATTTCCAATTGCTTTTTCATATTCTTTCCGGATGTAATCTGTCAAAACAAGCAGCCTCAAATCCTGACCGGATGCCTCATATTCATGGAACACAATATCACGGATGCTGTTACATTTTCCAAGGGAATTTGTGAGCATTTTTTCCACTGCCGCACTTTTCGTCATGACGACTTTTTTCTTTTCTATCAGACCGTCGGATTTTAAATCAGCAATTAGCAATTCACGATATGTCTTGTCACACAGGTATGAATCCACATCATCATACAAGAATCCCTGTAACAGACGCTCCATCCATTGCACATTCATGTCCGGTAATTTTTTTGCCCCCAAAAGCCTCTGTAATCTGGACGGAATTGCAATATTTTTGCTCTGTAAATAAATCAACAGTGATGCCAGATATGCCGGATTATCCAGAAGCAGATCATCTGAGAGCTGTCCACTGAACCCCTTATGGCTTCTTACGTACGTAAGGAACTGAGTATCCCGCATGATTTTTTCTGTCATTGCTTTACTGCGTTCTTCAAAACGTCTGACTTCCTTCTCTTCTTCTTTTGTTGGATAGTTGAAGTAAACATAATCCTGATGCGGACAGAGGCTTCCCTCTTTTACGAGCTCCGGTATCGTAATCTCTTCATCGATCTCTCCACACATATTCATGTACCGCGTCCACATAGCCGGTGTGGAATCATATGGTGGTGTTGCTGTCAAAGCGATGATTTTAAGGTTATTCACCTGTTTTTTGAATTCTTCTAATGCTTTCCACCATTCACTTCGCAAGTGGTGGCATTCATCCAGACAGAGTACTTCGATCCCAGCCTCTTTCATCGTCCCAACCAGATCAAAACCGCTGTAATCTACTTCCTTTGTCTCTGTTTTCGCCGGGCACTCGTCTGTGCCTGTGCCACTATCCTCACCTGCATCTTCCTGTATTCCCTGAAATCTTGTCATGGCACTGTGTAATGCCTGATAGGTTGCAACCGTGATCGCCTTTGGCTGTTTTAAATTCTGTGAAAGATAATCTTCCCCCTGTATGCCCTCACATAAAAAAGCTTCCTCAATCCTTGCGATCCACTGCTCCCGGATCGTAATGGATGGTGCCAAAATCAGTGCTTTTCCGTTCATCCTGCGGATCAGTTCAATTCCCAATGTCGTTTTCCCGGATCCGGGTGCCGCTACAATATGTATTTTTCCATCTGCCATGTACCTGTCTGCGTGTTCCAAAACCCTTGCCTGATACCTTCTCCATGTTCCTTTAAACTCTAAAATACCTTCGTAATTCATAATCATCCATTTTCCTCTGCTTATTCCACTTTTTCTGTGGTCTGTAACTATTATATACAACTGCCAATTTTCTTACAAGAAAGATTCCGTGTCCAATAAGAAGTATGCCTATGTTGGGATATTTAAATCATTCTGCATCCTCAAAGCAAATGAATTTAAATAGAATTTCAGGTGTGCCTGTGATAAAATATTAATAAGTTTAACAACTGAAATTTGACTGTATCATTTTGTTCATCAAATTTATTATTCATAAGGTGTCTATTTTGATCCTAAGAAGAAATGAATTTTAGGTCTTGTATATTCATCAAACTGATCTTCTGTCTCTGTATCAAATGAACAAGACAAACTGATAGGCGCATCCTGATCATAGAAACGGAAACTCTTATAAAATGTCCCATTTAGAAATTCATCTTTAAATTGTTGTGGAATAGCCTGATAAGATAATATCTCAGGATTAGATACGGATACATTTAAATTCTCAAAAGACTTTTGTAATGTCGCAAAATCTTTTTCTGTCTGCATTAAATTCTCTTCTAAACTCTTATTAATATCCACACCTTCTACATATGAGATATTGATGATAGTACCACTATTATTGACTTGAACATGAACATAACAATCAGTAGCACCTGAATCTCTTAAATATCCCATAACAGTATAACTTGATCTACTACGTGATTCATTTGGATTGTCTGCATGTACTCTTACACATACAGGTTCTAATGCCTTTTTTACTATTTCTACTTGTTTTGCAGAAGCTGCAATTCTTTGATCCATTGCCTGCTTTCCTTTTATATATTGAGGTATATAAGTACCGACTACAATAAGTATTGGGATAACTGCAAAGGCAATGAGTTGTTTTTTTATATCAGGAATAGGGATTCTATAAGCATGTGCCATGTTCTCGGCATTACTTCCTGCTTCAGATAACATATCTATAGATGTAGAGACTGTACTTACTGCACCAGCCACCTGCATAGCACTTCCTATATTCTTTGCAGTATCATTATCACTTTCTTTAAGGAATCGACCAACAGCTTGTGACGCCAAAGCAGCAGATACCTCTTTAGAATAATCTGTTTCTGACTGTTTCACATTTAATCTACCTATAAGAGATTTCCATTTCTTACCGTTCATTCCAAACTTAGGGGCAAGTGCACAGAAACAGAATATAATAACATATATAATGACAAATCCTAATGCAGTAAACATCCCTGTAGGCTGAAAACCTTTGTTTTGGAATACTAAATCATCTATCATCTCTAATGGTACTATTAATGCACATTGTACAAATGAAAAGATGAGTGCAACCACTGCAATCTTTGGATATATACAATATCTTTGAATCATTTTTTTCTCTTTATTGTTAATCATGGATATCACCTCTGTTTCTAGTATAACTTATTTTTGAATGAAAAAAGAGCGATATTTTGCTCTTACTATATTTGTTTCTTAACTAAAAGGAAATTACGAATATTTTGATGTTTAATACCATACTCAAGTTTGATTGTATCATGGTTCATCCTTGACCCGTTAGAGGGCAACGCATTTAATCCGAACAGCTCATTTAAAATAATATTATTCCTTTATAATTCTACAAACTTGAATTTTGTCTGATTACCAATTATCTTTTGTAATTTATAGCTGCATCAAAAAGAATACCAATACACTCAAGAGTATCGTTACTATTCCCATTATGATAAACATCATGGAAGTAAAACTTTTTGAAATTGGTCTATCAACATAGCACTTTTTAGGATTGTTTGGATTATAATAAACTGTCATCTTACTGTTGATAGGCCACAACTGCTCTGCAAGTTGACGCAAATTTGCAATGGATCCAGTTTTTACATGTAGCCAGCCTTTTTCATCTTCATAGACTTCTGATTTCACCGGTACGGGTACTCCAGATATTTGCGTTGTTTTAATTCCACAAAATATTTTCTTTGTTTTATAACAAGTTCCATTCACAAAGTACTCCACGATTGGATACACCCTTCCATTTCCCGGAAACCCATATTGTTTAACAATACCGTCTGTCTGCTTTGTACACAATTGATTCTGTCTTTTTACAATGATATTGAAAGTAACTCCTAGTAAAACCAATATTACACCAAGACCTCCAACTGTCATCAATTCTAACCATGCAATTTGTATTTCTGTCATAGTTTCATCACCTCAAATTCCAGTTTTCTTGATTCTGCAAACTTGAATTTGTAATTACATTCCATACATATTGGCATTCTTTACAATCACTCTATCTCCTTTTTCTAATTGTTCCTTAGAAACTCCTCTTAACCCAAGTCCAACATGTTCTGTTTTATATCCACAACCATTTGATTTTCGTTCTTTTGTATGTATATCGATGTTAGTAATTATAGTCTCTAATACACCTCCATTTGTTTTATAAACACACGCATTTTCTCCTTCTCTACACATTCCTGTTGATATGTTTCCTGTGACAACTGTTCCACCCCCCCATAATTGTAAATACATCATCAATAATCAATTCAAAGTCTTCTTTTAAACATAATGGAACATCTAATCTGTTCATATACTCTTTTTCTCGCTCTTTTTTGCTTTTACCAAATAATCCCATAGTGTTTCTCCTTTATAACTTCTAATTTGTTGCTCAAATCATATCACATTTTCAAACATATCTCAATTCCAATTGTCTCTGCCCCCATCTATTGCATTGCCTTTCGGCTTGCTTCTGTAACCAGCATCCGGTTAATCTTTTCTTGCATGGTTTCCTTTGCATCTTCATTGAAATGATAGCGGACAACATATACTGTCTGCCCGATTTTCTTTGTAAATGTGTTTCCCTCTGTTTTTTTATTCATCATTTTTTCCATAATCATCTATTTCCTTTCTTTCCTGTGCCCGACAGAGAGAGGTTTGCTTCTGTCCCTGCCGGGAGTTTATCGGCACGCTGACAACGCAAGTGTCAACATAGGGTTTGAAACTTTTTTCGGGTAGTTATTTCTGTTTTCCAAAATACTATTGAAAAGTTTTTTGAATGTTCTTGTTGACACCTGTTAAAAAGTAGCTGAAACACCGGTAAATACAAAGGATTTTGGTGTCAACAAAAATGTCAACAAGCAGTAAATTTCCGGGTAATCAGTAGCCTTTCGGCATCAAAATCAGCCTTTCTCTCTGTCGGGCAGATCAAATGGCAGCTCCAACTGTTCTGCTTTCGTCAGCTTTGTAAATCCATCTTTATCCGGTTCGTTGCCACCCTCTTCTTCTGCTCCTTCCCTGATCCAGCTTCTCTGTCTGCCATATCCTTCCTTTGAAAATCTGTGGACTCCGGCTCTCTTCCAGCCAGTGATCTGCGTATCCATAATGGAACAGATTTCATTTGTCTCGAATTTTTTCGGCTCCCGGTCAAAATGGTCAAAGGCTTCTTTCCAGATCTGGACGGAACATACATGACTACCTTTATAAGCGTCCAGCCAGCCTTGTATCATTCCTGCCATCGTATCTTCCTGTGTGAACTGTTTTCGGTATTCACTGATCTCCTGCTCCATTTCCTTTGAGAACTTCAACAGGCTGCTCTTATTCTCCGTTGACCAGTAGATTTCCATTACTTCTGCCCACAACTGGTCAAAATAGGATCTGGCTTCTTTTTCATCATCGAGGATATGCTTCTCTGCCTTACTGCTGTCTATAGCAATCGGCAGGAACCGTCTTGCCCCGGTACGGTCAAAAGGAATGAACTGCCTTGTGTTCGTTGAACCTGCAAAGATACACTGACGCTTCCGGTCTTCCTCATATTTATCATAAGGGTTCCGGTAAGTGTCTTTCTGTCTGGTCAGGAATGACTTGATTTCCTCATTGCTCTTTGCACTGATTGCAGCAATCATCTCCGACATTTCCATAATCCAGTGTCCCCGGAGATGCTCGTATATCTTACTGTCATTCAACTGCTTCAGATCATCAGAAAACCAGTCATCGTTCAATGCAAGAAAACGGAAAAATGTGGATTTTCCGGCTCCCTGCTGACCTACCAGACAAAGCATTTCATCTGCTTTACAACCGGGGCGGTAGATTCTGCTTAATGCTTCCATCAGGAAGTGCTTCACAACCTCATAGACAAAATCCGAAGCATCTGCCCCCATATACCGTTGCAGAACATAACGGATTCTCTCCTGCCCGTCCCACTCCAGTTGTTCCAGATACTCACAGATCGGGTGGTATGCCCGGCTGTTGGCTTCTATGCGAAGTGCCTTATCCATACATTTTTCACTTGTGAGTTTGTAATAGCGTTCAAAGAAATAGTAGAAATAAGTCCTGCCATCATCATCCAGCTTGCAGACTTCCTCATTCCACCAGAGTTTTTTTACAATATCAATCCTGCCTGTCAGCTTGTTGTATTTCATACTCTCACGCACAAGCGGATCATTTCTCAGCACAACCATATAATTTCCAACCGTTGCTTTCGCAGTTCCTTTCTGTGTATATTCCAGCATCTGTTTCACTTCATCGACTTTGCTTTTATCTACCATCCGGAACATTTCTTTCATGGCATCTTTCTGTTCTTTTGTGGCGATCTCCTTTATCTTCTCTTTCGCATTGCTCAATCCGCTCCACCTCCTTCCATTTTTCTTTTACAAGTGCTTCCTTATCTGCCCTGTCCCCAAAGAGCAGGATATCCAGATAATACTCAACAACTGACAACTCCCTGAGAGCAGTCATAAACTTTTCATGCCATTCTTCTGTCCGTGTTTTTGGTGCATACTGTTCTTTCCATTCCAGAAGCAGGCTCAGATAATCCAGATAGGCTCTCAGGCATCTCAGATGTTTTTTCTGCCAAAGTTCTTCTGGTGTCGGCTCTGGCTTTTTTGCTGAAACGCTTCTCCTGTTCTGCGGTGATCCCCTGTCCCTGCCGGAATAAGGAATCCCAAAATCATCTGCCAGCTTCATGGCTGCATCTTTCAATCCAATGTCAAACAGTTGTGCCGTAAAATCAATGGCATCTCCTGTACAGCCACACCCGAAACAATAATATCTCCGGTCAACTTTCATGCTGGGTGATTTGTCATTATGGAAAATGCAGCGGATCAGTCCGCTCCTGTTGGGCTTTAACCCATACCTCTCCGCAGCCTGCCGGACGGTCACATTCTGTTTTACTTCATCAAATAATCCCAATTCGTTTCCTCTCTTTCTTAAATCTGCTTCCCAAATCTGGGAAGCAAGTTTTCACAAAAAACAAAAAAGCACTTTGTCCTGTCCTTACGGAATCAACAAAATGCCCTTATAGTTCCAGATCACTGGAATGTGATCTTCCTTTATTCAGTTGTTTTCTCTCTGCCTCTTCTCTTTGAATCTTTGCTACGTTCAATGCAAGTTTTTCTCTGATTGACGGCTTCACTTCTTTTTTGATTTCTTCTACAACGGCTTTTTTCTTCTCTGGCTGTTTTAACTGACAGACAACCCTCACAACAGCTTTTTCCATCGCATATTCGATTTTTTTAATCAGACCGTCCAGCCTGTTTATCGCATATTCCTTTTCTTTTCGTGATGCCTTACGTTCCGGACTCTGAATCCATCTCTTAGAATCTTCCGCAAGACGAATGTCATCTTTTCTGGTAGCCCGCATTGTTTCCTCTGCGACTTTATCCACAGCCTTGTCATAGGCTTCACTGGATACTTCGTCAAGCAAGGTTTCCACATCTTCAATACGGAGGGTAAGCTGTTGCAGTTCCTCTCTCTGTTCTTCAATCAGCTCGCCCTGACTTAGAATCCGGTCAGAATTGGAAATGAAATTTTCTTTAAATTCTTTTTCCTGCTGTTCTATTTTTTCTTTCTGTGACTGGATAACCTTTTCATTTGCCCTGACATGGTTTGACTGCCTTGCAAGTTCCAGATGATTCGCATTGACCTTATCCCTCTGCTGATTGAGCATTTCCTGCTGAACCGCAATCTCTTCTTTCTGCTTCATTCGGATATAGTCCTGTTTCTCCAGATACTGCCTTCCTCCATAGGACGGTTCTTCGTCAATTTCCAGTCCATGACGTTTACAGATATCCAGGAACATTGTCCGGCAGGCAGAATCAAAAACAACCTTACGGTTATTTGTCTTTGATCTTTTCTTTTCCGGATTCGGAAGTTCAAAGCCAAGTTCTTCCAGTGCCGCTTCCTGTTTCGGTTCAATCTCCCCATACCGGTTCGTAGCATCGAATACATGACGCTCATGAATATGCGGAGTCGCTTCGTCCATGTGCAGTGACCAGTCAATGATATGCACATTAGAACCAAACCGCTCATCGAACTCTTTCTTGAATTCATCAAAAACCAAAACCAGCGTTTCCACAGAAGCGTGTTCATCTATCGTCCCAAGCTGATAGATACTTTCTTCCGGACAGGTCTTTTTATTTTTCAGAACATCTTCCACCCCTTTACATCTGTCGGGGTGTCTTGCTTTCTCATGACGTTTATTCTGGTTAATCACATAATCGCTGTAATGATCCACATAGTATGCCATCTCAATCTGGTTAAAAGAAAAATTATCCTCTTTTCCCCGGTCTGCCATTGTGGTATATCCCTGATAGCAGTCCCAGTAAATATTCTGACGGACACGTTCATTGTCAATATGCTCACTGTGTTCCGGGTCAAATCTCCGGTCATTGTGAAGCGGATTGTAAACACCGTCTTTCCCAGATCTGCCGTTATGCCTTGTGCCTTTCAATTCACATCTCTCCTTTTTTCAAGTTGTTTCCCCGGAGGGGATTGCAGCGAAGCTTCCAAAAGTCTCTGTCCCCGTTACAGACAGTACCCAGTACCATATGGCGAAACGCCATATCACTGGGCAATGGCTGCCGCCCTTAACCTGCTAAGGGCTTTGCCCCTTAACCCCAGCAAGATGCTGCCGCTCTTTGCAATCTGGGCACAAAGGACTTCCAGCCCTCTGTACTCCCAGCAGACAAAACGTAACTCCTGCCGCTGTCCCTTCAGCAGGATCTCCGTTCCGTCTGTTTTTCAAAAATCCTCTGCATCGGATTTTGTGAAAATATAAAAATGGGTAAAACAAAGGGCACTAACTTTTTACGGTTAATGCCCTTTCCTTTACTCATTCACTTTTCAGATAATTCCTGTATGTATCATTCTGATAATTGCTTCAGAACCATTTTAACATTCTTCCTAAGTTTCATTCCGTCCCTCAGTTCCAACCGGTAGAAAAATTCTTCTGTCTCTGCTCCACTGTTAAATATCTGGTCGCAATATTTTGTAATGGCCTCTTCCTGTTTCTGTGGAAGTGTGGCAATCACTTTTTTATATTCTTCCTCAACTTCATCTGGTTCTGTCACAGACGGCTGGCTCAGTTTCCAGTCTGCATACTCTTTTCGCATATGCTCCGTTATGGTCAGGTTGATAAATTCTTCAATCTCTTTTGTAATCTTCATTTAAGAATCCTATTCCTTTCTCCAGTGGTCTACTTCATCAATCTGATTTTGATTGTTTCCAGCCACACCACTGCCCAGCCAGAAAGCACAGCAGGATATAAAGTATAAAACCTGCCACAAGCATCCTGACCGCTTCTGTGCCTGTCTCCTGTCCGAATCCATACCCTAAAACTGCTGTAATGCAGATGATCCCCGACAGGATATGAAATACCGTTGCCGACAGCCATGTGAAGAACATAACCACCAGTTGTATCATTGTCAGGCATATACGCACTGGCAGTAATACGATTTTCACAATAATTCTTACAACAACCATGACTGTCCACCCCTTTCACTGTTTCAGATAACTACGATAGCTGTCTATCACAGAATCTGTCACACCGCTTTTGTAAATCTTTCGGATATCAACGATTTTTTCATCTTTCAAAAGTTTCAGCCAGTCCAGTAAATCTTTTCTGCTGTTTGCAAAATTACAACATCTTCCGTCTGCATATTCAATCCAGTATCTCATAAGTCCCTCCTACACATACACCAGTTCATTTAAAATAATTTCATCTACCCGGCTTCTTGCATTGTTTGCCCGGCGAACCCATTCCATCTGATCTCTGCTTTTCAATTCTTCCGTAATGCCTTCCTGCTCCATAATCTGTTCCATGAGGAAATCCCTGCGTTCCAAACACTGCTCATTCAGATCTGCGAGATACGTCCAGAGCTTACCACTCAATGTCAGATAGGAATACAAGCCACTCTTGTAATCTTTCAGATAGTTTCTGTGAAGACTTCCATAAAAACCAATCTCTCTTTTCTCTTCGGGTACTGCGATCAGTGGCAGATAGATTTCCCCGACAAGGATATAATCCAGACCATTACTGTTATCGTGAATGATTCTTTCTAATTTGCTCATGCTGATGCAACTCCTTTCTTCGGTTCTGCTGGGGGAAGCAGTGATAGCGGAATGAACACACCTTTTGCAATATCTTCCTGCCGGATCTCTTCTTTTTTTGCATCCAGTTCGGCTTTCTTTTTTGCCTTTGTCCGTTCATAGTATTCCTGCTGCTTTCCATTTGCTTTTCTTCTCAGGTAATTCTGGTGAAGCCTGTCTTTTCTGGCTTCCCGTTTTTCCATTTCTTCAATTTCTTCCGGTGTCATTTTCACCTCACCGAAATGTGGCGGTAAATATCTGCCGATGAAGTTAAAATAGATTTCCACTTCCTGTGTCGTCTCAACGCTTCCTTTCCGGTCACGCTCATGCACCACAATCTTTTCTACAAATTCATTCAGCATGTAAGTGGTCAATTCCTCAAAATTTTGGTATTTATCAACCAGAGCAATAAACTTCTCCGCTGATCTGCGACCTTCTTCATAGCCTGATAATTCAGCTTCCATATCTGCAATTTCTGCCGACAAATCTTTCTGTTCTTTAGAATACTGTCCATCAAGAATCGCATAGCGTTCATCTGGCAGCTTGCCAAGAATATTGTCCTCATAAATTCTGCAGATCAGTTTTTCCAGTTCCTGCACACGCTTTTTTGCCTCTGCCAATCTGCTTTTCAATCTTGTGATCTCACTGGACTGCTGTGAAGTCTGTGCCTTTTTTACTGTCTCCAAAAATTCTTCACGATTCAACTGTGAATACTCCGCAACAGCCTTTAAAAGTTCCTTAATCAGCTCCATAACCACATCAGCATTAATTCTGTGCTGTGTCTGGCAGAGTGTTCCAACCGGAACTTTAGAATATGCAGAACAAGTATATTGTGGTACTCGCTTGCCATTATTTACTCGATGGACATACATTTTGGAACCACAGTCTGCACAATACATCAGACCTGTCAAGGGGTGGGCTTCTCCCCATCCATCTGGATATCTTCTCACATTGCTTCGGATTCTCTGTACATTGTCAAAAGTTTCCTGATCTATAATGGCTTCCTGCGTGTTCTCAAACACCGTCCAATTATCTTCAGATACGTAATGGCTTTTCTTATCCTTGAAATGTTTTCTGGTCTTGAAGTTCACTGTATGACCAAGATACTCTCTTTTCTTCAGAATGCCTGCAACAGTAGAAGAGCCCCAGCCATAAGGATCTTTGATTTCTTCTACTCTGCCTTTCCATAATCCGGCATCTTTCTTTGCCATATGAACCGCTGGTATCTCAACCTTATCCTCTTTCAGTGCCTTGGCAATCTGATATGGTCCGTACCCATCCATTGTCATGTGAAAGATTCTCCGTACAACTACAGCTGCTTCTTCATCAACAATCCATACATTCGGGTCATCCTTGTCTTTCAGATACCCATATGGTGTTGTACTTGCCACATGCTTGCCGGATTTTCCTTTCGCCTTGAAAGTGGATTTTATCTTTTTACTGGTATCCCTTGCATACCATTCATTCATGATATTTCGGAATGGAGTAAAATCATCGTCCTCCCGGAAGCTGTCTACATTCTCGTTGACTGCAATCAGGCGGACATTCTTCTGTCGCAGCAATTCCATATATTGTCCGACTTTCAGATAATCTCTTCCCATTCGGCTCATATCTTTAATCAGAATCGTTCCGACTTTCCCCGACTCTACTTCTTTCATCATGGCAAGAAAGCCTGGGCGATCAAATCTTGTACCGGAGATACCATCATCAGTAAAATGAACAAGATTGGTAAATCCATGTTCTTTTGCATATTGTTCCAGCAGTTTCTTCTGGTTTGAAATACTGTTGGATTCCCCGTTTAATTCATCATCACGACTAAGACGTTCATACAACGCTGTCATGAATCCCTGTTTCTCTGTCATAGTCAGATGTCCTCCTTCCTTTGTTTATTAATTGCCTGTTCTCATCCCATATCCGTTCCTGTACCGGGTTCTGATGTTTCCGGGACGTATTAACCAAAAAAGACACGCTGAATGCCTATTCAGTTCTGGTATCACTACGGGCAGGCTGTTTCGTTTTCAAGGTTCGTGTAAGAAGTAAAAAAGATTCTTACACTAAACGAAATGCTCAGAGGTCTTTTTACAGCCCCCTTACTGCATCTTTTTTGATTTCGTGTCATCTTTTTAAAGTTCCTTACACAATCTCTGTACTGACGAAACAAAATACGGACATGTTTTGAAATTGTTTTTTACAAAATACAATTTTGTTCTTTAAGGTAAAAAAATAAGCCTCAAGAGACTTTTTAATCATTTTGGAGCTCCAACTCTTTAAATTTGATTGATTAAGAAGTCTCTTCAAACTTACTACACCTGCTGCCAGCTTGTACTTGGCATACTGTCTTACAGCAAAGTGATCCGGATTCTGTTCTGCCAGTTCATCAAACATCATATCCACCGGATTCTTGAATTCTTCATCATCCTCACGGACTTCCATTGCATTGATCATTTCAAGCAGTGTTGAAAAATTCTGTTCCTCTTCCGGTGCCTCATAATGAATATATCCAATCAACGCAGTATAAAGCAGCGTCTCCGCTTTGAGCCAGAAATCATCCCCGCCTTTGCTCTCCCCTTTTGTATTGGCGATTAGCGTTGTCACCAGTTTCAGAATATCCTTCTCAGAATGGAGATAGGCAAAAGGATTATAGTGCATTGATTTTGAAAAGTTGATGGTATTAAATATCTTCATCCGGTACCCGTTCTTATAAAGGGCATTTCCCACTTCATTGACCAGACCTCCCTTAGGAAGCGTTTTGTCAATACAGAGAATGATAATTCATTAAAAAATGAGTTGTTTTTGTGGTGTACAGCCTTAGAAATTGCCTGCTGTCACTTCCTGACAGATTAAATTCTTCATTCTGTCCTCTATTGTTACCTTTTTTGCATTGTTGAAGAACACCCCGACAAGGTAAGTAGTGTTTCCTATCCTCGTCCTGAAACTGCCACCATCAATATAATTTGCTTTATTTTCCGCTGTTTTCTCTTCCTGCATTCGCACCTCTCCTTTCCAAGATTCCCCCTACAAGGGACAGGTAACAAAAAAGGTAACATGACCGAAAAGACCTCTCAAATCACCCTACCTGTATCTGCTACCTGTGTTTTACTTATTTTTCTATTTTCTTGTTACTTTTGTTACCTACAAGAGAAAACCCAGTAAAGTCAATACTTTCACTGGGTAACAGAACCGGTAACAAAAAGGTAACATCATCAATTCTGTTACTTGAATGGTATTTCTAATTCCAGTTGCTTCGGTACTGCCATAAAACCATCGCTGTCCGCTTTGTCGGGGATTCCCTGAGAGAAACCGGCACGAACCCAGCCACGCTGTTTGCCATAGACACCGAAATGCATGGCACCATCACTCATAATCCAGTCTGTTACCGAATTATTCATAATGTCGCAAATCTGTTTCAATTCAATTCTCTTTGGCTCATAATCCCTGTGAAGAGCTTCTTTCCAAAGCATTTTGGAACAAACCCTGTCCCCCTTGAAATTATCAAGAAACGCAAGTATCATTCCTGCATCTGCATCTTCCGGCATGAACTGCTTCTGATAATCTTTCAGATACTCGGCTGATTTCCTGCTTAGCATAAGCCTGAACTCTCCTGACCTGTATATCTCCATAGCTTCCGCCCACACCTGCTCGATATACTTTCTTGAAAGCTCTTCATTTTCAAGAATATGACACTTCGCTCTCTCAGGATAAACCATGACCGGCATAAATCGCCTATTGCCTGTTCTGTCGAGAGGAAGCGTATCCATAGCGTTGGAAGTGCCACCAAACACGCACTGTCTCGGTCTGTCCTTTGGCTGTGTCTCATAAGGAACCTTGTAAATGTCGCTCTGTCTGCTGATGAATGACTTTATATCCTCAATGCTCCTTGCACTGGCTGTCGCTATCATTTCCGACAATTCTATGATTAGATGTCCCTGCATTTTTCGGAACACATTTTCATCATCAAGCTTTTTCAGATCATCGGTAAACCACGAATCATTCATGGCAAGGAATCTGAAAAAAGTTGACTTTCCGGCTCCCTGACCGCCCACAAGTATCAGCATATATTCAAATTTCGTCCCCGGACGAAACACTCTTGAAATCGCCCCCAACAAAAGAACTTTCATTGCTTCGTAAACATAAACATTTCTGTCAGCTCCAAGAAAGTGATACAGCACATCCTTGATACGCTCTTTTTTGTCCCAAACCAGAGAATTAAGTTTTTCCTGAATGGGATGGTACTTGTTTTCCATAGCCACTACATTGATTGCCGATTTTATCTTTTTCTCCGTTGTCAAACTGTAATTTTCTTCAAGATACAGCATGATATGGTCTATGTCAGAATCCGTCAGGACTGGACTTTCCCGATACCATCCTAAATCTTTTACAATGTCGTTTCTGTCAGTCATCATGTTATAACGAATGGCTCCCTTGAACTTCGGGTCGTTCTCAAGGACTGTAACCACATTTCTAATGCACTGCTTCACAGCTCCTTTGTCTGTTGTGATTAACTGTTCCCTGATTCCTGCGATATTCCCTGACTCTTCTCTCAATATCTTCCACCCCCTTTCCTAAATCGTGTATCACTGCTTCCTTTTCATCTTCCGTACCCCACAGCAGGGTATCAAGCTGAAACTCAACCTTTTCCCGATTCTGCACAGCTTCCACATATCTTTCATCAATCTTTTCCATGCTTTCCGGTCTGAAATTCCGCTCCCATTCTTTCAGCAGATGAAGATAGTCGGACAGCACCCGATATGTCTTTGTTTTCGTTTCTTCAAGAATCTGCATTGGAGATTTCTCTCTTCTTACCGGCTTGGGCGGTGATCGCACCGAACTGTCATAGATAATCCCAAACTCGTCAGCTATCTGCATGGCTGCTTCTCTTGGTGACCGGTTATAATATTTAGCGACAAAATCAATCGCATCTCCCTTTTCCCCACAACCAAAACAAAAATATTTTTTATCTGTCGGTTTTACTTTCATGCTCGCTGTTTTGTCCTGATGAAACGGACATCTGCACATGTTATTTCGATTGAAAACAATGCCTGCTCTCTCCATGACTTCCCTTGCGGTCACTCTTTCCTTTACTTCATCAAATACTCCCATACAATCCTTTCCGGACAATAAAAAAGCATCTGTATTTCCACTAATGGATTACAAATGCTTCCTAAAGTTCCATATTCTTTTTTCTGATATGCACATCTTGTTTTTTCTCATATTCCATAACCTGCTTCTGTTTCTCTTTCAGTTTTGCCTGAATGGAAACCCTTGCCTGTTCCTTAATCTGTTCCTTTGCCTTAACCTTATTTTTCGGCTCATTCAGGGCAGAGATGATATTTCCCAAAAGTGCCTGTGATGCTTTTTCCAGTTTGGCAACAATCGCATTTACGACCTTGGAAGCCACCGACTTTGATTTATCACTGAGTTTGTCTTTCGGCTGTTGCTGTAAAAGTTCTCCATAGTCCTTTACAACATCAACATCATGCTTCACTGTTTCCTCTTTCACACGCTTTGTGACAACCTCACAAGCCTTTTCATAAGCAAGGTCTACTGCTTCTTCAATGACTGCGTTTACGTCCTCTATCTTCATCACAAGACCATCAAGAACAGCCTGTTTTTCCTCAATGCGTTTCTTCTGATTCATGATGATAAAATCCTGCTTCTCCAGATAGCTTGCACCGCCATACACCGGCTCAACATCAATCGTCAGTCCATGATTCTGACAGATGCTGATAAATAGTTTTCTGCACTCTTCATCAAAAACCATCTTCCGGTTATTGTACTTTCCCTTTTTCTCATTCGGCTTCGGAAGTTCAAAGCCAAGTTCTTCCAATGCCTTATCCTGTTGGGGACATAATTCTCCATACTGATTCACAGCATCAAATACATGCCGTTCATGAATATGTGGTGTTGCTTCATCAAGATGCAAAGCCCAGTCCAGTATATGAACATGGGAACCATACCGTCTGTTAAATTCCTCGAAATATTCTGCACTGACCTGTGCAAGCACATCAGCAGACACCGCACCGTCCATGTTTCCAAGCTGTAATAAAGTTTCTTCCGGACACGTTTTATTATTTTCAAGAATAGCATCAATCGTTTTTACTCGGTCATAGTGTCTTGCTTTCCGGTTTCTCTCATTCTGACCGTCCACATGGTCTGAATATTTCTCAACATAATATGCTTTTTCTATTTCCGTAAAAGTGAATCTCGCCCGCTCGTCCTTATCATTCGGCAGGCTGTACCCCTGATAACAATCCCAGTACACATTCATCTTCGTTCTCTCTGCGTCAATATGCTCACTATTTTCTACATCAAATCTGCGGTCATTGTGCTTTGCGTCATAGGTTCCATGCTTGCCTGACCGTCCATTGTGCCTAGTTGCTTTCATGCTAATCTTTCCTTTCTTTCCATAAAAAAAGACCAAGTAAATCTCTCTACTCAGTCTGTTTATCGTAACAATATTTAGTTCTTTTCCCGAAGGGAATTGCAACAAAGTTGCTTAATCTTGTGAAGCTTTGCTACAAGCAATACCCAGTACTTAGTGGCGAAACGCCACTAACTGGGCAATGGTTGCACCCTTGACCGGCTAAGGCGCTTCGCCCTTAACCCGAGCGGAGTCTTTCTCCTGCACCTTGCGTAAGGCTCTGCCTTTACAATCCGACAACCTGAAATTTGTGGGTTCTTTACATAGATAAAATTTCAATTTTCAAAGCTATCCCCATTGAGAGAATAAACTAAAATTTATTCCACTATCCCACTCCAATTGTTTACAATAATATCTGCGTTACTTTCAAGGTCCGTAGCACCGTCCAATTCAATTTTTACACACGACATATTTGTCATCCATTCTTTCTGTTCTCTCATATTTGGTGATCCATCTTCTTCATAACTTCGATTATCTTTCAAAAATTTCATATGGGATTCATACATATCTCCACCTTCAAGTACTCTTCTTCCAAATCGCTCTATTGCTCTTTTATGAACTCGTTGTATTCGAATATCTGGTTCAACATAAAGAAATACCATCATTTTAAACATATCATCAAATGCATAATGAAAGGAACTCATCGAACCAGCCATAACAAAATGTTCATATGGAGCAATATCAGTGTTCAGTCTGCTAATCTTTTCTTCCCTCGTATACATTTGTGTATATGGACTATCTGTATTCTGTTTCCAAATATAATCATCCACATCAAAATATAGATATCCCAGTTTCTGTGCAACTATTTTTCCAAGTGTTGTCTTTCCACTTCCAGATGGACCAATTATCATAATTCCAGTTGACATATTTACACCTCACTAAATAGCAATAAAGATTTATTATTGTTCTGAAAATCGGAATTTATTACTTATTCATTTCATCAACTAAGCTTGCTGCTTTTACCGTCATTTCCACCCATCCAGGCACAAAACCACTGCGCAATGCATTTTTTACCGATTTAAGATTTGACCACGCACAGCAGTAAAATGGTACTTTGCCTCTTTCAATTATTTCAATTGCAAGATTACTTGTTAGTGATGAAGCAATTCCCATTCTTCGATATTCAGGCAAAACATCGACACCTATCTGCCACATATTATCACAATCCGCTGAACACGCTGCGAGACCTACAAGCTTCTCACCATCATATGCTCCAACTCCCAGAACATCTAACTCTTTTCTATCTGCACACAATGCATTCCCCCACATTGGAAGATACAAATCTGCAAAATCTTTTTGTTCTAACACTTTAAGGACATAATTGCACTCTAATCTTTTCAATCGTTCCATATCCGGCAAAAAATACTCTGCCATAAAACATACTCTATATCCTTTTTCTTTCATCCGTTCATCAAGCCAGTGCATGTTAGGCGTCTCAAAACAATGATAAAATTCAAACTTACTCAGATATGTTTCAACTATTTCTTTAAATTCATCTTTCACAGATGCAACTACATTGCTTCCATAAGACACAAAATTACAAGCGATAGGTTCTTTATAATATTTTCTTGCCAAAGGTCCAACTCCAGATTTAACAAATACATTTGTATCCTGAAGGAAGTCAGAAACCTTTGCATTTGTGTCATATGCAGATTGCTGCATTGCTATATCCATTATTTCTTTATTCGTCATAACTTACTTCCTTTTTTATTCTTTATCCAATACTAAATTATAAATTGTTATCATTCACTAAATATGAAGTTGTCAATAGCGTTTAACAGAATTAAGATTCTTTTTATTCCTTTATTCTGCCTTATTAAGATGCCACAAATCAAGAATACTTCTCAATTTGTGGCACTAATTCATTAAACAAAATGTGCTATAATCGAATGTCTTTCTTCAACTATATTAAACCTAAATGTTTTTCGACACAAGTTAATGTACTCTCAACTGTACTATCCACAGTTCTCTCTATCCAAAAGAAAGAACTGCTTTTAATCTCCTCTATGCGATTTACATTGAGTTCATATAAGGTAATATTCACAGTTTGTTTGGCTTTTTCTATATCAGTCGCTGAATTTAAGTACTGAAAAAATCCCTGATGATCTGGTCGATTACCATATTCATCAACAAGATTAGATGGGTCTTTTATGAGAAAAACAACTCTCGCTGGTTCAGAAAAAGCGAGTGCCTGAGCAACTGTAAGATGACAATCGCACAAAACTTTCTTATTTTCTGATAAACGAATCAAATCAAGAAGAACAAACTCTAACTGTTCACGAGTATTATTCAACAGCCAATTCTTATATTCTTCAACTGTTCTTCCAAAAAATTCATCTGCACTGTTAAAATACGTATTCATCGCAGGCTGAAATAATGGGTTCGACATTTTTTTGTGCTCGTCGAATCTCTCATCAACATCAAATAGTTCAAATCCATACTTTTCCGCCAACACACGTGAAACGGTTGTCTTTCCTCCACAAGGTGTTCCCGTTATAAAATAAACATTTTTTAAGTACTCTTTGATTACATTATCTTGAAATATCATTGCACAATCTCCTTTATTAAATAGTTTTTCGGGTTCTGCCTATACATAAAACTATTTAACATAGTTCTATGAACTCAGATATTTCTTAATTTTAAGAACATCATCATATTCATTTCACCTCCACAACTTTCGATTGAGATTTCACCTGTTTTAAGAGATTTAATAACTGTTATATTTTGTTATTTAATTTTCCTCAAACCCTTGAAAACACTGAATTTGTCGCAGGTGAGCTTTCCCTTATTGTTTCCCTTATGTTATATCGTTCCACCAGTGTTTACAAACTCTGATAAGGGCAAATACAAGGGCAAGAAAAATCTATAAAACAGTATAACACAAAATAAAAGTGACATGGTGAGCTGATTGAAATGCTTCTGATTTTTGTAACGAATGATTGATTGGACGATAAGGAGATAAGATACGATGAAAACAATATTTGCAGAATACAATCCACAACGCAACAGTATTGATGTTTACACCTCTGCTGGCTATATGCTCCGCATTGCGACTTACCAATCTTTTCTTCTTTAGCACGTATATGCTGAAAAATGGCATTTTGCAAAATTTCTTTTTCAATGTTGTCTCTTAAATTTTCATTTTGTGAAAACCAATCTTCAAATTCAAATCTCTCTTGACTATTGTCAAAAATTAGCACTGGAATTTGTTGCCCTGAGCGATTATTGCACTGATACTTTCCATACGCAAAAAAAGGAAGCAATTTGCCACTCAAAGAGTCTTTTTCTATGTAATAATAAAATAAACCATTTTCTATTTTATATCTTATCTCCGGTTTCGGAATCAGACATCTTCCCATGTCCATATACCATAATTCAGTTTCATACAATGTTGTAGTTAAGTACTTTAATTGTAGTGGGGCATATAACATCTTTTCATCATCGTAAAAATAACTTAAAGTTTCATATCCTTCATCTGAATCAAGAACTATTATTTGATATTCTGGTGATTTTAGGTTATAGCTATGTCTATCGGAATCCCATGTAGTTTCAGACCAATCCTCTGTATGTTCTAATAAATGAAGTAATTTTTGAGAAGGCGACAAATCAATACCAAATCTTTTTCTCCATAAAAATTCTGTATGTTCAATATTTGCAGTCTGTATCCTCGGTGTGTTTATATCATTTACTCTAGTATATATTGCACCTGCATACAATTTTTTCTTTACATCATGGCTTGGCGAATATGCCTCTGTCAAATAATATGGCGTATTATTCGTGTTCTTAATTATTACTATATCCAATTCGTGATTTTCAATCTCAAGCGTCTGAACTGTTGCTTTAGGTATATAATCTCCTGCAAATGGCTTTGATCTTAAAAATTCTGTAACTGACTTAGTTGTATATCTACTATATTTTGTTTTTTCAATTCCCTTTACATTTCCATTGTCATCTGCACCGTAAATTAGATATGCTTGATGTCCATCGATATTATTTGCCATGCAAATAATATCGATCAATTTATCTTCTCTACAATCAGTATAATCTTCTTTAAAATCCCAATAAGTTCCTTCATATCCAAGTCTTAATAATTCTGAGATTATTTCTTTCAAGTTTTTCTCTGACACATCATGCTCCATTCTTATTTACACCTTAACTATCTGCAATATTCCTACTATAACCCATTTTATATTTTACGACAGAGGATTTCTTCTATTTGCTAAAAATCTCTGTAATCGAATTGCTTCTTCTAGTTTATTTGATGCATTTGCTCCAAACAAAATTTCTGCCCATATCTCGTCCATATGTGTAATTGTTGGATTGTTAAGATCCTTAAATGTTATATTAGGAATCTCGGACAATATTTGTCTTATTTGATTTTGAGAAAGCATATTATAATCAGGAACATGTGTCATTTTCGCATCCCTTAATTCACTTTTTCTCATCCCCGAATGATCCTTAGATGCAACTTCACATTCTAACTGATAAAAAACCGTTGTCATATATGAACCAATTACCTGTGCTTCCGTCAACGTTTGGTATGAATATACTGTAAAATTTGTTGAAACATACATAGACACTGCCGATACATATACCCTTCCATTTCTACGAAGTTTTGTTGGTAATAATATTGAGTTGGCAGGAAATCGCATTGTGCCGTCCTTTTTTGTAATTTTCTCCCATTCTGTAACAGTTTTTACCTTCCTTTGCTGTTGTTTAGCTGGTCTAGTCATAGACATATAATCAGAAATTATTGCTGTACTTAATGAAGATGGAATAGAATTAAAATTTAAAAATTTTGAATCTCCAGTGTTCAGAATAAAATCATCTCTATCTGCATTTCTCATTCCTTCATCAAGTGTGACTTGTGATATATATTTAGAATATAATTCATCGAATGAATCAAAGAATAATAAATCACTTCCTCCATTAACCCCTACTTGACCTTTACGAAATATTTGAGTAGTATTTGGCAAATATGTCATTATAGCATTTCTTACAATATTATTATCAATATATATAATAGCTTCAGACATTTCACTACATACAACTCTCCAGCCATCATTTAGTTTTGCCTGTAATTGTGCATATGAAATTTGTCTTGCCTCTATATCTGGTGTAATATAATCAAAAGTTAATGAATTATATCCCCCAGAATATGCTTCTAAAGCATGTAGATCTATATCAGCCACTGCAACATCACTAGAAAAAATTTTCACTGTACTTGCAGGTTGATTTTTCTTTCCAACCAAGATGCATGTTTCTTCTGAAACAGATTCAAAAAGTCCCTTTCCCGGATAATTGAAAATGCATTGTAATCCAAAAATATTGAGCAACATTTCTCGAAAAGCAATCGCTTCATTTCCCCGCTCTACCAACTGTGCTTTGGGAAATATACATACAATAGTCGTTCCTGTTGGCATTAAACAACAAACAGTTTCTAAGAAAACTGCTCCTAAATTCTGCTGTCCAACTCCAGTATCCGACGGACTTCCTTTGGTCCTTTGTATGAAACTTATAAAAGGAGCCTTTCTATTTACACAATTTATTCCTGCCACAAATGGTGGATTTAACAAAACAACCTCAATATCATTAAAATCGGAAGGAACAAATGATAAAATATCTTTTGTTGTTACTACTGGAGCATTTGATTTATTGATTGTTATAGGATTATTTAATCCAAGACGTAATGATAAAAGTTCTATTAGTTTTGGATTTATATCATTTGCTACAACCTGATTGCCGTTTATATTAAATACCTTCATTGCTGAACTAATTAGACTTCCACTTCCAGCTGCAGGATCACATATTTTCTTATTTGCAGATAAATTGCCGTTAATCATTTTTGCCATAGTAGCAGCTAGATTAGCCAATTCAGGATCAGTTGCAACTTCTCCATCATGTCTACTGCTTTCAGATAGCATTTCATGTAATGAATCTGCTATTGCATCACCTGATATATTTGCCTCCCCATACTTATATAAATCAGACAAAAGCTTATTTGTCAAAGATACTCTTGGAAGATAATCCGCCGCATTATATGCAAAAATACCATCAAAGTCTACTCTATTTGCTTCTATGCAAATTTGTTGAACATCTCCGGCAAATGTTGATACACTATATGTTATAGTTGGCGCAGGTTTATGTATTGCATGAAAAGCACCTCTTATATATTCATATAGAAGCATTGCCATTTTACTTTTCCATTCACGACTGTTTGGTAGAGTAGATTTCATACATGTTAAGAAATTATCCAGTGTTGTAAGTTCTGTATATCTGTTATTAATAAAATCATCTAATAATCTTTGAAAAACTAATGCCAATTTGTTCACGATACTATTTTCATCATCAGCGGAAAAATCACATACATTTTCTAATCCTGGTTCTAAAACTTGCTGATGTACACTGGGCTTATGGACATCATATCTAAAACTAATTAATTTTTCCAAATTAGTTATAATATAAAATGGTTTCTCTGTTACTGCCATATTGGATTGAACATACGATTGCGCTTGAAATTGATATCTGGTACTTTGTACATCTGAAGGAGTTCTTTTAACTTCAATTACACATAAATATTTTCCAGTTGTTTTATTTATAACAACATAGTCCATTTCAAGACTTCCTGTATATACATGATGTTTTGCTTCATAAATCGAGCTCAAACCTAACGCTGCTATTGCTTGTGTTAAAGCTTTTTCACACAACGGGTGAAATGTCCTAACTTCTGAATCTGTATAACTAATCATTATTCTCTTCCTCCTTCAAATGTTTTTTTAATTGATTGGCTATTATCTCTGCCATAAGAGGAGGAACTGCGTTCCCAACAATCAGATTTCTACCCTGCTTACTGGATGAGACAATTTTATATGAATCAGGAAAACTTTGTAAACGTAATGCTTCCCTAACTGTAATCAGCCTATTTTCTGCATAATGAATGTTACAGCCAACATTAGGTCTATTAAAATAAGTGTTAATTGTATATGAGGGCTCATCGGGGCTCATGCGACCATAGCATGTAGTGTGTCCTCCCTCACGCTGTAATCTCCTTATTCGTTCTGATTTTACATCTGGTGGTATATCCATATAATTTCCACCTGGTCTTACATGTGATACAATATATTTGTCTAGCTCACTCATTTTCGGCATAAAATGTTCCGTTACACCTTGGTTTGTTCGCATTTTTCTCTGATAGTCATTTTCAGCCTCACACCTATAGTGTACTATTCCATTTTCATTCAAAATAGCTTCTGGCAAATCATCTAGTGCCTCCTTCACACTTACATATTTTTTTAATCCTGTTCCTGATTCATTATGAGTTGGTGAAGGGAATGCAAATTCTTTTCCATTATTTACTCCAACTATTAATACCCTTTTTCTTCTTTGCGGGATACCATAATCAGCTGCATTTACAACCATACTTTCGATGTTATATCCAATATCACAAAAAGCTCTTTTTAATAACTCAAATATTTTTTCCCCATTTTTGTTCTTTGCAGATAATAAGCCCATTACATTTTCAAATACAAACGCTTTTGGTTTCACATGTCTAATTATTTCTATATATCTCCATACAAGTTGTCCTCTTTCATCCTCAACATTTCTTTTTCCTGCCAAAGAAAACGACTGGCATGGTGGTCCGCCTATTACAACGTCTGCATTTGGAATCATTGCTAAATCTATTTTATTGATATCCGCACATATTATATGATTTCCAATGTTTTCCTTATATGTCGCTACCGCATTTTTATTATTATCTATAGCCCATATAATTTCATATCCTGCTTTTTGAAACCCAAGATCTAATCCTCCACCACCTGAAAAAAGGCTAACTACTTTTATTGACATTATAGACCCTCCAGTCTTTTTTTTCGCTTTGTTTCATATTTTTGTTTTATCATATTAAAATCATATTCTGAATAAACAGATAAAATTTTTGTTATGTCATCTATACATTTTCTGTTTCCATTTTGTGCTAATTGGCTACCATATTTTTTTAATAAATGCATGTCATTTTCTTTGACAGCATCAATATCAGGAAATGTAATACTTTCAATATCGTATCTTTGCAGTTTCAACAACCCTGCTCCATATTTTTTGCCCATACTTTCAAGTTGATAATATGTATAATAATTATTTAACAAAGAAAACAAAATCCATTTATCTATTTTGGGATAAATAATATAAAAATTATCTCGTATTATACATTGTTCCTCATTCATCACAAACTTCATATCATTTCTTACAAAATAACTAAAAATAATACCTTCACAATCAAAAAGATTTAGTCTATACCATGTTTTAGTCGTTGCAATTTTATTCAACAATGTTTGCGGCTTTTTGTTCTCAAGTATTATCTTTTTCCAATACGTTAAATATTCTATACACTTTTTATCAAGATTTTCATCCAATGGTGCAAACAACCAATCTTTTCTTGCATCTTTTGTAGAAAAGCCACATATGTTTTTGGGAGAAGAGATAATAGGTCTCATATATTTTTTATTATTTAAGTTAGGATTAATATACATTTCATTGTACCCAGTTGTTAATCCTCTCCTTACATTTGCTAACTTAGAGAAACTAGTTTTCCAACTAACCATATCACTTTGTTCTGGAGCGTCTAGTTTAATAAATTCATCATTCGATAAATGAACATATTCCGTCTTATAATTCGTGTTTAAATCTCCTTTTACAAGTTTAAGAATTAGAACTTCAACCAATGCATTTTTTTCAAATACTTCCCCTGAAATATGTATTCGTCTTTTTATTCCCGCGCATTCCTTTATCATTTTTTGAAATGAATCTCCACTACGAGTATTTATCCAGCTACTTGGAAATATTACTATCATTTCACCACCCATACGAAGTAGGGAGAATCCCTTAACTATAAAATACATATACATATTTGCAGTGTGCGGCAAGCTGTTAAACAAATCATTCTCCGACAATTTTTCTTTACTCACGCCTAATTCTTTTAAATCATTAATTTTTTCATGTCGTATATATGGTGGATTCATAATTATCCCATCATATAGCTGTTCAGTACTACAACTTAAAAAATCTGCATTTACCAAATTATACTTTGTGTACTTATTTTTCACGTTGTCAAACAATTTTCTATCTATTTCATAGCCATCAACTTCTGAATAACCACTATCTGTCAAAGCTCTTAAAAAAGCGCCTTCACCAAAACAAGGCTCAATTATTCTTGCATCCTTTGGAATTGTAAATAAATTAACCATATAAGATGCAACATTGCCCGTTGTAAATATCTGTCCTAAATCCATATATATGACCTCTAATCTATGGCACTACGACCACTTTTTATCCATGCATCAAGTTCTGATTGTTTAAATTTCCACAGCTTGCCAATCTTATGTGCTGGAATGTCGGTCTTTTTTATCCAATTTCTTATAGTTTCTTTCGATACCCCCATATAACTTGCTGCCTGATCAATCCCTATCCAAACATCTGATACCATTTTATGAACCTCTCTTAATAATTCTTCAATTTATTATAGAATATTTGTTCTCATATTTCAATATTTTTAATGATATTTAGTGGTATTTGATGGTACATCAACAAAATGAAAAATAAACGGACTATTATAATTAACAGCCCGTTTATCTCTAGCAGTATCCTCTGGCTTCCCGCCAGCCTTTTACATACCATCTGATTGCAGCATATATCGCTTGTACGAATAATAAGAGCAATAGCAGATTGACTGGCAACACTGCCTTTATCCAATGTCCGAAGTAGATTGTTACTGCAAAGCTCATAAGTGTTACCATTATGGTAATCGTATCCCAACAGTATTTCTTATATAGGTTGGCAATTCTTATTCCAATCACTACAGACAGTATTCCGGCAACCGCCAGACATCCCCCGCAAATCAGTATTCTTATTATCCAATACACAACTCCTGCAATGACCAGATTGGATAATCCGTTACTGATTTGTGCCGCTTCCTTTCCGGTCTGTATTATCCAGCCTGCAATGGTCTGTGTGAATGTTGCAATTGCATCAAAGAATACCACGCAATCAGAAATGAATGCTTTTGACTGTATCATCTGAAAAATAGTAGTCGACACAGAATACCATATCAGCAAAAACATCAATGCTTCATACACGACTGTTTTTGCTTTATATCTGCCTGCCAGTTTTTCTCTCTGTGTATCATACCTTTCCTTCGCTTTCAGATAAGCTGTCTGGTTACAATTCCCACACTTTTGATAGAGCACCGGCTTTTCAACCGGTATCGCTACTTTTTTCTGATGGGAGAGTGCATAATCCCGTTCCTGTTCTGCCTGCTTTAGCTTATCTTGACATTCCTCTGTCATGATTTCGGCAGCGTGCGTTTTCTCTTTCTCGCTCTGCAACAATTCTTTTGTTTTCCTCAAGTCGTTCTTTAAGGCTTGAATGTTCCCTGCTCTGTTCTCTCTGTTTAACCTCTCGTTCAAGGTCAGCGATTCGTCGAGCTGCATTTTCAGTTCCCGGATAGTCCGGTCTTTCTGGTCGAGTTCTTCCTGCATCTGCTCTGTCAGCATAAGTAACTCTTCCAGTTGATCGTCGCTCTTTGAGTTTCTTAATTCGTTCATCAATCAACCTT
>OHRE01000269.1_pt1 | contig 28398 bp, 52 predicted proteins | sample 1578411 | NCBI WGS metagenome assembly OHRE01 (sample SAMEA3879566, study PRJEB24766) | human gut metagenome | biome: human-associated habitat; feature: feces | place: USA | collected 1985/1987 | reverse complement strand
AGCTCTCTGGATTTGCTATCCAGTAATAGAATGGAATAATACACCTTACAAGTGTAATTTTCCTGTTAGTTAATTTGAACGCACCGAGCAAGTGGAACACTAACATGCCGTAATATATTGCCAACAACAACATAATTACGAAAACCATAACTTTAAATGCTATCATTCTTTCTTTTTACTTAGAGTTTTAACAATCCAATTGCCAAAATCATCTTGAATCTTCGCGGCTTCTTCTGCTGAAAGATTCAATCCTCCAGTACCAATCAGATAACCCCAACCACGAACCAACATGATTTTAAACCATTTATCCTCCCTTTTAATGGAGATATATCCATCCTCATATTTCAAGGGATGTTCGATATTCTGGCTGTCATCACCGTTAAGAATATTAACTATTTTCTTCTGCGATTCTTCCGCCACGTGCACTATGTCTTCGTCTTCGCCTTTATATCTACGAAGGAAGTCAAATGCCATGTGTCCATTTGCATGAAACACTTTGTCCGTACCTTCATATTTCTCTAAAGGTAGTTTATACACATCTTTAAAATTCATATTTATATTTTTGGTTGAGTAATACTAAAATTATCAAATCCTTGTTCAATTGATTTCTTGAGTGCTTCCTCATATGTAGCAAATCCAAATGGAGAAAATACTCTATCAAAGTGAGGTTTTCCAGCTGTAGCCTTCTCATAATTATAGATAAAGGTTTCAGCTGTAAAGTATCCAGTTTCTTGACGAAGCCCAACTAAAGCTTTAATGTTATAGCTAAATAATTCCTTCTGGATTCTAATAAGTTCACCCAGAGTTGCGGACTGCTTGTTAGCTTCAAACAAATCTTTAAGTACTTCAAATCGTCTCTGCGTGCTCATAGTGTTCAATTAGTTTATTAAATGCTTTAACCCTAGCAGTGTGTCCTTCCTCACTATCTGGAGTCCACCAAAATGCTTTACCGTTTCTGTCCTTTGGAGCATCAAGAAATTTCCTATTAAATTCAGGAAATAGTGCTACTATATCACGTTCGTCATATATAGTAATACCTCTTTCAGTTCCAGCCATAGCATGTTCAATGCAAAAACACATTCCCCAGTATTCTGGGTGTTCTACAAACAACTTCTTAGCTTGCTTGAGAATCTTAAGTTTTTCTGAATTTGTCATAAATTTACAATAATTTTATCCTCCTCCTTTAAAGGTTCTGCGGGAGTATTGTATCCATGTAGTTTACCACAACGAACACACCATACTACTCCATAAGAATTTTCTCTCGGTTTACATTTGCCTTTAGCACAAAACTTGGCAACTTTTTGATAGTTTTCCTTATCCATTGCAATTTAATTTATACAAAAAATCCCCGAACTTTAGTAAGTCCGAGGATTAAATATTTTATACACGATTACTTAGTCTTGCCCCAACTGTTCTTGTTAGTCTCCGACTCCTCCCATAACGTATTGTAGAACTCTATACGTGTGCCCTCCTCATCGTGCAATTCCTATCATTTCAGCAATTTCTTCAAATGAGTGGTTTAGGAATACTCTATCCATATCAGCATCAGTAACTACACCTTTAGGTCTTGGATAAATAAGAGTGGGAGAATGTCCTCTCTCATGTAATCCATACACTACTTCTCTTGTTCTACCGTCCTTAATAAGACGAAGGTCAATGTGTTCTGACATAGAAGAATAGAATCCTATATTGGAATCTTCTACATATGTAGAACCCTTCTTGGACATTACTTTACGATAAGGCTTATATCCCTTACTAATCAAATACTCTACAAATCCAATCATATTATTACTTGTTTTGTACCTTGAACTTTAGATTATTTAGACGTTAAATGATAAGAGTTACATTCACTACAATAGTAATACCTTCTTTCGTTACGTAGAGAATTGTAATTGCCAACTCTTTTACATTGGGATAACGCAAACATCGCTCCCAATTTATCATATTTTCTTTTCTTGCACATTAAAGAATTTTTGCTTCATTTAAGGCATACTTGAGTCCATACTGACTAACATGTGGATTTGTTACAATCCAACCAATGTTCGTTTCATGTCCCATAACATCACCGTAAAAATAAGATGCATTAGTGGCTTTGTTGTAAAGTTTTCTTGCAGTTTCTTCGTCAGAAGCTTCCACTATTAAATAAGGTCCATCAAATCTTGGTTCAGGGTCTTCCATAAGACCGCCACACATTGTTCCTACTAAATACTTCATATCTAATCTTTTAATTGTTAATAAGTACCCCGTGCTGGATTCAAACCAGCGACCCGCACATTAGAAGTGTGCTGCTCTATTCACTGAGCTAACGGGGCAAGTGTAGGTATTTATCACGTTACACCTACAAGTCCGGCAATCCTGTCTTATATACCGCGTGAGCTGGCGGTCTAATGCCCAGTACAAAGACCGTAATCTCTGTGTGGGACTTTTGTCCATTTTAAAGTGCAGTGTGCTAGGATATACCTAACAAGTGCACTGTGTACTTCTAAACAGCACTCCTATGGAATTACCCAATGGTCTGTCACCTATGCTAACAGAGGTAAGGGTCGAAATACATCTTCCTTACTTATCAGTTTTAAGGTTCAAGGGCTCTGGTTTAAGTACATTAATATAGCCCTTTGTTAAAAAAGTGTAAAGAGTGTGTTGTTACACCAAATGCTCTAGCTGGAGTTACCCGTATCTCGCTTTATCTTCTTCATTTATAGGTAGTTTCAACGAAGACCTTAATACGACATTATTTCATTCTTGATTCGGGGCTATCAGCAAGGCTCTCTACCATAATTACGTCCTTAATCGGACAACCTACTCGCAACTCTTTAAACGATGGCTACTTCCAAGCCTACGTCCTCTTTACTTTATATTTTGGAGAGCAGCCGTTCTCTCCATGTCCGGTTCGTACTCTACAGAGCATACAAGGTTTCGATATTATCGCAGAGGCCGGCTTCCCTTACTCCGAACGGCTTTCTTTCAATTCTTCCCACGGAATATACCAATAAGTTTCAAATTCTTCACCAGACAAGATTACATCGGAGTCTTCAAACTCAGTCCAACCCATGTCGCTTCTAAATCCTACAATACAGTCATCTTCACAACTTTCAGAATTATATCCTACTAAGACAGCTTCCTGACCTTCAACGATAAAGGTTTCTCCAATGCATCTTTTTATTTCAGTAGGAATATGTTCTTCATACAGACTTTCAGGAACCATATACGTACTATCTGGACAAGGATGCCCATCAATTGCTTGGCAGAATATACATTCTCCCCATTTTTCATGTTCCATAAAATCTTGGATTTCAGGAAACGTAACCATTACATACTTTTCCATATTATCTTCCTTTTACTGAACCAGGTTTCTTGTTTGCTGCTTGGTAATCCTTACCTTGTCTGTCCCACCAATCTTGGCGAGCTTTAAGTCTTGCTAATTTCTTTTTATATTTCATGCTTTATAAATTTGATTAATCCCACCAACTTCTCATTCTGTATGTTCTAATGAGATTATACAGATGTAGTGCTTTAGCCTGTCTCAAATCATCAAGATAGTAATCATTAATAGATTCAGGATGCCAAGATATAAATCTCTTCCAATTTTTACTGTTTATATAGGGAAGTTTCTTAGTATTGTTATAGAGATAACCTTTTTGGTCTCTTTCCATAACAACATCGATTAACTTTATACACAGATTGATTTCAGAAACCATTTGTTCCCATCCACGTACCAGTTGAGATTCAGCAAAATATTTGGACATTCTCTTAAGTTTAAATTGCTCTAACTCGAGCATATATGCCCAGTCCCAATCTCTATCTTCTTTAAGAAGTTTAGAGTATTTTTTAACTGTTGTGCTTCTGTTTCTACTCATATATTTATTCGTTCACATTGAATGTTTCCTTACACCACCCTATCCATGTTCTTTTTATATTTGTCAATATATTTTTTATAAAAAGTTTTATTTTTAGTAATTTATTTTTTATAGAAAGAGATGGAATTTGGCGCATCAAATATATTACATACAATGTATTTACAATTGGACACAAAGTGATTACGAATGAAACAGGGTTAATAGAAACCTCTATTTTTGCATGGTCACAAATAAATGTGTATGAAATGAGAGTAACTAAATACAATACAACTAAAAATAACAATAATGTATTCATAATCTAATTAATTTTTAAAGTTAGTTGGGCTACTAGGATTCGAACCTAGACTACAACAGTCAAAGTGTTGTGTGCTAACCACTACACTATAGCCCAATAATCAGATGGCTTTCTGCCTGTTTTACCTCTGACAGAAGAGGGGTCTACTTATCCTAACTCTAGTATCATTGTTGTTACATTGCTGTAAGCCATCTTTACTATTTTTTAAATAAAGTCTATCGCTTCTTTAAGTCCTTTTTCAAGAGCTTCTTCATAAGAATCATATCTCTCAAAGGAAGAGACACGTAGAGCTCCGTCATGCCAAATTTCATAATCCCATTTCTTTGAATATACTATGTCATAATCAACTATAACTATAACATTTTTTCTATTTCGCAACCATGTTTGGGCTTCAGATTGAAGAGGTATTGCATATTGATTGTTTTCAAGGTTTGAATTTGAATGACCAACGAAATCAGCATCTATTGTACTATGTGTTGCACCGTGGTCTTCATAAACCCATTCACACCATTCATTAAATCCTTTTTCTTTTAACAGCTTGGCTGTTTCCAGAGTAACATATGATTTATCCATTATGTCATAAGTTGTTGACTTGCTTCTACTGCTATTTTATCAGCCCTTGCATTAAATTCATCTTCAAAATGGCCTTTTACCCAGCCAATACGAAGATTACCAATAAGGCTTCGCTTCTCTTTAACAATATTATCAAGTTCTTGTAAAACATCTAAATTTGTATTTCTTTTATATTTTAATTCTCCTATTCGAGAAGTTCCAATTGCATACATTGAGTCACTAATAATAGTAACATCTTCCATATAAGAAGTTATACATTTAAATGCAGCAATGATAGCTTTAAGCTCCATTCTGTTATTTGTTGTATTCTTATAGCCTTTAGAAACTTCTGCAACTTTAATAAGTTTTTTATCTTCTTCCTTTACAAATACTACCCCGATTCCTCCTTGGTTCAGGGCACTACTGTATGCGCCATCAGTATAAATTCTATATTTCAAGATTATTTTTCTTCTTGTGCTTTGCGCACTGTAATATAAGAGTCTCTACCAAGACAGGTTGCGATTCTTAGTAAATCATCGTCACTATCAACAACAATTTTATTAAGAATGTAAGCATCCATTTCGGAGAGAATTACCATTTCACCATAAGTATCAACATACTTCTTTTTCCAGAAAACTAATTGAGGTTTATAACGCCTAACAGCCCACTTCATTGGAGTAAGTTGTTCATCGGGTTCTCCGGTTTTGAATCCATCAGACTGCATTTCTTCGCAAACATCTTGAATAAAGAATCCAAAATAGTAAGCTCTAACTATGTCATCGTCTATAAATTCATCATAGTATTTGTCATTTGCGTACATTTCTTGTACAAAACGCTTTTTCCAATCTTCTGATATTTTTAATGAAATCATAAATTCTTAATCTTTAATTGTTGTAAGTGGAGGGTGTCAGATTCGAACTGACGGACCCCGAAGGGCCGGCGCCTTAGCAGAGCGCTGGTTTAAACCACTCACCCAACCCTCCTTCCATCAACCTAACAAGTCGGTTAACTTGTTGAGTGTAGTTTCATTCTTTTCTGCTACTTCTTCAAGAGCTTTCTTCTCTGCTAGTGCAGCATCAGCTTCTTGTTGTTTGATTGCAGCTTGTTCTCTAGCTTTGGTAATTACTCCGGACAAACCAGAAACAGTGTTCTTAAATACCTTCAATAAGTTGTCGGCAGATGTTGCTAATTCAGCAGCAGTGTTAGCTTTCTTTGAAATAAGTGACATAATCTAAAAAATTTAATTGTTAATAATGTATCCGAGGTGAGATTCGAACTCACACGAGCTTAGCTCATTAGTTCCTAAGACTAACGCGGCTACCATTTCGCCACTCGGACAAGTAGCAAGGAGTCCATAGTGGGCTGCAGGACGTCTAAATCCACAGCGAACTAAAACAATGGAAGATTTCGGGAGACTCCTTGCGAATATTTTAGTTGTGGGCTCTTAATAGCTCCCCATATTTGTAGTGATTGCAATACCTATGTAAATAGGCAATGTAGACGTACTTATCCTTTATTAAATCGTAGTACTTCTGTTGAAAGCGAAGAACAGAATCTCTGTCTCCATTTAAAAATCCAACATGGTACTCTGCAACTGAAGGATGTACAAAGATACTACTTTTAGTCGACTGTGCAAAGACAATCGCCATAAAAAATGTTAAAATCAATATCAGTATTCTGTTAGACTTTATAATGCTCATATAGCAACGAAATTAAATTTGGATTAATCCATTTCTGCGTGTCTATTGTTCTAAATGGATGCAGGAAATCGCTTACTACACGTTCATTATCAAGATACCAATCAATTTTGTTTATCTCAATTTCAAGGTCTTTGACAGACCTCTCATCGGGCAGAGACTCACAAATTCTATCAATCCTGTTATTAAGTCTCCTAGAGGACACTACTAAACAGATTATCATTGCTACTGCTCTTACAAAGTAAATCATAAGAAACAGACATATAAAAAGATTCATCATAAGCTCATTAGTTTTTCGTAAGCCGCTGTTAGTTCCTTAAATTTCTCTTCACTACCACCTCTATCAGGGTGATAAACAAGAACTAATTTCCTATAAGCTGCTTTAATTATTTTCTTATCAGTTGTTGGAGAAATTTGAAGAATTGTGTAAAGAGAAGCATAGGGATTAATTGTTTCTTGTTGACGTTTAGCTTGTTCTCTTGAGAAATTATCCCACCAACTCTGGTATTGGTGATTAAACCCTGCAAAATCATCATTGAACTCAAATCCTTGACTGCCATAGAATCTGGCTCTCTGATATGCATTTTCTTGTCTAATTCTTTCTCTTTCCTTTCTTTCACGCTCCATTCTCTCTTCCCATTCCCTTTGCGCTTTTCTTGCTGCTTCTTGTGCCTTTCTTATGTTTTCCTCTACTTTAGCGGGAATTTCATAAAATATATGGTCAAGAGTTTTATCAACAACATTCCATAAAATAGTAATGTGAATGGGCTTGCTAATAGCATACTTCATTCCAGAATCCCAGAGATTTCCTTTCACATTAACGTATACAGAAATGTTCTGACGATTTTCCTTTAAACCTTTCTCTATAGCTTCTACAACGGCATAGAAATAAGGTTCTCTCTTCCTTTCAAGAAGTTTCAATACAGCTTTAAATTGTGGAATTCTTTCTTTATCAAGTTGGCTACTCAACAAATAAGCAAACCATTTAAAATGATTGTACTTCTTTAATTCAGAGAAATTACACTTTATAAGAGAATGTTCAGGTTCAAAGTCTGATTCTTCGACAAAATGAGCTCCACTGAAGAAATTATAATATTCAAAATCAATATTGTATTTCCTACAAGCATATATAAACGCTTTATCTCTACTTGTAATAATGTCTCTTTCTTCTCCCTCATTTAGATTAGAAGAGCCATTAAAGTATTTTAAAGAAATCTTTTTAAAAACATTCATTGTTTCATCTATTTAGTTGTTAAACGTGGGCCCCACCGGACTTGAACCGATAACCTCCTGATTATGAGTCAGATGCTCTGACCGATTGAGCTAGAGGCCCAATAAAAAAGGACAGCGATTAAACTGTCCTTTCTTTTTAATTTCTTCTTTTACAAGGAAAGGATTTCCTCTTCCTCTTGCTTTTTAATTTCTTCTTCTTCGTCTTCAACAAGAGTGATACCTAAGCCCCACACTTCAGCAAGTTCTTTTGGCATACTGATAGCTTCTTCAGGAAACCATTCGTTGTGAGTTTCAATGGCGATTTTCCAATCTACCAATGTGTCACGGAGTTCACTTTTCTTGTTTTGAATTTCTTCCACAAAACGTTTGGGATTGAAATCCTTACTTACCGGAGATAACGAGGTTGTGCTGTTGATAGATAAATCCATCAAATTTGTAAGCTCGTTGATAATACCTTGAGCCTTACGTTTACTGTCAGCAATTAATGCTTCTTGTTCTTGTTTTACAGTATTAGCAATACCTCTAGCACGAGCTGCTAACATTGATTGACCACTACGTGATAATACCTTTGCAAATTTCATTTACGTAAATTTTTTTTATTTATTAAACATTCCAAACATACCTAGCTTTGTTTGCATAAATGGCATCAAATACCAATTGTCCAAACTGTGTAGCTACATACAATGCAGTTTCTTCATCCTTACAGGCAAGACAGCCCACAGTGGCAAGGGCATAGCCGACTCCAGTATTAGAAGCGAAGCAACCAAGGCCAGCATAACTGCCGGAATCAGCGTGGCCGCCAAGCAGATAGTATCTTTCTCCTTCTGATGTGAATTTTGCGATGACATTCTTCTTTTCACTGTCAGGCAATTTACTTTGTACATAGAAACGAACCCATGGATACCATACTCTTCCTTCTGTAAGACTGAAATTGTGACCTCTATTCAAAGCCCGCAATACAGTTTGTAATTCATACATCTTACGAACGGAATAAGGAGCAGAGTTAAGCCAATTTGGATATTCTTCTTCCAACACTTCAAAAGCATCTTCTACAGTTCTTACTCTTGTCTTGATGTCTTCATCAATAAAGCTAATTGTGCGAGTGCTTTCATCATATACAGGAATCTTACCTTCTGGAGCCTGTACTTCAATTACATGTTTTTTACTCATACTAAATATTTAATAAAGTTTTTAATTGAGCCCTCTGTCCGATTCGAACGGACGTGAGATTTCTCTACACGCTTACAAGGCGCGTGCAATCGACCACTATGCGAAGAGGGCAGAAACAGATGTGAATTTTTTAAGACGGATTCGAACCGAAATCTTCTAACACAAGGTTAGGTGTAATAACCCTTATACTATACTTCCTTGTTTGGTGGGAGTTAAAAAGTTTTGCTGTTACACATCTTTACATAACCTTGCCAGGTTGCCGAGAGCGGGGGATTCGAACCCCAACTACCACAGTGCCGAGAGTACCAGACTCGAACTGGTGACCTTCGCATAGACAGTGCGTTATTCTACCACTGAACTAACCCTCGGTGTGAACTGGATATTTTCCAGATTAATTAAATCTTTTTCCAACATAGCATGATGATTTGGACACAACCATACTAGATTGTTTTCATTGTTTATCTCCTTTATTAAGGTGTCCTTACTAAACTCTAGGATTCCTTTTAGGTGATGAACTTCCAGTATTTCGTCAAATTCATGATTACGACAGTATTCACATACTTTTTCTCGTTTAGAATTTTCCAGCACTTTACGTGCATCAGCTCTAATTTGTTGGCATTTAGAGGTTAAGTAATTATGGTCACCTGTGTAGTATTCCAATGTCTTGTTTCCAGTACTTCTACTTTCTTCATAACAAGCCCTACACATCTTAGATGTAGACTTAGACAATGGTTTTCCACAAACAGAACAAATACTTTTACCCAATTTAATTAATTTTAATGACAGTGTGGCGTGCAGCCATTACACTACGCCCTCGATTGTTGGTAGATGTCAGCCGTTTCTATTCTACCATTGCGTACTACGGTGCTGACTACCGCCTAAGATTTCCATGTCCTCACGTTATCTTAGGGTGTGTATGATTATTATTGCCTAACCAATTACTTGGCTGGGAGGATTATGCACAAGAGCACTGCCCACGGGATTCGAACCCGTATTAGCATCATCGAAAGTGATGTGTCCTAGTCCAATTAGACGAGAGCAGCAGAAAGCGGAAGACATTTTTATACGTTGCTCTACCTGACTGAGCTAAATGAAGCAAGCTTCACTATGAGATTTGAACTCATGACCGACGGCTTACAAGGCTAGATTGTTATTGCTGTAAGTCTTCCTTTTATAAACTTAACCTATTTTTCTTTTGGCTTAAAAATGAATCTGGCAGGATAGCTTTCACCAAGACCTGGCTTGTCATATTCAACTTCCCAACCATTTTTACGATATTCATCTTCTACATCTAACCATTTGTTTTCTAAGATGATTTGACTAGTCATACTATCGAGAGGACAAACGGTAAGAATTTCTTTAATAACTTCACCTTGCAATATTATAGTGCCATAAGCATCATAATTTTTTGCAAGAAGATTGTTAAACGCCTGATACACAAAATCAGGGATGGACGCGAGTTTATGTTCTTTAGCATCCTTTGGAGTAAACATTTTCATATTCTTTATTTTTAAGTAGTAATCTTTATTAATCCCAAAACCAAGCTTCACGAGCCATAGCTCGTCTCATTGATATTTTGCCATCAAGAATTTTAAACCATTTCTGATGTCTGAAATGTTGGAATCTACACTTTCCATTCTTTCCTCCACAAACACGATAAGTCCACCGTCTCCCATGAGACCGTTTACCTATGTATTTAGGTGCAATTTTCCATTTCTTTCCGTTACTCATAGTTATTAAAGTTAGAGGAGGAAGTGGGACTCCAACCCACACACCGCTGTTACACGATTACTGGCGATTTTCAAGACCGCTGCCTTAGCATTAGGCTTATTCCTCCAAGAAGACTACTCATGTAGTCTTTATTCTGCATCAACAAACATAGCCGAAAACAATAATAGAACAATCGCAAAGGCAACTGTTATTCCTATTACCTTTAATATGGTCAGTCAGCCAAATAGACAAGCCATCGACGCAATGAAGGTAACAACGGCTGCCACACACCTTGTTATTCCGGCAGCTTCTTGGTCTTTAGAAAATTTACTAGAACCAGTCCATACAGCCCATATACTTATAATAAGCAGAACAATTCCCACTGCTGCTCCGGCTATCTCTTTATACAGAAGTTTCCATACAACAACAGTAATTGCAGTTTTACCTAAATCAGTTTCAGATACTCGCACTACCGATTCTTCTACTGCTTTAAGGGTTTCATTCACAGCTGTTCCAATTTCTTTACCTAAATAAGCATAGTTGGATACTTCTTTCAGTTCTCCTTCAATGGCTTTCTTAGTGGTTACTTTCTCAATCGAAGACCTGGCTTCTGGTGAGAGTTTGTTGTAATCCTCTTGCGAAATTGTTACTTGTGAAAACATAGTCACACTTACTAAAGCCATGACTAAAGCTAAAAATAATCTCTTCATCTTTAATTGTTTAAAGTAAATAATATTAAGGGTGTAGTATGGGATTCGAACCCATGCGTTTCTTATGTACCAGAATCACAATCTGGCGGCATCAACCACTAGCCGAACTACACCATGTATTTATTTGTAAATGTAAAGGTCTGATGGAAAATCTCCGTCACATACGTGCTTAGTTACATTACATAACCAAATAGTTGGAACTGGAACATCCTCATAAAGCGAAATCCATTCATAAGTAGCACCAAACTCGTCTTGTTGTATTTTATGAAAGTGAATATCACCTCTTTCTGGGTCTGGCTCTGTATCAAATCTAAGAGTTACAGATTCAAGTCCGGCAGCATACCATTCTAAGAAATCATCCGCACCGTTTACCATTTGTAAATCATCAATGCTTCCAATCCAAGGAATATCAACAAACCATCGTTGAGCTAATTTTTTAAATGTTAGTTTAAGTTTCATATTATTTCTTTATTAAGTGGAGCCAGTGGGACTCGAACCCACGACCTTCTGCGTGCAAGGCAGACGTTCTAGCCATCTGAACTATGACCCCAAATTACGATTGAGGGGAGTGTCGGGTTCGAACCGACAACCTAATGATTTTTTAGTTTATTATCTTTTCAAATAAGTAATCTTCGTAATTTAATGATTTGTTTTGGTTGTATGTTACTACGTAAGGAACTCTGAATGAAACGGAAGCTCTGTTTTCAAATTCCTTTATGGGAAGAAGTAATAGAGTATCAGATTCAAGATTATAAACTACAAAATAGTCTATTTCAGATGAATCATATTTATGGACATAGTTAACTTGATTTCTAATGGTAGAACTTTTTAAACTAATAATAAACTTTCCATCTTCAAATTTCTCAGATGTTTTTACCTGTAATTTATTAAGTTTTCCATTAAATTCAGCCACTAAATCTGCTTTCTCATTATCTCCAAAACTAACATACACTGGAACATTCATTGAAACTAGTTTAGCTAATGCTTTAGCTTCACCAATATTACCTAATTGCTTTGTTGTCATAAGAGGGCGCAGACAGATTCGAACTGTCGACCATTGCATTAACAGTGCAAGGCTCTACCACTGAGCTATACACCCTTATAACTAATTATCATTGCTCTGCCAATTATAGCTAACTCCCCGAATACGGATTACTGTTTAAATGTGTCGCTATTTTCTGGTGCAATAATTTAAGATAATTGCTGTAAGTAATCCTTGTAATATATTTAATATAAAAAACAGTAGTCATTTATAATCCCTATGTGTAGGAACTTACTCCCCCATTGGAAGTGTTCCCGTTGGTAACCAAGTATAGCTATGTGAAGCTTGCTCAAAGTACCATACAAAAGCTCTCTTTAATAATTTCATAACTTTCATACTTTTTAAGGGTTAAATGAATAAATAAATAATCTAAAAACTCTGGTCAACCACACGCATCCCACCAGTTTGTACTTCCCGCTCCTCTTAGTACAAGCGACTCTGTTGTTCCTACAGATTATCTCCTAAGTATCCAAGCGAGTTATCACCTGCCACAGCCTTGTCCGTTGTGAGTTTTGTGTGCCCTCTGGGTCTCGAACCCAGCGTGGAATTACTTCCTCCGGATTAAAAGTCCGGTGCAGTAGCCAGCTCTGCTCAAGGCACATAAAAGTCCTATAAAAATAGGACTGACTACTTAAGAAAAAGTAGTGTTTTAAAAAACAGAACACTATAAAAAGCTGTGTCAAATTAAAAGTTTGATGCTGAATATAATTTGCTGTAAGTGTTCTTTATTATTAACTAAAATTGAGAGCCCAGAGTCGGATTCAAACCGACGACAGATTTCTCAAACGGTTTTGCAGACCGTCCCCTTAATCACTCGGGCATCTGGGCATAAACAGAAGTCTTTTTGTTGACAATATAACCAATTGTTGTATTAAATTTGCTGTGAGACTTCTTTATATTTATTAACTGGCGTTTGCTGTAGTCCCTGTGTGATTCGAACACACGACCCTTTGAATGTAAATCAAATGCTCTTGACCAGCTGAGCTAAGGGACTAAGTTCAGGATACTGCGGGTTCTCTAGCGCTCTATCCAAACTGAGCTAAGGTTTGTGGCTCCGACTTCTTAACGCCACACCTACTGGACTCGAACCAGTGACCTCTTCATTAACAGTGAAATAGAATTTTAATTGCTGTATGTATCCTTTATATTTTTTAATTTTTAAAAAGGCTTATAAAAGAGAACCACTTTCGATAGTCTTCTCACGTACTAATCGAGTTAATTCTCTGTCACACTTGCGTGCCTTGTACAGTTTTTTACCTGCTGCCCAGTACACTTATTTCTTGTTGAATAAGTATGAAAAAGTCACCCGAATTTATCGTCACATTCGGTCAACGGTGAGGTCGGACGGGTAGGACTTGAACCTACGACCCTTACCTTATCAGAGTAATGCTCTAACCAGCTGAGCTACCGTCCGGATTACGAGACTTGCCTATATGCGTCCATATAAGTAGTATCTCAACCTATCTTCTACTTCGGTCGTTGATAGGACTGATTTCCTCCCACCTTTGCGCATCCATATCCGAATTTGGAGAGGCGTAGGAAGGATGTTTTTTAAATCAGATGTCGTTTGTTTTTTAATCACCGCGTCTACCAATTTCGCCATCTCCCCAAGTATATAAAGTTTTGTGGGAAGAACGGGACTCGAACCCGTAATGTAGTGATGCCCTATAAACGTTGCTTATAATTGCTGTGTGACATCTTAATAATATTCCACGATAAGAGGTCGTTACTCTCTCACCACCGCTTATTTAAGGCGGCTATGCAACTCTACACTATATCGTCTTTATAATTTATAAATTAAAGTTTTGTATTTGTTTTTCATTATTTTAAATCCCAAAGGAAGTAAAGCATATTCATATACCTTTCTTCTTCTCTCATCGTCAGGATAAACCTCAATAGAGTCTCCTGGGAATTTCCATTTAGCATAATCAATAAAGTCAAGTAAACATTTCTTAGCCCACAACAAAGACTTTATTCCGTCTTTGCCAGTTGTTTTACCTTTTTGATAACCATGCTTCCTTTTAGTGGTTACATAAAAGGCAAAGTTTAAGGTTTCATTGTAAGTTCTGTACACTTCACAGACAATTATTTGATTACATTCGTTACGTGATTTATAAATGTAATGGTCGAGATATTCCTCGCCTGATTCTCTTTGTACATCATACATAATCCTCACATTCTTCTCTAATTAACTTTTTAGCTTCATATCGTTTTTTACGATTTTCTTTCTTTACGTCATACTGATGCATTTTACTTCTGCCGACAACTGTACTATGTTTAAGTTTCTTAGCAAACTTGGAATCATTGAGAAAATCTGTAATAGATTCACAATTTCTATAAGTTGCTATTGTGTTTGGATAACTATGTTTAATTCCTCTTATCGGGACATCAAAAGTTCCCCATGAATTGTAAATCTTCCTTGCTCTCGAAATCCATTTATTTCTTGTGCGTTCACGTCTAAGTTCTCTATTCACAACTATCTTTTATTAATGATGTTACTTATATCCCTTCATTTGTTATTTTTAGTAGAATTGGTTGGTTATCCAGTCACACCACGTGGAGGTTTCTACTATGTGACCTGCGGAGCTGGGAATCGAACCCAGAACCCGAGGATATGAGCCTCGTGAGATACCATTTCTACGCACTCCGCAATATCATTTGTTTATTCCTTGCATTAATATATCTCCTGTAATATCACCTGCTACATTTAGTAAATACTCTGCAAAATTATTCTCAGCTGATGGTTGGGTATTTTTATCTATCCTTCTTGCTATTTTAAGCAATTCATCTAACTTTTTAATAATTATATCGAGTTTGTCTTCCATAGTAGTGATTATATGTGCGGGTAAAGAGACTCGAACTCTTCCCTTCTGATTGGAAGTCAGACATGCTCAAAACCATTGACACCACACCCGCAGATTAAAAGGCTTAACTAGCCTTTTGTTTGTTATATTTTTCAATCCATTTGTTACACTTTACTTTGAGTCTTTCTTCAAAGAGCTTTTGAAAATCGTCTCCGTAAACACTGACTCCCAAGTCTACTACATTAATAAATGTATCAACCAATTCATCACAAAGATTGAGAGCTTCTGTTTTCTTATAATCAGAAAGACCAGTAATAATACTAACTTCTCCCATTACTTCACCACTCTCTTCTGCCAATTTGATAGCAATGTCTTGAGTTGTTCTACCATTCTTGATAGATTTGCCAACTTCAACAACGTGTTCAATTACATCAATCATACTTTATTTCTTAATTGTGAGTACAAAGATACTATATATTTTTGATGTTACAAAATAGTAACTGTTAATTTCTGTTAATAAATGAACTACTTTCACAAGCAATCCATTCCGTGTCTAATAAAATTCTTACCTATGAGGGCTGAACGGTCAGGATTCGAACCTGAGTGAGCTTTCGCTGATGGTTTTGGAGACCATTCTCGTCGACCACTTGAGTACCGCCCAGTGTACAGATGTCCTTTTTGTATATCCATTAAATAATATTAAATATTGCTGCAAGACATCTTTAAAAATAAGAAAAAATGAACAGATGTGGGCCCGGCAGGACTCGAACCTGCAGTCCATTCAAGGAGTGGATTTACAGTCCACGCGGCTACCAATTACCGGTTACGTGCCCAAGAAAAAACAGATGTGTATCTTCAAACGTTCAATGGTTGGCAAACATTTTCTTAAATTGCTGTTACACATCTTTGTAATCAATTAACAACTAAAATCAAAACACAATGGTAAGTCTGGATAGCAGGATTCGAACCTGCGGTCTCTTGGTCCCAAACCAAGCATCTTACCAACTCGACTATACCCAGAATTTGGGAGATTAATTCTTCTCCCAATAAGTTTTTAAATCAACGGATGAACTTCCTTCATATAGGACTCCAGCTTTAATGGCTTCATTTAATTTTTCAGTAACTACTTCAACAGATTGTCCTCCAAATTTCAGATATACCAAATTTTTCTTATTAACAGACATAATTTTGGAATATTTAGAGATATTTTTACTTACTTCTCCCCAAAATATAGTCCATTCGTTTTGATTTCTCTTATTGCAGGTACAATTCGCACGATTTACTTTCTTAGAAGCAGTCTTTTTTACTTTAGCTTTAGCATTGTTTTTCTTTACTTCCTTATTTAAGTTCTTTATCTCTTTTATATATAAATAATTAGAGATGAAAGTTTTAACTCCCGCTAAATTAAATGTCAATATCTGTGGCCCTTCTTTCACTTGAACCAAATATACTGTCTTAGCATTTAAAGGATTAACAATTCTAACATCACAAGTAATCTTTGAAGCTTCTGGAAAGTGGTCACTCAAGCCAATCTTAGCTTTACCAATTGTATAGTATTTGCTATTAGTAGTTTGAGAATCATATATTGCATCCTTCTTAGTCATTAAAGACTCAAGATATTTACTTATGTAAGACATTAGTGTTGATATTTGCGGATTTTACACTTGCAATCAGGGTCATGAACTACTCCCATAGTTCTCGTTTTAGCACTACCTGTGGTAAACGAAATGTATGTATGACCACCATATTCAAATTTCTCAACTCTTGTTGAATACTTCTGAACTTTAATAACAGAGTATTGTGGCTCAACTCTAGTACATCCTACTAAGGATATAGTAGCTAACAGATAAATTACCTTTCTCATATATTAATCTTTAATTAATAACTTATTTTAATTGTGGGAGATGGCAGAATCGAACTGCCGCTAACGACCTGGATTTTCAGTCCAGCGCTCTACCTACTGAGCTAATCTCCCATTTCCTGTAGACATCACAATCTCTTTTTTAGTCTACAGGATGCTCTCTATCCTCCCATATTCTGGGATTCCACACTATTATTTACGGATTAGGTTCGTGTTTCCTCTTACCTTTTGGTACCTTTGAGAGCTTTCCGTACTTATTTATAGTATAGAATAGTGCTTTGCTGTACCTAATCCTTGTTAGAAATTACCTATCTACTTAATCTTTACCTAACCGCTGTTAGAGAGTAAGCATATTCAATAATTCTTGATTCATTGCTGCTTGGAATAATTCCAGAGCGTTCTTTGGAATACTTTCTACAGGTGTTTTACCAGTAAGGAACGCAATTCCAGCGGGGTCTAATCCACTCATATAGAAAGTGTAGTTATCATCACAAAGTGATTCGAACTTAGGTCTGATGTTGCCTGAATAGTAACCATTAGGAATATCCCAAAGTACCATTACAAAGTTATCAACATACTCTTTAGAGAATCTCGTTCCCAATAGTTCACGGAATCTTTCAAATACTGTTTTGTTTCTTCCGGCAGAGTTGAACTCACCATCAGAAATACAGAGGATTCCAGTCGGGAAATCTTCCTCTTTATATCCCCTATCTCTAAGTTGGATAAAGAGTTCAGCTACAGATAACAGATTGGTTGAACACCAACCATCTCCACTGAATTTGGTGAATTTCTCATAAGGAGTATCACCGTGCCACTGTTTCATTAAGCACCTGTCGGAGAACTCAAGAACAGTATTGGCAAATTTCCCTTCGAGTAAGTAAGAGAAATACAGAGCGATTGATTTCGCTACATGATAAGCACTTACTTCAAGACCTGTGGCTTTGCAAGTCATAGAGCCAGATGTATCAAGAACAGCAATAAGATTAGTCTTGCGATTCATATCTTGTTTAGCTGTTTCGATAAGAGACATAAACTGTTTATTAACAGTGTCTATCTGGTAAGGTTTCAGAACTGTTTTTCTCCCACCGTTATAACAATCGTTATCAGGGAACAATTCATATACAAATCCAGTGAATTTGGCTACTGGTTTTGCTGCCAACCACTCTTCGTATGCTTCAGTAAGGTTGTGGTTTTCTAAGAACTTACTACTAGCAAGTTTTGCTAATGCTCTACCAGCAATCGAATTGAAATCAAGATTTAGATAGTCTTGACGGCTAATTGCCTGCTGCCATTTATGGGCATTACCAGATGCTTTAAGCTCACGATACATTTTATATGCACGCCACTTACCTTCCTCTGCTTCACCAAAGTCGAATATTTCTTTCACGATTTTCTTAGCAATAAAGTTATTGCTTTGAGAACGTAAAGAAGTACACTTTTTTGATGGTTTGATTTGTGGAAGATATTTTCTCACCAAGTTGGTTTGCCCATCGTCAGCTAAACCACCGACAATAAACTTGATGATGTATTTCCAATCCAGAACTTTATTGACTGCACCATTGTATTCAAGGTCTAGTCTTAATATTTCAAAGATGTCGTCCCAAGAACCAGCTGTAATGAAGACAGGTAAATTCTTTTTAAATACTTTTGGGTGTGTTGTGGCAAGCCAGATAATTCTCATGAAGAACTCGGATTTAAGTCCTTGTCCTCTTTGAACACTCAATTTCTTGCCTGTAAAGAGTTTTGGATTTCGTGTAATCAAACGGATGTACACTGTTTCTTTGATTGTTATTAAAGGGTCAACTGCCCACAATCTTTCCATAGTTGATGCGACTTCATGAAACTCTCTAGGTTTCCTGTAGTTTCCAACGGCTGCGAAGTCGTCAACAAATACATTACCTGACGTATCATACTTCAAACTTCCATTACCAGAAGTTGTTTCATGTTCCATTTTATATGCTTCCCTTTGGAAGATATTTTCAAACTTGGGAGCATTTACTCCCGAACCTTTAGTGACTTTAGGAGTCACTTCATAAATTGATGTTCTTTTTCTGTCAAACATAATCAGGTTTTAATTATTAAGTAATTCATAAAGATGTTCATACAAATCTCTTAAATAGAGGTCAGAAGTGCTAGGATGCTCTGACCTAAAGGACTTCATCAATCCTGTAGCTGTGAGCCTAGTTGTAAGGAGCTTTCCAATAAAATCTTCCAAATCCTCAACATTTTTGATAGAGCTTGTAACAAATTGAACAAATACTCTAGTTCCAGTTACAGTGTTTAGTTTTAAAGCTTTCAGCAAATTGTATCCTCCATCTGACAATATCGTTTGGATTAATTTATACATAGCTTGTGCTCCCTCAACCATTTCCTGTGTAATATTTGGAAACTTATCAAAGTCTTCTGCTTGTCTTCTTCCAAGGCTAGTCTTTCCGAAATATGCAAATGCATATCCTATACTGGATATTTCGTTTGTCTCCATAAAGTTGAGGAATCTGGTACAGTGTTCATTACCTCTACAAGCATTAAACTGTACAAAGTTTAGAATACTCCATTTAAGGCTGGAATTATTAATGGCAATCATTAATTCATCCAAGTCCACATCGGTAGGAAGTATTTGAACCCTTACTCTGATTCTATTTCCTTTAAGGTCGTATTTTATTCCCTCTTTATAAAGATTGTTGATAGCCTTCCATCTGTGGTGACCATCTATGATTTCTATAATTCCATTTCTATACCCTACCATGATAGGAGTAAGAAACAAAGAGCTATTCTTTCTTAAAGACTTTTCAATCTTCTTTACATGAGATAAGACCAAAGGTCTGTTCTTCTCACACAAATCAATCTTGTGACCATCATCTGGGTCAATAAAGAAATACTCGTTTTTAATCTCGTCCATCATATTTTATAAATCTTTTAGTTAATTAATTGTAGCTCCACCCGGAATCGAACCGGGACGGCCCTTTCGGACCATCAGATTTTAAGTCTGACGCGTCTACCAATTCCGCCATAGAGCCATCCTTATTTTTTAGAAGCAATCATCGTCTGTATTGTCATTAGTTACATAATCAATCATTGCACCTGCAAGTATGACTAATCCAAATGAAACCAATAGAGATAAAATAAATATTATGACTACTCCTAGTATAAATTCTGCCATACTTTTTCCTTTCTGATTAAGTGATGCAAAGATACTACAAAAAACTGAGCCTACAAACCTTTATTAGTTAAAATTTGTAAATTCTTCTTCATTTATTATGAGTTAGATTTATTTTGCTTATTTCTTAGTTATCTTTAAATATTTTAGTTGATAACCAACAAATAAAGCTAAATCCGGCTGCTATTGCTGCCATACAGAGAGTTCCTTGAAGAAAATAAATTATAAAATCCATATTATATTCCTTTCTTCCATTTAACATACAAGATAGCCAATCCGTATAAAATCGGAAAGGCTATCATACCATAAATAAACTCCATTTTAGTTTGGTGTACTAAATATGAAGCAAACAATCAATATCACGCATATTACCGTGAGGAGTCCCATTACACTTCAACAATTTGAGATTTCATGCAGATATTCGGAGTACTGAGAACAGCGTATGCTTGTGCACTACCGACTCCTACCATTTTGACCTTTACACAGTCAGAATCAACAACAATAGGTGTAACATCATCACCATATTGGTCAGTGTCAACTGTTACAGCAGCAACTCCCAATTCAGAAGAGATGTGACCACAAATATCAGAAAGAACTTCCGGAAATGAATCATTGACCAGAATACATTCGAGCATTCCGTTCTGTGATATAACAGCCACCACCGGAGAATCGTTACTTACTTCAATTGCCAATTTGTTTTCACCTTCTTGTACCTTTGCAAATTCTAATTTCTTCATCTTTAAAATATGATTTTATGGATTAATAAATGTCGTTTTCAAGTTGTGCAGATACACATACTTGCTCAATATCATAGTCAGGATTTTTCTGAGCTATTTCAATTGCAGATTTCACCACTTCGTTGAGACACCCATGTTCTTGAGCGTTCTCCAACATTCTTTCAATGATTCCGTTCATAGTTTAATTAGTGTTCCTTTTGATAAGATTTTAACTTTATTGGAAAAACACACAGCAGATATAGGAGCTGCGAGAAGAGTAGTATATGCCCTGCCCATAGGCTCACCTATTGGGATAATAATGTCTTTATATCTTTGTACAACATCCCCAGGCCTTAAATCCTCACTGTGCCAACTAAGAATTTCCGCCACGTCTCCGTCCTTCATATCTGCAAGGCAACTTACTTGAGAGTCTAATACTTTAGCCATTTAGTTTACACTGTTTAATGATTTCTTTAGTAATAATTCCGCCTAATGCACGAGATGCTTTATCGATTGCGTCGAGATTGAATTCATCTTTATCGAATTTGAATTGAATCCATGTTGGCTCATTTGGTCTATAGTCTAAGTATGTTTTACATTTTTTAGTTCCTAAGACTTCATGTACCATATCAAGAATACGCTCTCCTGCTTTCTTAGTTCTTACAAATCCAGATAAGTCATATCCAACACCTCTAGAGCTCCAATATTCTCCTTCTTCTGGACGCTCATCCTTAGGCATCCAATGCCAACTTGGAATACCAATTCTTGGATGAGGAATACGGATTGCTTGTTCCATTACATATTCAGAACGAGGATTCTCTGGGTCTTCTGGATAAGCAGCGTATTCACAAGTCGAATAGACAGTTGAACCTCTTACTTCAAAGTGTAAGCCACAATGTCTACAAGTTGCAGAAGATAGCCCTCCTCCAGATACACAACTTCCTCTTGCTGCATCACATCCACAGTTCGGACAACCAAACTGTTCAAAATCAGAATATAATATTGATAACATTAGTAATTTGATTTAAATACAACTTCTTTGAAAGCTACATATACTTTATCATCTTGTTCAACAAGGCAATCATTCTCCTCTAAGAACTTAGTGATAAAGTATGTAGGAATATCATAGTTATCAGTCACAAACATATCACGTTCTTTATCAAAGTGATAACGTTCATGTCTTTCAAGCCGAGTAGGATTTCCATTAAGAGTAATCTCACCAGACAAAGGATTGTCTTTATCTGGCTTGATTCCCTTTATATAGATTGAATACTTGGCATCCGGCAAATAAACTTGCTGAATTACACTCACTTACACTTCCTCCCAAGTAATTGTTACAACTTTCTTCAGGATTCTGTAGTCTCCAGTCTCTTTAAGAACAGAGATTGCCTTTTCAATCAAGTCCTCTTGGTCCATGATTTCCGGCTGTTGAGTGTTTATGGGAGTTTCGGAAGCAGCCATTTCTGCCTTCTTTTCTCTGCTACGCTTATTCAGCTCATTAGCTTTTTGTCTGTATTCCTTGAGATAGTTCTCCACTCTTCCAATGTAAACTGGGTCATTTGGAAGTTTGTATCCTGATTTTGTTGCTTCGAACAACCCAAACTCTTGAGCAGTTGTGGAATATGTAGGAAGACCAGGCAGGATTCCCTTCAACAAGGTCGAAAGTTCACTAAGGGTAAAGATTTTACCTCTGTTCTCGTCTCTTACCATGTTGTACTTTCTACAAATCTCTTTTGCATCGTTTTTCTTTCCCATAATCTTGAAATTTTAGTTATTAATAATTGAATTGATTTATTGTTGATTTGGAACTCTGTGTCCACTGACTAGTCTGTCAGTGTCTGCATCCGCCATGTTACATAGTTCCACTATTTCTTCTGGAGATATATCTCCATCAGGAGTTGTAGTTTCCCAAGGATATAAATTACATATCCAGGTAATGTTTGCATTGTTAGAGATTACTTGTTTATGTAAACCTACTAAAGCACCTGGGTGTTTGGTTGCATAATTTCTTCCGAATCTAATGGCTAATCTATACTGCAAGAAGATTCTAAGTGGAGTCAGTTCTCCATCCATCAACACTGTTACTAAATAGAAGTATTGTTTCATAATTATATACACTTGACCTATTCAGTGCGAGGTTTTAAAATCCAAAACTCTTTAGTTGTTTATAATACCACTCATGGTCGATTGATGCTTCATCTTGCTCTTGAACTGTATTGTAATAGTTCGCTAAGGTAATCTTCTTAGCAGAGTTCTTAGTGCTATGATAAGCCTTTTCAATCGTCTTTAACAGTTTATCTTTCATCTCTCTGTATGTAAGGTTTCTAATGATTTGCAACTACTTAGAAGAGCTAACCTAATTTACCATTAGAATAAAGGTATAATTATGCAGTTACCTTTACGATAAACTTCTTACGGAATATCTTTACGATAAACTGCATACAGAATACCTCTATATTCAAATAATCCTTCAAATTAGAGGTTTTATTTGTTTTACCATAGTTACGCTATGACTCGAATACTTTATAGTATTATCAACAGATTTAGATTAGCTAATACAAAGGATATCTGTACCTTTTGTATCCGCTCGATATAGTTTAGTTTCTGTGACCGAATCACAAGGTATCGATAAGTAGATAAACTACTTACCTTGACCCGTCCTACATCAATTTAAATATACCTTCTTCTTGCTATCATAGATGCGAATCCACCTTGATATGTATTTGAAGTTGTTTTGTGAACGAAACTTCCTAGCATCCTTCAGTTGGTTGAATGAGCAGATATACTGACCGTCATCAAATCTACATGAATATCTCATTTTGCTTTATAAATTTAGTTGTTATTTTACTATGTAAGGAGCTACTGTGTATACGAACTTAAATGCACTCTTTGCGAAGCTTGATTCCAGTTTAGCTAGTTCTGCTTCAAATGCAGCTTCTGCTTCTTCTCTAGTATCATATAACACGGAGAGATTATTAGTTATAATATATTTCTTCATTGTTGTATGTATTTAAAGATTGTGGACCTGGGCGGAGTCGAACCGCCGTCCAAACAAAGTCCAATAATAGAATTTTACGTGTGTCTCTATTTTATTACATCAGCTGTTGAGTTCAGCATGTAGATAGTTTTACTAAGAAGCCGAGTGTTAATTCACCAATTACGTCTCCCCATAAGGCTACGACTTAGTTGTTCACAAACTACCAAACTGGGCTTGACCGAACGGTCGCTCCACCACTCCATTTGCGTTGGAGAACGGATGATGTTTAGAGATTCGTCACACCTCATGGACCACATCTTCCATCTGCTTTATGACATTAGGAGATTTCAGCTTTACTAACCTTTGGCGTTCAAGTTAAGTGGGCTGCTCTATAATGCTTCTTCCCACACCTCTTCTGTTTCTAGGTCTCTCCCATTAACCCGACTTAGAGCTAATTTAATAGATAAGCCAGCAGCTTAGGCTGCCATTCTTACATCGCTTCTTTCAGCATTTATTGTTTTCCTTCGTTTACAGAGATTGCGCTCTACACGTTCTATTACCTTCTCTATGCTGTCAAAACCATACAGGCCCAGATAAAAGAAAGTAAGCCCTGGCATAGTAGGTGCTAGTAGGTGGCTATCCAAACTAACTATGCTGTACTTACGTTTTGTCCCGTTATTCTGTTTCTAGGATAACTAGCTTACCCCATTAAGAAGAGATTCTTAGTCCTCTTTGTATTCAGCGTTCAATTCTTCAATGACTTCGTTGAGTTTATCAAGAATCAACTGACAATCGTCTTCCTCAATCTTTGAGTCAACAATCTTTTCAATGATTTCTTTTGAACGTTCAGAATCGACATCATCGTCACCGAGAGATAAAAGTAATCTTTCTGTGCGGTCAGCAGAGGCCGCTTTGTCTTCTTCAGCATTTGCCTTTGCTAATCCAAGTACTGATAATATACGTTTCTCTCTGGCTTCTGCCAATGATTTACCTGTTTTCTTTTGTAAAATTGCTGATAATTTTTTCATGATGAAATATTTATTTGTTAATATTTAAAACCTTACTTTAGCTTTTAAAGCTTTTTTGGCTTTTCTGTGATGAATTGGGAGTAGCATCCAAGCCATCCATGACCAACCACTTCCATTTCTATCTAGCACATCAATATCGAGATGATATAAATCTCTTCCAGAATAATGTGTATCCTTTCCAATGATTGTTGCAACTTTACCACAATATTTTTGCATTTCTAAGGTAAAACACACTGCTTCTCCACAATAATCTGCACGATACTTAAAGATTTCTTTACAATCTTTTCTAATATAGACTTTATCTCCTATCTCAAACTTTTGGAGATTTCCTTTTTCATTTCCTGGGTCTTCCATAATTAAAATCTTACTTTAGCTTTTATGATTCTCCTTCTACTTTTGTTTTCAATACCTCGCATTGGGAGCCATACATATGAGTACTTACCATTAATGTCTTTGTATTTAACATATACGGAATTATCTTTGTTATCTACGTCAAATATTTCGACATTTTTGTTTGCAACTCCTTCAAAGAAGTCTCTGTCCATAACAAAGTTCTCTTCGATTAAGTGATTATCAGAAGAGTTTTCATCAAACCATCCTAGTGATTTAACTTTTACTCTTTGTCCAGCTTTAAATACCATGATATTATGTTTTTAGTTAATAATGTTCGTCCTATCTGTATTTATAGAGGCTTTAGACTCTCATACCTTTAAAGATATGGCTACATTAAACGGATGATTTGCCCTGTATTCACATACAAGACAAATCTTTACTAATAATTTTAAAAAATGAAGTAACAACATGAATTCTTGAGGGAATGAAGAGATTCGAACTCTCAACCTTACCGTTCGTAGCGGTATGCTCTAATCCAATTGAGCTACATTCCCAACCAGCGGATTTCCCGCTTTGTCATATTAGTTTTATAAATGGTTGTAATGGTTACCAACCCGGCTGGATTTCGTCTTGGCCTTCGACTACTTGGAATAATAAGTTTGCATGTAAAGCTTCCCTCTTCGCTCAATTTACTAGGCTGCCGTCCTAACCCTAACTCTTCTTATCGGGTATGCAATTATTCCTTTCTCATTACCACTATCTTGGAAATATAAATACACCGCTTTCATAATACTGTTTCATCCATAAACATCGTTGTTTAGCGGGCTGTATTATTAAATAGTATGATAGTCAGTTTCTATCAGAGTGTTGCGCACCACTCAACAGTGTATTGAAAGTCATACAAGGCCTGACTTCCTTATTGGCACAGTTTATAAATATAATGTATAACTAAAATACGGAATTGATTATGATTTATTCATCAGCTTCGAGAGCTATTGGAAGAGCAGCTCTTACTGTTTGCTGCAAATCAACAGTGTTAACACCGTTATTATTTGCATACAGATAGAGTGCATCAATAGCATCTCTGCATTCATCCCTTTCTTCTGGATTCTCTGACTGTGCGAGTTGCATTTCATAATCAATGATACCTGCAAATGCAATTCCTGGGAGATAAGTTTTTTTGTCTTCTTCTGACATTGATTCCATTACGGAATATACTGGAAGTTCTTCTAAATTCATAATTTTGCTTCTTTATGTAAGATTTGAGCTCTACTGGTGACTACAAATATCCTTTACGGAATCTTACGGTTTTACAATTCGTTTACTAATGCAGTTATTTCATCCTGCACATCATCAATACACTCTCGGAGATTTAACATACTGGCGAGATTTTCTTCGGATGGGTTTTTAACCCAAGCAAGTTCAGCCTTCTCTAAGTAACCAAGGAGTTTACGGCGACGTTCATTCAATTTCTCTAATCTTTCTTCAGGATGTTCTCCTTCTAAGACAAGAGCAAAAAATACTGATGTTATAACTCTTCTTTGCATGATTTAGTAAATTTGGTTTTGATGTAATTAATGAACACAATGATTGGAGATAATGCAAGTATGTTCATACAAACAGTATCGAACAAACCCCAATTCCAGTGAGTGATTTCGTAGCCTGCAATATACTTAATTGCAACTCCAATTGTAGCCAGCACAATAATGATTGCGATTATTAGGCCGAGGAAAACAATCCCAGCTAATACAACTGCCAATATATTCTTTATCATATTCATCTAAGTTAATGGGTTAAAATAAAAAATAGGGTATAAAAGAACTTGGAAAATTCAAAGTGAGATAGTTAATTGCTATTGTCTATATCCACCGTATTCCTGATGGAATTTTGAAAGTGAGAAAATTTGAGAAAATAACGAGCAATCGGGACAGTCCTCTCGCGCTCCTATCTACCCTCCTCACACCGGCAAGACTCGAATTATTTCCCAAACTGTTGCTTTACTTTGCTTAAAAAGAAGTAAATACATTAAGGGAGTTGTGGGATAACATTGTGAACAAGGGAGATATTCATTTGTCCGCATGTCACGAATCCGCTTAACCTTTTCATCTGTAACATATCCTAGAACAGTTTTAAACTGTCCAGTCTTTTTTCCATAGTGCTTCGTTGCTGTGTACATGGCTACATGCTGCTTATAGATTATAGGAGCGCTACATAAAGGATAAAAAAGGATAGTCATTTCTGACTATCCTATGTGTTTACAGATTAACAGATTAACGGGTAAACGGTAAATCCATATTTGCAGCCGCAAAATGACTTTTCAAATTTTCATCTTGCGACGGTTCAAAAGATTCTTTCATTATTTCGCCAATCTTTTTAAAAATTTCCTCTTTTACTTTTGGCTCAAAAGTCCACCGTTTACGAACCGTAGCCCCGTTAATGGTTGGTTGTCCGTTTTCAAACTGCAAAGAAACGACATTCTTTTGCTCAAGGGCTTGCAAAACCTGTTTGTTATCAAACCAGCCTTTCACCGTTTCGTATGCGCTTTTTCCGTTTGTACGCGAACTTCCTGCAATGATTTCAATTTGTGGCATTGCGCGTACCATATCAAGCGTACACCCGTCCGGCAAATTTTCAGATTCGCAAAGGTTTGCGGTTCTTTGTACTCCGGCTATGGAAACACTACCAAATTTCACGAACTCCAAATTTTCGGGATTAAATAACATTGTCATAAATGCGCCGAAAGTCACGCCGTTTGTGCGGATTGTCTTTTCCTCAATGATAGGCAAAACGACTGTTAAATAGTTTGCTGAAAGTCCGTTATCACTTCCCGCACTTGCTGCTGTTTCCATAAACTTTTTTACCTTGTCACTGTTAGCACTCAAAACGTTAATTTTTGCTTTCATAATCTTTTTTTTTGTTTAAAATTGTTACTAAATAAAATTTCTATGTTTAGGCGGATTTTCACCGCCTTATGTTTTTACATTCCGTAATTAAGTTCGTTACACATTATTACAGTGTTAAAAGCAAATTCAAAGTAATGTGTATCTTGTACACGTGTTTCTTTTTTTGCTCTGTTATTGCTTTTAATGTATGCGACTTTCTTAACTTTTTTTGTTGTTGTTAAATTAATCTTTTCCATGATTGTAAATCTTTTTAAATTAGTAATTTTCCGTTTGGATTGAATGAAATTATTTTCATTTTTCTCCAACTACCCTCGGGGGGCGTAAAAGCGTACTCTTCACGTGTTCATGTAACT
>OHRE01000223.1_pt1 | contig 32143 bp, 30 predicted proteins | sample 1578411 | NCBI WGS metagenome assembly OHRE01 (sample SAMEA3879566, study PRJEB24766) | human gut metagenome | biome: human-associated habitat; feature: feces | place: USA | collected 1985/1987 | reverse complement strand
AGAACCCGAACGAAAGACCCTAAAAAGTAAAGACCCTAAAAAACTTTGAATACCCAAAAGAATATCATTTTGGTATTCTTTTTTTAATTGCTAAAAATTTACGTAAAAAATGCTCTTGAAATGTTAATTTGCGCAAAACACAATCGCATAATTGTTGAAAACGACGAATTAAACAAGATTTTACGTAAAAATATTGACAAATAATAGAGCGAAATATATCATGTAATCACAGAAACAAATAAAAACAAATAAATTTACGTAAATTTAAAAAGTGGAGGAAAAAACTATGGCAAAAATAAAAAAATTATTAGCGTTGGGTTTATGCTTATGCATGACAGCAGGTATTACGGTAGGATGTGGCGATAGTAAGTCATCAAAGAATAGTACAGATTCTGGAAAGAATACAAATGATGGGTTGTCGTTTGCATTTTGTACTAATACCTTAAACAATACATTTCAAAGCTCAATTGATTCAAAGCTAAAAGAACTGTGTGACAAAGATGGAATATCATATACATGTTTAGATCCTGACTATGATTTGAATAAGCAGCTTAGCCAGTTGTCAGATGTAGCAAATAATGGATATGATGCAGTATTTGTTATTCCTGTTGATTCAGCAGGAATAACATCGGGACTGGCAGAAATAAGCGAAGCTGGTATTCCTATATTTAATGTAGACACTGCAGTTATTGATGATGACCTTGAGAGCTTTGTAACACAATATGTTGGAACTAATGCGTATATGGCAGGACAGCTTGTTGGAGAACAGATGGTTAAGGATCATCCGGATGGAGGAAATATTGCAATTTTGGATTTCCCTTCAAATGAAAGCTGTGTTGATCGTGTAAATGGATTTCTTGATGGACTTGGAGACAGCAAAGATAAGTTTAAGATAGTAGCACAGCAGGATGGCGGAGCAGCCTTAGATAAATCAATGGAATTGGCAGAGGACATTATTACAGCATCTCCTGATATGGATGCATTTTTCTGTATCAATGATCCATCTGCACTTGGTGCTGCAGCTGCTATTAAAGCAGCAAATAAAACAGGCAAAATTGGTGTATATAGTATTGATGCCTCACCGGATGGAAAACAGGCATTACTGGATGATGAATTTACAGCTGTTGCATGTCAGGTACCTGTACAGATTGCAGATTATTCTTTTAAGGAAGCTGTAAAGTATGTTAATGGAGATACTAAAATTGATGAGAAAAAGGTATATCTCGATTCGCATTTAGTGTCTAAGGATGAGGCTGAGAAAACTCTTAAAGAATGGCAATAATAAGGGAGAGTTATTATGGGACAGACAGTATTAGAAATGACAGGGATAAAGAAAAGCTTTGCAGGTATTTATGCTTTAAATGGAATTGACTTTTCTTTGGAACTGGGCGAAGTACATGCACTGCTTGGTGAGAATGGAGCAGGAAAGTCAACATTAATTAAAGTGCTTGGCGGAATTTATCAGCCGGATTGTGGATTGATAAAAGTTAATGGAAAAGAAGTGAAAATTGATGGCGTCCCAGCAGCAAGAGCAAATGGTATAGGTATTATACACCAGGAAATAGTATTGGTGCCTTACCTTACAGTTGCACAAAATCTGTTTTTGGGAAGAGAAATTAGAACTAAACGTGGAACCTTGGATGAAGCGGAGATGAACCGCAGGGCAGCAGATATGATCTCTGCCCTGGGGGTCAATATAAAAGCTGAAACAGTAGTTGAGAAGCTGACTATCGCACAACAACAAATGGTAGAGATTGTAAAAGCTGTATCGTTTAACGGAAAAATAATTGTTATGGATGAACCTACATCATCTCTTTCAAATGAAGAGGTGGAGCAGCTATTTGGAATTATTGAGAATCTAAGGAAGAAAAAAGTAAGTATTATTTATATTTCTCATAGAATGGAAGAGTTATTCCGAATATCAGATCGAATTACTGTTATCAGAGACGGAACATATGTAGGAACAAAAAAAACTGTCGAGACGAATGCGAATGAATTGGTAGCAATGATGGTTGGAAGAGATCTTGATAATTTCTATGTAAGAGATTATTGCGATGTGGAACATGCTCCAATTGCACTTGAAGTAAAAAATCTATCACGTCAGGGAACATTTGAAGATATCAGCTTTTCGGTGCATAAAGGCGAGATACTTGGATTTGCAGGGCTGGTAGGCGCTGGAAGAAGTGAGATTATGGAAGCTGTTTTCGGAGCAAGACCATATGATGCCGGTCAGATTTTCCTGAATGGAGATGAAGTGCATTTTAAAAATCCTATGCAGGCAATTAAATCAGGAATCGCATTGGTTCCTGAGGACAGAAAAAAACAGGGGCTTGTACTGGGAAACAGCGTTGCATTCAATTTAACTTTATCGAGTCTGCGTTTTTGTATGAATGGAATTGCTATCAGTGAAAAAAAGCGTGATTCGATTATTGAACATTATAGTAAAAGACTTAGGATTAAAGCAGCTTCTCCGGAGATTGAAGCAGGTAGTCTTTCGGGTGGAAATCAACAGAAGGTTGTACTTGGAAAATGGCTTGCAACAAAGCCGGATGTCTTGATTCTGGATGAGCCTACAAGAGGCGTAGATGTAAATGCCAAGTATGAAATATATACAGTAATAAATGAACTGGCAAAGGAAGGCATTGCAATTATTATGGTTTCAAGTGAATTGCCGGAGATTATCAACATGTGTGATAACGTTTGTGTTATAAGAGCAGGTAAGCTTGTTGGAAAGCTCGGAAAAGACCAGATGAATCAGGAAGAAATTATGAAGTATGCTGCAGGAGGCGTAGAGTAATATGAGTGAGAAGAAAAGAGAAGTAAATGCATTTGGAAAAAGAAATCCATTCACTTCAATTATAAAAGGCAATATAGGAATTATTGCAGTATTGATTATTATGTGCGTAATAGTGTCAATTGCAACGGATAAATTCCTTACAACCAATAATATAATTTCTGTTTTAAGACAAATTTCAATAAATACATATATCGCACTGGGAATGACACTCGTAATTATACTGGGACACATTGATTTGTCGGTTGGTTCAATTGTTGCGATGTCGGGAACCCTTACGGTTGGACTTACTGTAAATCAGGGAATGCCACTTATAGTAGCAATAATTATTGGATTGGCAGTAGGAACTCTTGCTGGATTTATCAGTGGATTTATAGTATCTCATTTTAAGGTACCTGCATTTATTATTACAATGGCAATGATGAATATTGCAAGTGGTATTGCATATGTGTATACAGGTGGACAGTCTACACGTATTACAGATAAGATGTTTATAGCTATAGGTACAGGATATTTGTTTAATGTAATTCCGCTTCCGGTAGTATATATGGTAATTTTGATTGCAATATTCAGTTTCCTTCTAAGCAAAACTAAATTTGGAACTTATGTATATGCAATTGGAGGAAACAGGGAAGCTGCAAGATTATCTGGCGTTCCTATTAAAAAAATAGAAATTATTGTATTTACGCTTTCTGGTGCGCTTGCAGCCTTCGCAGGACTTGTTCTTTGCTCAAGAATGTATTCAGGACAGCCATCAGTAGGAAGTGGATATGAATTGGATGCAATTGCCGCATGTGTGCTTGGTGGAACATCAATGACCGGAGGAAAGGGTCGGATAAGTGGAACTGTATTTGGTGCGATGGTAATTGGAATTATTTCCAATGGATTAAATCTGATAGGAGTTTCATCTTATTGGCAGCTAATCATTAAGGGTCTGATTATTGCATGTGCAGTTCTGTTGGATTGTCAGAAGGATAAAATAGCGTTGTTAAAAAATAAGGTAAGAGCTGCAAAATAAATTGGAAAGGAAATCTGTTCGTTTTTTACAATACACAGAAAGATAAGCAAATGGAAATTTTTCGTAAAATGTCTTTCGCGGATTCTACGGGAGATGCAATTCCGTTTTATCACGAAGGAAAATATCATATTTTTTCACTTACATCTCCACCGGGAACGACCGTCTATCCGGAGAGACTGCGTACAACCTGGAGCCATAGTATATCGGATGACTTAGTGCATTGGCAGGAGCTTCCGACGGCATTATATCCGGGAGAAGGAGATGAACCGGATGCTTCGGGAGTGTGGACCGGTTCAGTAATATATGGTGAGGGACAATATCATGCATTTTATACAGGATATTGTCTAACAGCGGAGTTTCAGCAGACCATATGTCACGCAACAAGCGATGATGGAATAACGTGGACAAAAGATATCGCAAATCCGGTTATTACTCCGATGACAGAGCTTTATGAAAAACTTGATTGGAGAGATCCGTATGTTTTTTATAATGAAGAAGATGAAAATTATTGGATTTTGATTTCAGCGAGAAGACTTGATATGCCGGTTACACGAAGGGGCTGTATAGTGCTGTACCGTTCAAAGAACTTAAAGGATTGGACGTATTATGGACCAATATATTCACCGGGGCATACAAACTGTCCGGAATGTCCGGAAATGTACAAGATGGGAGGTCACTGGTATTTGTCTTACTCAAGATTTTCAGAGTTTGTAAATACAATATACCGTGTATCAGAGTCTCCTTTTGGTCCGTGGAGAAAACCTAAAAAGGATGGTATTGGTGGAAGACGCTTTTATGCTGCTAAGTCAATGCAAAATGATGATGGAAGACGTTTTTATTTTGGATGGGCGCATGATCGTGCAGAGCAGAGTGACAAAGGTGAATGGTATTGGGGTGGAACATTTTGTATTCCACATGAAGTGGTGCCAACAGAAAATGGAGAGTTAAATGTAAAGTTACCATGTGAATATGAGCATATATTTGATAAAGCTGTTAATTGGAAATATATATCAGTTCTTGGAAATGCAAAAGATTATGGTGAAAAAACTATAACATTGAATGCGCTGGAAAGCTGTTCATATGGATTTTTGAGACACACGGAAGAAAGCTATATGCTGACATGCAAAATAGTGCCAAGAGAAACATATGATACGTTTGGTATTCTTTTAAAGTCTGATAAAGAGGCAAGTGGATGTTTATTCCTTGAATTTGACAAAGCAATGCAAAGGGTCTCATTTTTAAATCTTCCGATGGGAGTGGATCCATTTTGGGTACAGTCGTGTCAGGCGGTTCCACCGGCAACCGAGCCGGGACCGGATGGGGTGCGTGTCTGTGAGAAAACAATGCAAATTGAAGACGGAAAGGCAATAGACGTAAAGATTATTGTGGATCATGACATGATAGAGGCATTTATTGATGAACAGATAGCGTTCACATATAGAATATATGCCAAACCGGAATTTGAAACTGGTATAATTGCTCAGGATTCAAATGTTGAATTCTATAATTTAAGCATTTCCGGAAAATAATTGCGAATGGGAGAGACATGGATGGAAAAAGAATATGATATAGTTGCGATGGGAGAATTATTAATTGATTTTACACCGGCAGGAGTTTCAGAAACCGGCATGTGTCTTTATGAACGTAATCCGGGAGGGGCACCGGTAAATATGCTTACTGCAGCAGCTAAAGCAGGATTGAGAACAGCCTTTATAGGCAAGGTTGGAAACGACATGCACGGTAAATTTTTAATAGAAGCTGTTGAAAATCAAAATATTAATAGCGATGGAATTATATTGGATGATAATGTATTTACTACACTTGCATTTGTAAATCTTACAAAAGATGGAGAAAGATCATTTGCGTTTGCAAGGAAACCAGGAGCAGATACAATGATAGGGTACAAGGAAGTCGATACGGAATTATTACAGAATACAAAAGTTTTTCATGTGGGTTCACTCTCTCTTACTGATGAACCTGCACGTTCCACTACATTCCAGGCAGTGAAATGTGCAAAAAATGCAGGTGCAGTTATATCATATGACCCCAACTACAGGGCGCCTCTTTGGAATAATGAGAAGACTGCTATAGAACGTATGCGTTCAATGCTTCCGTTTGCAGATATGATTAAATTGTCCGATGAAGAAACTGCTTTACTTACGCCATACGAAAATCCGGATGAAGCAGCAAACTATTTATTAGACCATGGAATAAAAATAGTTGCAGTGACACTCGGAAAAGAAGGGGTGTTAATATGTAATAGGAAGGATCATCAAAAGGTAAATGGTTTTTCGAGTCAAGTAGTAGACACTACAGGGGCAGGGGACTCATTTTGGGGTGGATTTATGTCTCAATTTGTAAAAAGCAAACTTAACCCTGAAGATTGTTCTATTGAAGAATTAAAAAAATTTGCAAGGTATGGAAATGCGGTAGCAAGCCTGTGCATAGAAAAAAAAGGAGGAATATTGTCAATTCCTGAAGAAAAAGAAACTTTTAAACGTTTACAGCTAAGTGTGTGAAAAACAATCGTAGTGCAAAATAATTGAAATTATACGATTATAGCCTCACTATCAATCTTAATAAATATAGTAATGAAAAATGCAACATTTCTCTAAGAAATGTTGCATTTTTTATCTTACAGTTACTATATCGGACATCAATTCTAATACTTTACCCCTAATTACATTAAATTTTAAAAATTTATTTGCACTTTATTGGGCATAATCGCTTGCTGCGACTTTCATATTTTTGAAAATTCCCTTATTTTATAAATTCATATGCTCCAAAATGCAACATTTCTTAGAGAATTGTTACATTTCACATAAGCATGGAAATAGCTTAAATCAAGTGCACGGAGGTATACATAATGCTTAAATTATCGCTTAAAGAGGGAGAATATGTAAATATCGGAGACAACATCCGAGTTGTCTATGCCGGTGGGAGCGGAAAGAACGGACGTCTCATGATAGATGCTCCAAGAGATATGAACATCTCAAGGTCAAACAACGATCCGAATCCTGAGAAGAGGAAAGATACATATTATCCGGAGCCAAGGATTTCAGAGGAAGCACAGCATGAAATCAAGAAGATTATCTGGAATGAAAGACAGAAGAAGGCAAAGCCGGCTAAAGCAGATAAGAAAGCATAGGCAAACAAGTTAATAGGCGGCTGTGGCGCAAGCCACACCCGGGAAGCCGCTTGTTATAAAAACAGTAGCTGCTTAAATAAAAATAAACACAAAGCAGCTGCAAAACCCTCGGGAAAAGGATTTCCAGAGGTCAAACATAATAACCCATGAATATGGGACAAGGAGGATTATATTATGGTAGTACAACACAACATGCAGGCAATGAATGCCAACAGAATGCTTAACGTAACAACAAGTGCACAGTCAAAGAGCACAGAGAAACTTTCATCAGGTTATAGAATCAACCGTGCAGCAGATGATGCAGCCGGACTTACAATTTCTGAGAAGATGAGAAAGCAGATTCGTGGTCTTGACCAGGCATCTACAAACGCAGAGGACGGTGTTTCATCAGTACAGACAGCAGAGGGGGCTCTTACAGAGGTTCACTCAATGCTTCAGCGTATGAACGAGCTTGCAACACAGGCAGCCAATGGTACAAACTCAAAGGATTCAGACCGTCAGGCTATCCAGGACGAGATTGACCAGCTCACAACAGAGATTGATCGTGTATCTGAGACAACAAAGTTCAATGAGACATATCTTTTAAAGGGTGACAAGGCATCTACAAAAAATGTTTATATGAATGGACATGATGCAGGTCTTAAGGGAACTCTTACAGATAGTGCAAAGTCTGCTACTTTTGTAATGGATGAGCTTGAAGATGGAGATAAGGTTACTATTGGTGGTAAAGAATACACCATAGGATCTACACTTACAGATGCAAAGGATAAGATAGCAGAACCGGCTGCAAATGGAACGGTTTCTGTTACAATTGATGGTAATGCATATGACATAATAAAGGCTGATTCGGGTACAACAATTTGTAAAGCAGGAACAAAAACTGCTTTAAAGAAACAGGATTTAGGTGGAACAGGAACAGATAATGCAGGTGTTCAAGAATTAAAGGATTTAGTTAAGGCTGGTTCTAAGGTAACTGTTGCTGGTAAAGAATATACCGTAATGACTGATGAAAAAAAAGCGGATGGAACCCAGGGAGCTGATAATATTGATGATGACAATTCATCTATTATTACTAAAGGTGTTGCCGAGAGTATGATTAAGACGGAATTAGGAAGTGCTAATAATATTGGTACTGTTGATTCTAAAGCAACAGTTGAAGATGCTGTTACAGCAGATGGAAAAACAACGTATACAATTCATAAAGGATATGCTACTGTAGCAAATACTTTATCATTCAACCTTCATGTAGGTGCAGACGCTGACATGACAAATAAGATTAACGTAGAAATCGATTCAATGGATTCTGCAAGCTTAGGTATTAAGGGATTAAGTATCATGGATGATTCTGGTAATGCTGCAACATACGCAGTAGACGCTATTTCAGATGCAATCTCAAAGGTATCTTCACAGCGTTCATCACTCGGTGCAGTTCAGAACCGTCTTGAGCACACAATCAACAACCTCGATAACGTAGTTGAGAATACTACAACAGCTGAGTCTCGTATCCGTGATACAGATATGGCTAGTGAAATGGTTAACTACAGCAAGAACAACATTCTTGCACAGGCAGGACAGTCAATGCTTGCACAGGCTAACCAGTCTACACAGGGTGTACTTTCACTCTTACAGTAATCATCTACAATTTAATGTTGTACAAAGCAAGAAGAGCTCGAAAGGAGCTCTTTTTGTTATGCACTTCGTAACTGTTCAGTACCTTCACAGTTGCGAGCCGCAAGCGCATTAGAATCAGCTGCGCTGATGGGCGCTTGCTCCTACATAATATACGTTTTCTTACGAAATATGCGGTACCGCATATTTCTGTACTGAATAGTTTCTGTACTTCTTTATATTAGCATGAAACTATACGATTATTTATTCCCGAATAAATTGCAGACACCCCCTGTGAAGTAGTATAATAACAACAATTAATACAGCTAATTGCACAAATGGGAATTGGCAATAAGCATGAAATGAGGTTTACACTATGGACGTAAGAAAAATGAGAAACGAATTACTGGGAAAGCGCCTTGTGGCTGCGCTTGAGTCGCGCAACATGGAGGCATATTATGTCGAGACAAAGGAGGAGGCTGTTAAGAAGGCACTGGAGCTGATTCCAAAGGGCAGCTCAATCAATATGGGCGGTGCCACATCGGTGAAGGAGTGTGGTCTGTATGAGGCGCTCTCAAACGGAGAATATCAGTTTTATGACAGGGACAAGGTGTCTACGCAGGAGGAGAAGCAGGAGATAGCGTTAAAGGCATTTACATCGGATTATTTCCTTGGAAGTGTCAATGCGATGAGTGAGGATGGCGTATTTATCAATATTGACGGAAATGCAAACCGCGTGGCTGCATATGCTTACGGACCGAAGCATGTGCTTCTTATAGTAGGCATGAACAAGGTCGTAAAGACCGAGGCAGACGCTATGAGCCGTGCGAGAAATGAGGCAGCGCCTATCAACGCACAGCGCTTTGGCATCGACACACCGTGCTCCAAGAACGGCACCTGCTTTGACTGCAAGAGTCCGCAGTGCATCTGCTGTCAGATTCTGACTACACGCTTCTCAAGGGTGAAGGGACGTTTCCAGATTATTCTTGTGGATGAGAATCTGGGCTTTTAGTAACTGTTCAGTACAGAAATATGCGGTACCGCATATTTCGTAAGAAAACGTATATTATGTAGGAGCAAGCGCCCATCAGCGCAGCTGATTCTTATGCGCTTGCGGCTCGCAACTGTGAAGGTACTGAACAGTTACGACTTTTAATATATTGACCCTCATATCATTTTTATGCATTATACAGAAACGAAACATACGGATAAGAAACATACGAAAAGGAAATATACGAAATGGGATATTTAATTAGTGAGACAACAAAAGAGGAACGCGAGGCAATTGTGGCTGAGTCGCTTGGCAATATCGAGGCCACCTGCGATGGCTGCATGTCGGGGCTTGCCGAGATGTATCAGGACTATATCGACGGAAAGAAGGAGCTTCGTGAGATAAATATGGAGTTCAATGCCAGGTATGTGCACGGAGAGGATATGCCGGGGCGAAGCGGCTGTGGATATAAGTAATGTGAAGCGGTTTGGGATAATTACCGAAGCTTAATGATATCAGGGAGACGCAGATGATTTCATGCAGGGATGTTAACAATTTACAAATGGACGGAATGGAGCTTGTGGCGGGAGCAGCAGGGCTCGACCGGATTGTGTCATGGACGTATCTGGTGCAGACAAAGCCTTATAAGGATCATATGAATCCGGGCAACTTTGCGCTGCTTGTGGTAGATTACAAGAGATTTTCCATGGACGAGGCATATGATGCCATGGTTGAGCTGAATGAGCTGGGGATATCGGGCTTTGCGATTTCGGTTGTGGAGGACAGGGAAGAGGCACCACAGAGGATGAAGGACAAGGCTGATGAACTCAAGCTGCCGTTGTTTTATATCCGGTGGGAGGGAGCTACTTTTGTAGATATTGCGCAGAGCGTCGGAGAGCTGCTTTTAGAGACCAGTGTGGATAATAAAAGGACCGGGGACTACCTGTACAACCTGCTTTTTGGATATGAGGTAAATGATAAGTATATCGAGAAGATTTCTGCACAGTTTGGTCTGACCTTTGACCGGCCGTACAGAGTGGGAATCATCGTGATAGACCGCAAATACGGAGTGAATCTGGAGCAGGACGAGCACACATATACATACTATACCGACTGCCTGAACCGCGAGGTTATCCATATGAAGAAAACGCCTATGTATATGAGGTTTTTAAACAAATTTGTGCTTCTTTTTGAGGAGACAAAGGATATGGAGACAGAGCATCAGATTGAAAGGATACTTGGGGACTTAGACAGTCGTGCACCATTCGCAGGGCTCATTCACAGCACATGCATACTCGGTGCTGCATACAGGAAGCCTGCGGATTTTGGCAAGAGCTATCAGGAGGCGAAAAATCTCATCCCCAAAAAGGATATTTTACCCAATCCGACCAACAAGAAGGTAATCAGTGCTAGCTCCATGGGCATATACAAGTATATGTTCAACAGTGGCAATCAGCAGGAAATCATGGATTATTGCAACGAGAAGCTAAAGCGGCTTGAGATGTATGACAATGCAAACGGCTCGTTTCTCATAGATACGCTGCTCAATTACTATATGTGTGGCTTTAATGTCGGAAAAACGGCACAGATGATGTACGTTCATCGTAATTCCCTGCAATACCGTCTGAAAAAGATAGAAGAAATACTGGAAATCAGCCTTGATGACTCGATGGAATATCTGGATGTAGTTAATTGTATTCTTGTAAAAAGGCTTATGTTTAATTAGTTACTGTAAAAATACACAAACAAATTGTGCAAAATTAACATTGCAAAGCTGCTTCATTAAGTTTATTATACGAACTAAGCAAAGGCGCTGGAGAAAAACTCCGGCGCCTTTTCGTATTTCAATAATCAAGGAGGAAAAGATTATGATGAAGAGAAGTAAGAGATTTGCAGCATTGATATTGACAGGTGTAATGGCAGCGACAACATTGTTTGGATGTGGTTCGTCATCAGGAGGAGCTGCCTCTGATAGCTCAGCGGCAGACAGCTCATCAAATAAGGTTTTAAAGGTTGGTATGGAATGTGCATATGCTCCATTCAACTGGACACAGGATACAGATACCACACCGGACGGCAGCAAGGCAGTCAAGATAGCAGGCTCTGATTACTATGCATACGGCTACGATGTAGCAGTGGCACAGAAGCTTGCAGACCAGATGGGAATGGACCTTGAGGTACATAAGGTTGAGTGGTCATCAATCGGTATCTCACTCGATGCAGGAGATTATGACTGTATCATCGCCGGTATGGGCAAGACAAAGGAAAGAGAAGCGTCATACGCATTCACAGAGCCTTATTACTATAGAAACAACTGTATTGTTGTTAAGAAGGGCGGCAAGTATTCAAATGTAAAGGGTCTTTCAGATCTCGCAGATACAGGCTGCAAAGTAACGACACAGCTTGGAACAGGCTGGATTCCACTTTTAGACCAGATAAAGGGTGCTGAGCAGTCAGGAAACTTTGAGACTACATCAGAGTGCTTCCTCGCAATATCAAACGGCAGCGCAGATGTATGTGTAATCGATGTTCCGACAGCAGAGTCAGCAGCACTGACAAATGATGATTTACAGATTATCGAGCTGGATGAGAATGATACATTCACAGGTGATGATGAAATGGTAAATGTATGTATCGCAACAAGAAAGGATGATACAGCACTCAGAGATAAAATCCAGGATGCTATGAATGCAATCGGCTGGAATGACAAGGCAAAGATGGATGAGCTGATGGATCAGGTTCTGACACAGCAGCCGGCAGCCAACTAGTTGTTAGAGATTTATCTGATTCACGAAAAGATGAAGGACTGTGGGATGATGTTATATCGCATCATCCCACAATAGTCTGATAAACCGGCGTAAGCTGGGGATTAGAGAGATAAAAGTGAGGTAGCAGTATGATGATAAGTAATCCAAGTAATTCGTTAGAATGGATGGTATTTCTGGCACAGAAATATTCAAGCATGTTTATCAAAGGAACCTGGCTTACGCTGTACATATCGGTAGTTGGTACATTGCTTGGCTTCGTATTGGGATATATCGTAGGCATAATAAATGATGTAAAGCTTAACGATGGCGACAACATCGTAAAAAAGGTTCTTATCCGTATAGTAAAGGTGATATTTACAGTTTATGTTGAAGTATTCAGGGACACACCAATGATAGTTCAGGCGATGATTGTGTACTATGGAATACGCCAGATGGGCTATGAAAACCTGACACCTGTATTTGCAGGTATTCTCGTAACTGTATTAAATACAGGTGCCTACATGGGAGAGACAGTCAGAGCAGGAATCGGTTCAATAGATATGGGACAGCGCGAGGGCGCATGGGCCATGGGCATGTCACCGTTTAAGACAATGCTCTATGTAGTTTTGCCGCAGGCATTCAAGAACATCATTCCTGAGATGGCAAATACATTCCTTTTAAATCTGAAGATGACATCAGTGCTCAATGTTATCGCTGTGCAGGAGCTTTTCATGGCTGCCAAGACAGTCGGTGGAAACTACTACAAGTACTTTGAGTCATATCTGGTCATCGCAGTAATTTACTTTGTACTTTGCTTTGTATTTGATAAGCTCTTCAAGCTGATTGAAAAGAAGCTGCAGGGCAAGACAGACTATGCACTCGCAGTTGAGTACATGGACAATGAATAGGAGGCACAATATGAGTGAGACAGTAATTTCAATTAAGGATTTAAGCAAATCATTTGGTGATCATGAGGTACTTAGAAAGATTGATATTGATGTGCATTCCGGCGAGGTCATCTGTATTGTGGGCTCCTCAGGTTCGGGAAAATCAACACTGCTTAGGTGCATCAACAAGCTTGAGAAACAGACCTCAGGAAAGATTTTATATCACGATAAAGAGGTCAGAAATGTACAAAAGGATATCAATGATTACCGTTCAAAGGTGGGAATGGTGTTCCAGTCCTTCAATTTGTTCAACAATATGACAGTGCTCCAGAACTGTATGCTTTGTACAAGAAGGGTGCTTCATCTGCCAAAGCAGGAGGCCTTTGACAGGGCAATCACGCATCTGAAGGCAGTCGGCATGGCTCCTTATATCAATGCAAAGCCATCGCAGCTATCAGGAGGACAGAAGCAGCGAGTTGCCATTGCCAGGTCACTTTGTATGAACCCGGAGGTGCTTTTATTTGATGAGCCTACATCGGCGCTTGACCCAGAGATGGTCGGAGAGGTGCTAAATGTCATGAAGGACCTTGCGAGGACAGGACTTACGATGATAATCGTCACACATGAGATGGCATTTGCCAGAGATGTTTCTACAAGAACTATTTTCATGGACTCAGGATATGTGGCAGAGGATGCAGCTCCGTCAGAGCTGTTTACAAATCCTAAGAATCCAAGAACAAGAGAATTCTTAAGCAGATATCTGGCTGGCTAGATATGGTTGGCATTCAGAAGGAGGAAATGATAAATGGATAATTTTGTAGTAACCTTTGCCAGAGGATTTGGAACAGGTGGAAAAGCAATAGCATCACAGCTGGCAAAAGAGCTTGGAATACACTGTTATGAGAACCGTATTCTGACTCTTGCAAGCCAGCTGAGCGGACTTGACGAGAATGTGTTTCAGGAGGTAAATGAGAAGCTGCGTGAAGAGGGCGGATTTACGAGCTTTTTGCGAGGGCTTCCAAGAGCAAAGGGATATATATCAAGAAATGAGAAGTTCAAATCAGATGACAGGCTCTTTGAGTATCAGAGCCAGATTATCAACGAACTTGCAGACAAGGAATCCTGCGTCATAGTAGGAAAATGTGCCGACTATGTATTAAAGAACCGCCCAAATGTAGTGAGCATATACATTGAGGCACCGCGTGCATTCTGTGTGGAGCGTACCATAGCCAATATGGGTGTGACACCGGAGGTGGCTAATGCCACGATTGAGAGAACAGATAAGTTCAGGGCAGATTATTACAAGTACTATACACACGGAAATTACTGGACCAATCCGGTGAACTACGACCTGACACTAAACAGTGAGCGTGTCGGTGTGGAAAACTGTGTGAAGACGATAGAGCAGTATCTGATCATAAAGGGCTTTATCAAGGCTGATATGATTAAGCCGGTGGGAGAACTCATATAAAAAGTATATAACAAAAAATTGCAGCTCGTGTATTGAGCTGCAAATTTTTGTTATTATTATATAGATATGTCTATCCAAGCAAAGCCTTATCAGAAGCAAATTCCTCGCCGGAAACCTCCTCAAACTTCATGAGCAGATCCTCCACAGTGAGGTTTTTCTTTTCTTCGCCTGAAATATTAAGGACAACCTGTCCGTTATTCATCATGATGAGTCTGTTGCCGTGAGCGATGGCATCACGCATGTTGTGTGTGACCATCATGGCTGTCAGGCTGTTCTCCTTGATGATTTTGTCTGTGAGAGCGAGCACCTTTGAGGCTGTCTTTGGGTCGAGAGCTGCGGTGTGCTCATCCAAAAGCAGCACCTTCGGCTTCTGGAGTGAAGCCATGAGCAGTGTAACAGCCTGACGCTGTCCACCTGAGAGCAGACCAACCTTTGAGGTCATTCGATCCTCGAGTCCCAGGTCAAGCTCCTTTAAAAGCTCGTGGAAACGCTCCTTTTCAGCCTTTGTGATACCCCAGCCAAGACCACGGCGCTTTCCGCGGCGCGCTGCAAGTGCGAGGTTTTCATCAATCTGCATGGTTGCGGTAGTTCCTGTCATTGGATCCTGGAACACACGTCCCAGAAATGATGCACGCTTGAACTCAGGAAGTCCTGTGACATCCACTCCATCGATGAGAATTGAACCATCGTCAACAGGCCATGTGCCTGCAACGGCATTGAGCATGGTCGATTTTCCGGCACCGTTTCCACCGATAACAGTGACGAAATCGCCCTCCTCAAGCTTTAGGTTTACACCATTAAGGGCATGCTTTTCATTGATTGTGCCCGGATTGAAGGTTTTATGTACGTTTCTAATCTCTAGCATTTATTTGCCCTCCTTTGCGTTAAGTGCTGCGGCAGAGCGCTTGCCGGCCTTTTTGAAGGAGGCCTTGCTCTTGCCCTTCAGGTAAGGCACTGCAAGGAAAATTGCCACGATGATTGCAGTGAAGAGCTTTAAGTCATCACTTGGCATCTGCAGCCACAGAACGATTCCGATTACAATGTAGTAAACAATTCCACCAAATATGACAAAGATAAGCTTTCCCATGAAATTCATGTGCTTTCCGAGGATTGCATCGCCGAGCACCTCACCGATGATAACTGCGGCAAGACCGATGACGATTCCACCACGGCCCATGTTTACATCGGAAAAGCCTGAGTACTGTGAAAGCAGACCGCCTGAGAGCGCTACAATTGCATTTGAAAGCGCAAGACCGATGAGCTTCATGTTGTCAATGTTGATACCCTGAGCCTTGCTCATTGCAGGGTTGCAGCCTGTGGCACGGATAGCAGAGCCCTGCTCTGTTCCGAAATACCAGTAAAGCACCGCGATAATTACAATCGAGAAAATCACACCGACAATTATTGCATGTGTCAGGTTACGTGATGAAAGCACCAGATTATATTTATCTGCGCTAAGTGCCTGGTTGGCGTGGCGCTGCATGATATTTAAGTTGATAGAGTAGAGCGCTATCTGTGTAAGGATTCCTGCCAGAATCGGAGGAATGCCGAGCTTTGTATGTAAGAGACCGGTGCAGAGTCCTGCGAGCAGACCGGCAATACATGCGCAAAGCAGTGAAACCCAGATATTGTAGCCGTTAATCGTCATCATAACGGTTACGGCACCACCTGTTGCAAATGAGCCATCAACCGTCAGATCTGCGAAGTCCAACAGTCTGAAGGTGATATAAACACCGAGTGCCATGATACCCCAAATCAGACCCTGGGCTATATTGCCCGGAAGGGCATTGGTGAATGCAACCGGATTTAAGGTTGCAAAATAATTCATTAGAATCATTTTATTAAAAACCTCCATAGTGCAGCTGTTTATTCAGCTGAGATTTCCTCATAGCCGTCCGGAACTGTGATTCCAAGCTCCTTGGCGCGGTCCGGAAGGTACTCCTTAGTGAACTTAGGAGCGCTCTTAACCTCCATAGTTTTGATGTCTGTACCATTTACAAGGATATCGTAAGCCATCTCACCTGTTGTGTATCCAAGGTCATAGTAGCTGATAGAAAGTGTTGCCACACCACAGCCCTTAGCGATTCCTTCCTCGCCGGCGAAGATAGGTTTCTTAGCCTGTGAAGCTACATTGTTGATAGCCTCTGTACATGAAGCAGCAGTGTTGTCAGTTGGGATGTAGATTGCATCAGATGCATCACATGCGCTCTGTGTTACTGCAGCAACATCATTTGAATCAGAGAAGGTGTACTCTTTTACAGTGTATCCCTCGTCCTCAAGGTATTTGGTAATAGTTGTTGACTGGTAGATACTGTTTGGCTCAGATGAGCAGTAGATGATACCGATGTTCTTTGCATCCGGGAAGAGCTCCTTGATGCATTTAGCCTGCTCATCGAGTGGAGCGAGGTCTGTAGTACCTGAAATATTCTTTCCTGTAGTGCCTGACCAGTCTGACATATCAAGAGCTGTAGCGTAGTCTGTGATAGATGTTCCGAGAATCGGAATAGAGTCTGTAGCTGCTGAAGCGGCCTGAAGAGCTGCTGTTGCATTTCCAAGGATAAGGTCATAGTCGTTTGTGACGAACGTGGTGCAGATTGTAGAGCATGTAGAAGCATCTCCTGCGGCATTCTGCTCGTCAAAGGATACCTCGTCTCCGAGCTTGTCCTTTAATGCGTCCTTAAAGCCCTTTGTAGCGGCATCGAGAGCCTCGTGCTGTACGAGCTGGCAGATACCTACATGATATTTGGCATCTGAGTTCTTACCTGACTGTGTGCCACCGTTTGCTGAACCGGAATCTCCGCATCCGGCAAGTCCAAGAACCATTGTTCCGGCAAGAACAAGTGAAGCTAAAATTTTAGATCTCTTTTTCATGATAATTCCTCCTTTTGTCAGCGCTTTAAAGCGTTGATGTATCAATTAGGTAAATTATATTAACTTATTAATGAGAAGTCAAGGGAAGATGAGGAAAAAGTAGCAATTTGCTGCGGAAACGCAGGAAATTAGCGGATTTCGAGGTGTAGTCAGATTACGGGAATGCGTAGCATGTAGTAATCTGATTAATCATAAATGAGGGGCAAAATACCTTTTGACCCTCATATCATAAAATGATAAAGGAAGAAAACACTTTAATTAATATAGCGATATGTGATGATGATTTAGTCTTTGCGTCAAAAATAGAAGCAATGCTTTTACAGATTTCTAAAAAGCAGATGATAAAAATGAATATAGAAGTTTTTTCTGACGGAAGTGAGTTATGGGACGATATAGCATCCAGTTTCGCTGGGTTAGGGGAGCTGTTTTAGTGATTTCAGCGGTTTCAGCTACTTTTTTCCAGAATTTTTCCATCTTTTGGGCTGGATTGGGGTGCTGTTTTAGCGGTTTTATGGATTACAGCTACCCAAGCAAGACCTGTCAGCTATCAACATATGGCTATTGTACACTATGCTAATTTAGTGTGGGAAATATCCTGCCGAAATGATGAATACCGTAATAGAAAAAAATGATGGTTCATACTGGATTTGTGGAGAGGGTGTTGGCACAGAACAAAAAACGGTTTCGGGAGAAACGGAGTATACAGTTACATGTAGCAGTAAATTTGTGCCATATGAATTTCCTGCAAATGTATTTTCAAAATAAAATATGGCTGAAAGTAAAAATCCCCGGTAGTAACTACCGGGGATTCTCTGTCTATTCAGCTACAACCTTGGCAAATTTCTTTTTACCACGTCTGATAATGAGACCCTCGCCCTTGAAATCGTCGAGAGTGTATTTTGTAGAGATATCAGTTACCTTCTCATCTGCAACGGAAACACCGCCCTGCTGGATATTTCTGCGGCCGTCTCCTCTTGAATCGCAAAGTCCTGCTTTTACGAGAACAGAGATGATATCAAGCTCTCCGTCAGGGAAGTCCTCAGCTGTAACGGTAACTGTAGGCATATTTGTATTGTTGGCTCCGCCTGCGAAAAGTGCATGGCTTGCCTCTTTAGCCTTTGTGGCTTCCTCCTCACCGTGAACAAGCTTTGTAAGCTCGAATGCCAGGATTTCTTTAGCTTCATTGAGCTGTGCGCCCTCCCAGCTTTCCATCTTGTCAATTTCCTCGAGAGGAAGGAAGGTGAGCATTCTGATACATTTAAGAACATCGGCATCAGAAACGTTTCTCCAGTACTGGAAGAACTCGAAAGGTGTTGTCTTGTTAGGATCAAGCCATACTGCACCGGACTGTGTCTTGCCCATCTTTTTGCCCTCAGAGTTTAGGAGCAGATTGATTGTCATAGCATATGCATCTTTTCCAAGCTTACGTCTGATAAGCTCTGTTCCACCGAGCATGTTGCTCCACTGGTCGTCTCCACCGAACTCCATGTTGCAGCCGTATTTCTGGAAAAGTGTGTAGAAATCGTAGCTCTGCATGATCATGTAGTTAAACTCAAGGAAGGAAAGACCCTTTTCCATACGCTGCTTGTAGCACTCAGCTGTAAGCATACGGTTTACTGAGAAATGAGCACCAACCTCGCGGAGCACATCCACGTAGTTTAAGTCCATCAGCCAGTCAGCGTTGTTTACCATGATAGCCTTTCCCTCGCCAAAGTCGATGAAGCGGCTCATCTGTTTCTTGAAGCACTCTACGTTGTGGTTGATAGTCTCTGTTGTCATCATCTGGCGCATATCTGTACGTCCTGATGGATCACCAATCTGTGCGGTACCTCCACCGATAAGCACGATAGGCTTGTTTCCGGCCATCTGAAGTCTTTTCATAAGGCAAAGAGCCATGAAATGTCCAACGTGAAGGCTGTCTGCTGTAGGATCAAAGCCGATGTAGAAGGTAGCCTTTCCGTTGTTTATAAGCTCTTTGATTTCTTTTTCGTCTGTTACCTGCGCGATAAGGCCGCGGGCAACTAATTCGTCATAAATTGTCATGATTTTCCTCCTGATAGATTGAATTTGTATTCTGAAAATAAAATATCCCCCTCATCCATTTAAGGACGAGGGGGATTTCTCGCGTTACCACCTTAATTTGCATCCTGCTCGCACAGGAATGCCTCCGTGAGTTGTCACACATCATTCGACATATATTATATAGTGAAAATAGCCGATTCTGCTAACACTCCGGCACTATAACGTGTGCCAATACGTTGCGGCTTATTAATCGAACCGGGGATATTTAACCATCCGGTATGACGTTCGGTGCAAAGCTCCGGGATGTATTCCAGATCTGTTTCCTTGCGCCTCTCACCTGCCGGCAGCTCTCTGTAAGTATTGCAGAAATGTACTTGTTCCCATCAAAGCCTGTTGAAATGTAATTGTGCTTCAATTGACGATATTATAGCCGTTTAAGAAGGGGTTTGTCAAGGGTGCAAAAAGCGGTGATTCCTTTAACGGTATATACAGGTCGGAAGAACTATTGCAAAAAAGTATAAAAAAGTATAAAATAAAAGAAAAAGTATAAAGATTTATAAAAAACTATAAAGAGCAATAGAAAGTATAAAAAAATATAAATAGTTTTGAATTTCATATAATAAATTGAGGTGAATTTATGCAGAATCCATTTACTACAACCTTCAGTAAGACTCCGGAATACACATATATCCATACAGAGAAAACAGAGGAGATACTGGAAAACTTTATTTACGATAATCCGTCGGAGTCGGTATATAAGATAACCGGTGTCAGAGGCTCCGGTAAAACCGTTATACTTGCAAAGGTGGAGGAAGAATTAAGAACCAATGAAAGCAGATATATAAACTGGCTTGTTTTTGATGTAAATCCTGCAAGAGATATACTGGGACAGATAGCGGCAATGCTTGTAAAGGCCGGTTTTGGTTCACAGGATAAGAAAACAACAGGGATAAACCTCTCTGCAACAGTGATGGGAACAGGTGGTGGAATCGGCTATACGGCAGAAAACAATAATAATTTCTTTGATATCGGTGTAGAAGTTGAGACAATGATACAGGCTGCACAGAAAAAGGGGAAGAAGATACTTATAGGAATAGATGAGGTTTCAAAGTCCGAAGAGATGATAAAATTTGCGTCTGAATATGGCAGATGGCTCAGAGCAGGGTATCCGGTTTATTTTGTGTGTACAGGCTTGTATGAAAATATACAGGAATTGAGCAATGTCAAAAATCTTACATTTTTCAGAAGAGCGGCAACAGTTAAAACGGAGCCTCTTAATATGATACGAATGACTGAAATGTATAAGAGTAAGCTGGATATTGACAGTAATGAGGCTCGTGAAATGGCGAAAATCACGAAAGGATACGCATATGCATTTCAGGAATTGGGCGTGTTGTATTTTAAGAAGAAAGAGGATGAGTCACTGGAAGATATTTTACCAGGACTCAAGGCTGAATTGTTTGCATATTCTTATGAAAAAATATGGGAAGAGATGACTGAAATGGACAGGTTTCTTGCAGGACTTTTGACAGAAAAGGAAGAATACAAGCGTGAAGAGGTGCTTAAGCTTATGGGAGAAAAGTCAGGAAGCTATTCTATGTACAGAGATCGTCTTATAAAAAGAGGTATATTGAATACCAGACAGGGCTATATCTCGCTTGCGCTTCCATATTTTGGTGAATATATAAAGGAGTATTGTTAGAATCTTAAAATGAGTGAATTATACAAGCTCCAAAAGCTTTTTAATTATTGCACTCTGACCTGTGGTGATGTATACTTTGAATAACAAACAAACTTTGGTTATGAAAGGGAGAAAAAATGAGCACATATTATACTATTATGAGTATGATTGACGGCTTTAAGTCGTTTATCAATCTGGCAGTTATGGTACTGACAATTGTTGCATCATGGATTATGTATGCAAAGGCAGGAGAGCACGGCTGGGCGGCCATTGTACCGTTTTACAGCTCATATGTAAAATTCAGGATTGCAGGGAAACAGAAGCTGTTCTGGGGATATCTTGTGGCAAGTATCGCAAGTATAGCAGGATGTATTTTATTGATGTATGAGATTATTGCCTCAGGACTTTCCGTTATGACATCCAGTTATATGGGGTCGTATTATGATTCTACCTATGGATATGCCGGAAACCGCATCGGGGCTCACATGGGCATGCTGATATTTGCGGTTATTCTGATTATTGCAGCAATGATTGCGGCATTGGTTATGAATATCCTCTGCTGTGTCGGACTGGCACATGCGTTTGGCAAGGGAGCAGGATTTGCCTGCGGACTTATATTCCTCAATGTGATTTTTATCTGTATTATTGCCTTCAACAAAAACATTGTTTATGTGGGAGATGGATATAATAGTAATAATAACTACTATAATCCATACGGTTCAAACGGATACGGTCAGCAGTATGGTCAGAACATGTACGGAAACGGAGCAAACCAGCAGTACGGTCAGAACATGTACGGAAACGGCGCAAATCAGCAGTACGGTCAGAACATGTACGGAAATGGGGCAAACCAGCAGTACGGTCAGAACATGTACGGAAACGGAGCAAACCAGCAGTATGGTCAGAATCCGTATGGCACAGCACAGGGCGGGGATGCTCAAAATTCCTACGGTACATCACAACAGCAGTCATGGAATGATGAGTATAACAACAAAGATTACGAATAAATAATAAGAATAAAGCACATGAATAAAAACTATAAATAAATGTTATAGTACAAATTTGTATCATTCTCTTGACATATAGTGTCAGAGGGCTATAATACAAAACAAGATTTAAATAAATATGTTCACCAAAATTCGTTGATGAGAACAAGGTCCGATTTGTATTTATTTTCAGAGAGCCTGTGGGCGGTGCGAACAGGTAATGGTCAGATTGGAATATCCTCTCTAAGAAGCGGGCTGAAAGCATTAAGTGTGTCTGTAAACCTCGCCGGTGTCCACCGTTATATGGAAAGCATATGCTGGTATGCAGAGTGTCACAGTAATACACTGTGGAATCAGGGTGGTAACGCGGATTATTTCGTCCCTTTTCAGATTATGTCAATCTGGAAAGGGATTTTTTAATTCCATAAAAGAGTTTTAGTGAGCAGAAAAATGTTAAGGAGGCTTACAATGAAAGCATTACAAAAAGTAAGTAAATTTTTATCAGACTACACATCGATAGTTGTCATAGCAATCGCCGTAGTCACATTTCTGGTTCCGAATCTGATGGCCTGGGTAAATCAGATGCTGTTTGTGGATCCGGTATCCAACAAGTTCACATGTCAGTCAATCATTATCGGAATCATCATGTTTAGTATGGGACTTACACTTACGACACAGGATTTCAAGATACTTGCACAGAGACCATTTGATATATGTGTAGGTGCAATCGCACAGTATCTTATCATGCCGTTTCTCGCATTTGGTATCTCAAAGGCATTGAATCTGCCTGACGGAATCGCACTTGGACTTATCCTCGTAGGCTGCTGTCCCGGTGGTGTTTCTTCAAACATTATGTCATACCTCTGCGGTGGTGATGTGGCATTCTCAGTTGGAATGACAACAGTTTCCACATTGCTCTCACCATTTATGACACCGCTTCTGGTATCATTTCTTGCAAGCGGAACACATGTCTCAATCAAGGCGCTTCCGATGTTTGTGTCAATCATTGAGACTGTAATCTTTCCTGTAGCGGTTGGATTTTTACTCAACTACCTGCTTGGAAAGAAAAAGGCATTTGCCGAGGCTCAGAAGGTCATGCCGGGTATTGCGGTGCTTGGCCTGGCATTCGTTGTAGGTGGTGTTGTATCATCACAGGGCTCAAAGTTCTTTACATCAGGAGTAGTAATTTTTGCGGCAGTTCTGTTACATAACGGACTTGGATATCTGCTTGGATACGGTGCAGGAAAGCTGGTAGGCATGAACACAGCCAAGAAGAGAACCATCTCTATCGAGGTTGGTATGCAGAATGCAGGTCTTGCCACAAACCTTGCTACCACTACAGCACAGTTTGCTTCAACACCTGAATCAGCCATCATCTGTGCAGTGTCATGTACATGGCATTCAATCTCAGGCACACTGCTTGCCGGAGCCTTTGCATTAAAGGACAAAATGGCTGCTAAAAAGGCAGAAGAAGCCGCTGAGACAAAGACAGCATAAAGAGAATGAATACCTATTATAACCGATTGGTAAATTAAACAAAAATTATAGAAATAAAAAATAAATTATGTATAAAATATTTATTGAAATTTGCTAAAAAAAGAGTAAACATAATATATAAATAAAATTAAGATAAACAAAAGAAAGAGGTAATAATATGAGTGGAATCTTAATGATGGTAATAGCCATTGTTGTGCTCGGTGGAGCATACTTATTATATGGCCGTTATCTGCAAAACAAATGGGGCATTGATCCAAATGCCAAGACTCCTGCCTACGAGATGGAGGACGGAGTGGACTATGTACCGGCCGATACCAATGTAGTATTCGGACATCAGTTTGCATCTATAGCAGGTGCAGGCCCAATCAACGGACCAATTCAGGCAGCTATTTTCGGATGGCTTCCGGTTCTGCTTTGGATATTAATTGGTGGTGTATTCTTTGGAGCTGTTCAGGACTTTGCATCTATGTATGCTTCAGTTAAGAACAAGGGTCGTACAATCGGTTACATCATCGAGGAGTACATCGGTAAATTAGGAAAGAAATTATTCCTGTTATTCTGCTGGCTGTTCTGTATACTTGTTGTTGCAGCCTTCGCAGATGTCGTAGCCGGAACCTTCAATGGCTTTGCTGCTGATAAAGCAGGCGAGGTTACAAAGGTTGTAGCCAACGGAGCAGTTGCAACTACATCAATGCTTTTCATCATAGAGGCAGTTGCACTTGGCTTCTTCCTTAAATACTCTAAGTTCAACAAATGGATTAACACACTTGTTGCAATCGCATTACTTATAGTAGCTATAGTACTGGGACTCAATTTCCCAATGTATTTAAACCTTAGCGTATGGCACATAATTATATTTGCATATATTCTTATAGCCAGTGTTACACCTGTATGGGCACTGCTTCAGCCACGTGATTACCTTAACAGCTACCTGTTAATCTTCATGATCGTAGGTGCGGTAATCGGTGTATTTGTTGCAAATCCTGCTTGTAACCTTGATGCTTTCACAGCATTTGCAATCCCTGATGCAAACGGAAACCCACAGTATCTGTTCCCAATCTTATTCGTAACAATCGCCTGTGGTGCAGTTTCAGGTTTCCATTCACTTGTATCATCAGGTACTGCTTCTAAGCAGATAAAGAATGAGAAGAACATGCTTCCTGTTTCATTCGGTGCCATGCTTATGGAGAGTATGCTTGCAATCCTTGCACTTATCGCAGTAGCATCATTCAGTAAGGGAGAGGCAGCTGCTCAGGGACTTACAACACAGCCACAGATTTTCGCAGGAGCTATCGCAAACTTCCTGTCAGTAATCGGTTTACCACACTCACTTGTGTTCACACTGATTAACCTTGCTGTATCAGCCTTCGCTCTGACATCACTTGATTCAGTAGCCAGAGTCGGACGTCTGTCATTCCAGGAGTTCTGGCTTGATTCAGACACAGATGATGACAATATGAGTCCATTTGTCAAGCTGATGACAAACAAATACTTTGCAACAATCATCACACTGGTACTTGCATTCCTGCTTACAAAGGTAGGCTATGCAGAGATATGGCCACTGTTTGGTTCAGCTAACCAGCTCTTATCAGTACTTGCACTTGTTGCCTGCGCAGTATTCTTAAAGAAGACAAAGCGTCAGGGCTGCATGCTCTGGATTCCAATGGTATTCATGATGGCAGTTACATTTACTGCACTTGGCATGACAATCTACAAGCTTACAAAGGCATTATTCTCTGTAGGACTTGACCTTGGAAATTCATTACAGCTTATATTTGCAGTATTACTGCTCATCCTTGGTGTACTTGTTGCAATTCAGGGTGTGAAGAAGCTCTGTGAGAAATCAGAAAGCAAGAAAGCTGCAGCTTAAAATGAGATAGAAGTTGCAATTAATAGAAATCAAAAGTCTCAGAATCCGCTTAATAAGCGAGTTCTGGGACTTTTTTATGTGAGGATGATGAATAAAAGAAGTGAAAAGGGAGCCTGATATCAGGCTCCCAATTCTCTGTCCTTTCCCATGAAAAATACTGCTAAAGATTCCGGACCAACATGGCTTCCGGTGCAGAAATCATAGGTGGTATTTATCACATCGCGCACCTTTATGCGCTTTTTAATCTGTTCAATCACATAGAGCGAATCCTCATATGCGTCAGCATGTGCCACTCCGATAATCTGATTTTCAGGGTCTGTAATGTTGTCGCATAACAGATTGACAAGCTCATTTAATACGGCTTTTCGGCCACGACATTTTCTGAACTGTACAATATATCCGTCCTTGCTGCCCCTTAGGATAGGCTTGATGCTTAGCATGTTGCCAACCAAAGCGGTGGTTCCGCTTAATCTGCCGGTCCTTGCAATATACTTTAAATTGCCCACGGTAAACACACCGTTTAATCTGGCAGGATAGGTCTCTATCGTGTCAGCCACCTCATCAAAGCTCATGCCCTTCTCACGCATTTCGCTGGCGTATATTGCGAGAAGTCCCTGTCCGAGGGATGCATTTAATGAATCCACCAGGCGTATTTTTCTGCCGTTACTGAAATCATCAAGGACAGCATCGGCTGCGACACGGGCTGAGTTGTAGTTGCCGCTTATGTTTTTGCTGAGGGAAAAATACAGGATATCCTTGTCTGCCTCAATGATTTCCCTGAAGGTATCCTCAAAGATTCCGCTGCTGATAAGTCCGGTCTTTACCTCGGCACCTTCTCTTATCGCATCATAGTATTCCTTACCCTTTGCCCGCTCCTGTTCCGGTGTGAGGTCAGGCTCAAAGCAGGTCATTTCCTTTCCGTTGACAAGGTTTACAAATGATAGCACCTTGATTTTATATTTTTTACATAGCTCTGCAGGAATGTTTGCCGCAGAGTCAACAATTATTTCAAACATATTTACCCTCGTATTTCTATAATAATGATATGATGGTCAAAAGGTATTCTGCCCCTTTAATCATAATAATTGGTTAACTGTAGTTATGCATCACATACATTACAATTATATGCCATTAATATATGTGGTTGCAGAGAATAGTATATGTAGTTCTTAATACTATGTCAATGGTTTTTGCTATGTTTAGTAAAAATTTAGAATATTTAGATAGAGTTATCAGGGATGTAGTGTTATAGTAGAAATAATAGATATATAGATTCAATGAAACAGAGGAAAAATATGAGTGATATAAAATTAGGCTGTCACGTAGGCATGGCAGGAAAAGATATGTTTCTGGCATCAGCCAGGGAAGCAGCTTCATATGGCGCGAATGTGTTTATGCTCTACACCGGGGCACCACAGAACACGAGAAGAAAGGAAATCTTTGAGCTCAACATAGACGCAGGCTGGGAATATGCACATGAGCATGGGATAAATGAGATAGTGGTCCATGCGCCATACATCATAAATCTGGCAAACACCGTAAAGCCTGAGACATACGAGCTGGCAGTGGAGTTTCTGGAAAAGGAGATAGTAAGAACCGCGGCAATGAAGAGCCGCATACTGGTGCTTCATCCGGGAAGTCATGTAAATGCCGGTGAGCAGGCTGGAATCGCACAGATTGTAAAGGGACTTAACACAGTGCTCAATCAGAATGATGACGATGTGTTTATCGCACTTGAGACGATGGCAGGAAAGGGCAGTGAAATAGGCCGTTCCTTTGAGGAGCTTAAGGCAATCTATGATGGAGTGGACAGGAAAGAAAGGCTGCGTGTCTGTTTTGATACGTGCCATGTAAATGATGCAGGATACGATATTGTGAACCATTATGATGAAGTTTTTGCAGAGTTTGACAGGGTGATAGGACTTGAGCAGATAGCGGTATTTCATGTGAATGACAGCTTAAATCCTCTCGGAGCACACAAGGACAGGCATGCAAATATAGGCAAGGGAACCATCGGCTATGACACACTGCACCGCCTGGTGCATGATGAGACCTTTGCAAATGTACCAAAGATTCTGGAAACACCATGGCTTTGTGAGGAGAGCTCTGCGAAGAAGACTATTCCTCCTTATAAAGAGGAAATCGAATGGCTTCTTAAATAAGAAGGTGGCTAAAAATTTATGGAGAGGTTTGGCATTACAGACAGTAAGATAATGGAGGCATAACAGATGAAGGAAAAAACCTACGAGGGAACTAAAAAAACACAGAATGGTTTAAAGAGAATGTTTTTTTCAGCGCTTGCGATATTATTGCAGGCAGTTTTCATGGTCTATATGTTTACAAGGCTAAATGAATATGCGGCAGCGATAAATACGACCACAAGCGTCCTGGCAATCATACTTGTGCTCGGACTGTACAATCGTGAGCAGACCGCATCCATGACTACACCATGGATTATACTGATACTGGCATTTCCGATAATGGGAGTGTCACTTTACCTGTTAGTCGGACTAAACGGCGCACCGAATAAGATGCGTGCACGGTTTGAAGAGGTGGATTCCATGCTTCTTCCATGTCTGCCTGAAAACGCAGACATACTATCCGATATGTATGAAAAGGTGCCACAGGCAGCGGGAATTTCAACATACCTGGCAAAAAATGCACTATATCCGGTATATCAGAACACGGATGTGACATATTATGATCAGGCGTCAAAGGGACTCGAAGCGCAGCTTAGCGATTTATCAAAGGCAAAGAAATTCATTTTCATGGAGTATCACGCCATAGAGGACAAGGAATCGTGGCACCGTATCCAGAAGGTGCTCACGGAGCGCGTGCAGGCAGGAGTCGAGGTAAGGGTGTTTTATGATGATATGGGCTCAATCTTTTTCATAGACAGGGATTTCTCGGAAAAGATGGAGAAGCTTGGCATCAAATGCAGGGTGTTCAACCCGGTTGCACCTGCCTTTAACATGTTTTTAAACAATCGTGACCATAGAAAAATCACGGTAATTGATGGAAAAATCGCATATACCGGCGGCTATAATCTGGCAAATGAGTACTTCAACGTGACACACCCATACGGAATCTGGAAGGATACGGGAATCAGGCTCGAGGGAGATGCTGTCAAGTCGTTTACCATCGCATTTCTCGAGATGTGGAATGCATCAGAACGCAAGGTACCGCGAGAGGTGGATGTATCGCAATATCTGCTGCACTATGATTATGAGGCAAAACAGAGTGGATTTATCCAGCCATATGCAGACAGCCCTCTCGATAACGAGCAGGTGGGTGAGGATGTCTATATCAGCATGGCAAACAAGGCACAGCGTTATTGCTGGTTTATCACGCCTTACCTTATCATTACCGATGAGATGAGCCATGCGCTGACACTTGCCGCCAAGCGTGGAGTTGACGTGCGCATCATCACGCCGGGCATACCTGATAAGAAACCAATATACAGCGTGACACGCTCCTTCTACAACCAGCTTGTGAAGCATGGTGTGAGGATTTTTGAGTGGACACCGGGCTTTTGCCATGCAAAGATGAGTGTGGCAGACGATATAATGGCAACCTGCGGTACCATAAATCTTGACTACAGAAGCCTTTATCATCATTTTGAAAATGGCTGTTTTATGGCGGATTGTGAAGTGGTGCATGAAATCAGGGATGATTTTATAAGGCTTTTCACTGAGTCAGCGGAGGTGACGGAGAAGTACAGGACAGGAAGAAGTGCAAGGCGAAGGCTGGGGCAGTCAATTATGCGGCTGTTTGCAGGGCTATTGTAGACTGAAAATAATGTGTATCAGGGAAGTGAGTGTATATGAGTGATTACGACAGCAAAATCATCAGAAAGCAGATAAGAGTGTATGGCTCTGTGCAGGGGGTAGGTTTCCGCTACAGAACAGAGCATGCGGCTGAAAGCGTTGGCGCAACAGGCTGGGTGAGAAATGACCCTGACGGCTCGGTATTTATGGAAATACAGGGCACAGAGGAGCAGATAGACAGGGTATTTGCAATGGTGAGTCAGGGTACTTATGTAAATATAGAGAAAATGGATGCCAAATCAATACTGGTGGTTGAGGATGAGCGAGGATTTCATACGAGAGAATCGCTTGGAGACTTCTGGGGACTATGGCACAGATAAACGGAGGCATCATATATGTTTTTTATGATGGGAATAACGGACGGCAGGAAGGACTTTGACTTCAATCAGGTCATTACCTGCGATGAATGTGGCAGGTATGGCAGGTATCAAGTGTATATGACATACATGGTGCTGTCACTGTTCTTTATTCCGTGTTTTAAATGGAACAGGCACTACTACGTGCAGACCACATGCTGTAATGCACTTTACGAGCTTGATCCGGAAATAGGACGCAGGATAGCAAGAGGCGAGGACGTGGAGATATTGCCACAGCATTTGCAGCGTGTAAACCCGCAGTATGGTTATGGCTTTGAAAATGGAAGTGGAAACACAACAAAAAGATGCAGCAATTGTGGATATACAACTACAGAGGACTTTGAATTCTGTCCCAAATGCGGCAGGAGGCTGTAATGTGTTTCACGTTCTAATGATAATATGCTTTTACGAATCGACTGCAATAAGGCAGAGGATGGAGCATAGAAAGAGTTTCACAAAATCGGTATTTGACGATTTGGTGGTAAAAATTATTCCTCTTCAACAAGTTTAACAAAATCATCTGGCAGAATTATCTTTGTTCCACCTGCCTGATAATCTTTTATATTTCTTGTGACAATATAATCCATATCTTTTCTGGATGCCACCTTTTCAACAACTGCATCCTCATAGTCACTGATTGCAGATGCAAGTGCATCCATGCAGTCATCCGCTGTAACCTCTAATATTCCAGTCAATGAATAAAGCTTTCCCATTATCATCTTTGCTGCTTCTATGTTATGCAAATGTTTCCTTATAAGATAATAGATGTCTGTTGCTGAACTTGCAGTAATGTACATTTCGATTGTATGATTTGCTGCCATAAGAAATATTTCTTCTGCACTTTTATTCCATGGCTCTCTTGAAGTCAGGGCATCTATTATCACATTTGTATCTGCAAGAATCCTCATCTATTTTGCACCAAGCCTTTTTTCTTTTGCTTCATTCAGGTCTGCATCCTTTGGTAAGATTCCAAACAGGGATTTTGCTACTTCTACTCTGTCCTGATGTGGATTTGTCAGTTTTGCCACTACCTTTCCGTTCTTTGTGATAAAAACATCTTCTTTTGCAGATAATAATAAATATTTTCCAAGATTATTTTTCAATTCAGTTGCTGTAATTGACATATCACCACTTCCTTTCTTCGTACTATTATTATACTCATTTTGTACGATTTTATCAATGTATTTAGCTGGAAAATATTACTCGGTGTACTAGTTGTATCCTACACATTATTATCCGGGGGATATTTGATGAGCAGCTTTTTATGTGTTTCACCAAATTCAAAATGTGCATTGAACGCTCTTGCCATTGACAACCCTATGGAGTATGCCCGGTTGGTCTTGGATAACGAGATGCAGGCTTGGGTGGATTAGGAAGATAGTTTAGATATATGGTAAATCAATCGCCTATTAGTGAGACAATAATTATTTTTACACAAACCAGCTTATTCGTGGTAGAATAAAACCACAGATAAGCTGGTTGTTTGTTTTAAAAGGAGACCAGCTATGAAAAGTCAACCATAAATTAGCAAAAAATTTCTTTTTCATATCGGTGGTAAAAAAGGGTAACTTTAATAGAGCTCCCTTAAGGTGCTTTTTCAAAATCTATCGATATTGGTATACAGACCTCTTATTCGAGGTTAAATTCTACTTCGTCAGTGAGCATCTTCCAGATGACTCGGACAAGCTTGCCGGCACAATGCCCAAGTGCATTGTAGTGAGACCGGCCTTCAGCCCTCTTGGCATCATAATAAGCCTTGAAGGTTGCGTTGTTCCTAACAACGTTCCAAGCTGCATTTACAAGGGCATATCGTAAAACACGAGAGCCCCGCTTGGACATCCTCGTTGTTTTAGCCTGGAAGTTACCAGACTGATAAACAGAAGGATCCAGACCTGCAAAAGCAAGCAGCTTGTTTGGATTGGAGAAACGGTGAATATCACCTATTTCACCAAGGATCATTCCACCATTGATATAACCGATACCAGGAATGGTCATGATGACAGAATCGTTGAATTTCATGATATCCGTCATCTCAGCTTCAATCTTATCTAATTGGCTATCCAGTAACTCGATTTGTTGGATTGTCTGAGTTATCTGAATAGATATAGCGCTGTCGTTAGCACCGACAGACTTCTGTGCGAGAACTCTTAATTCTTTGGCTTGCTCTTTGGTAAAGTGTCCGTGCGAGTTTACTTTGAGCAGATTTGCCAGATGAGTCATATGCATGGAAGCAATCTCCTTTGGAGAAGGTGCTTCTTTCAAAAGAGCATAGACAGCATTCTGATGCAGACCGGATTTAAAAAAGTATTGGATTTCCGGGAATACCTGATCAACATAGGTTGTCAGTTGGATTTTCAATCGGGTGCGTT
>OHRE01000195.1_pt1 | contig 33976 bp, 28 predicted proteins | sample 1578411 | NCBI WGS metagenome assembly OHRE01 (sample SAMEA3879566, study PRJEB24766) | human gut metagenome | biome: human-associated habitat; feature: feces | place: USA | collected 1985/1987 | reverse complement strand
AATACTTTATGTACGCCGCCCGCAGGCGGCAAAGATCAGTCCAGTGGAAATTCCAGTTCGGAAAACTCTGCATCGGTCAGCAATTTCAGCTTTTCGATAACCCCCTCCGACAGCTCCCGCAGGGCGGTTTCATCGGGCATCAGGTAGCCAGCGTCAAAAGGGCACTGACAAGGCGTGTTCGTTTTGAGAATCGTTGCCTCACAGGACGCTCCTCGCTTTTTGCGTTGTTTTTTACCGTGCGGTAAAGGGGTTCAGCCGATCTGCGCGGTAGAGGGCAGAATGGTCATCCGGCCGTCCACTGCCGCGTCCAGCATCTCGTGCTCCCGGAAATACTCCATCAGAATATCCTGACAGGAGGTTGCTACGCTGCGGGGCTTCTGGAGCTTGCAAAGGGTGTCGTAGGAGATGTTGAAAAAGCTTTCGATGTTTTTGAAGTGGTAGTTCTGCAAGCCCACGGTGAACAGGGCGTCATCGCCGATCTCCTTGCCCACCTCCTTGCCGCAGTAGGTAAAGTAATCAAAATCGCCCTTGCGGCGGTCGTAGCGCAGGCGCAATGTGGAGGGCAGCTGGTAGAACTCGGTGTGGCCGGTGTAGGCCTCCTCCCGCAGCATGTAGTGGAGCATCTGGCGCAGCTGCTGGCCTGTCACCTTGAACATGAACACGCCGTCATCGTAGGGGAAGCCCTCGATGAGGTCGCCGTAGGTGACGATGGGGCCAAGCTTTTGCGCCCGGATGCTGCCGGAACCGATGAGCATGACGTCAATGCCAAGGCTGCGGGTAAAGATATCGGCAAACAGGTTGCCAAGTTCTGTCTCCTGCGTGCGCTCCGGATGGGTGAGTTCCCGGCGGAAACGCCCTACGATATGGCTGTATTTCTCGTCCACGCGGCTGATGAAGTGATGCAGCACCTCTTCCATGGCGGGGTTGCGGGGGCAGGTCTCGGCGCAGATGGGCACGGTGTGCCATGTGTAGGAATCAATGCAGTTGTTGTCCGTGTCCACGATGATATCAAAACGGCCGATCTGATCCGTACCGGTGCCTGCCTGCGCAATGATGACGCCGTTTTCCTCAATGGCGTGTTCCATCAGAGTGTGGCTGTGTCCACCGATGATCAGGTCCACTCCCCACGCCGGGTCCAGCTGGTGGGCCAGATGGCGGTCCTCCTCAAAGCCGATGTGGGTCAGCAGCACGGTAAAATCGATGTCGATGCTGTTGTGGGCGTTGCAGATCTTGCCTACCTCGGCGGCAGCGGCGGCGGTGTCCACAAAGGAGCCTACCAGTGACTCGGATTTGGTCTGGTTGATGACGTCCTGTGTGATGATGCCGATGAACAGGATGTTCATGCCGTCCATCCGCAGGATCTTGTAGGGAGTAAACAGCCGGGTGGGGGTGTTTTTGATGTAGAGGTTGGCGTTGATGATGGGGAACCGGGCACATTTTTCGATGAACAGCAGATGGGCGATGCCGTAGTCCACCTCGTGGTTGCCGATGGTGACGATGTCTGGGGCAAGGGCGTTCATGATCTCGATGGTGGAAAGCCCCTTGTATTCGGAATCAATGACCGAGCCCCGGAACATATCACCTGCAATGGCGTAGATGGTGTTGGGCTCCTCTGCCCTCACCTTTTCGATGTAGCCGGACAGCATGGAAACGCCGCCCACCAGTTTTTCGTCCACCTGCTCTGCCAGAAAGTCTCCGTGCAGGTCGTTGGAGTGGAGGATGGTGATCTTTTTGGTGTGTTTCATGGTGCATTCCTCCCGGTGTGGGTCGGCGGCGGTCAACCCATGGCCTCCTGCCGCGCAAAGTAGACAGTATTGACCAGGCTCATGTAGCTCTCCTGGCCCTCCAGATAGACCTTCAGGGCAAGGGTGTCCTCGTCCTCCAGGGTGACGGCGTAGCGGGAGCCATCCTCCCCGGTAAAGGTAGCGTACCACTCCTGATTGGACTGGAAGGGTACCTCCGGGGTGCCCTCCTGATAGAACAGGTCGGCTTCCTCCACGTTCAGCTCCGAGTAGGGGGTGATGTAGCTGGCGGTGAAGGGCAGCTGGCTGCCTTCGGTGTCGGCGTCGGTGGGCAAAAAGCACATCCGGTCGGCGTCTGCGGGGTCCGTGTCAAAATAGCCCTCGTCGGTGTCGCGGCCGGTCTCCAGCCAGTTGCCCTCCAGCGACCAGGGGCTGGTGTCGGTCTCCCAGTCGTCCCCATCCGGGTAGATGGTAAAATCGCACACGCCCTCGGCTTCCACCACATGGCCGTTCTCGCCGGAAAGGGAGGGGCTGAACACCAGCTCCTCGCCGGTGCTGGGGTACAGCTCCACCTCGGTGTTGGGGGCGATATCGCTGATGTTGCACAGCAGCAGGATGGGCTGTCCGTCCTCGCTGTAATAAAGCTGTTTGCCGCGCTGGAGCGGGTGTTCGGCATCGTCTGTCAGGCTTACCTCATAGACGAAAAGGGTGGCCTGCGGGTCCTGCGGGAAGATGCAGTACAAATCGCACCCGCCATCCGGGGATACAACGTAGTGGTCCTCCGGGATGTCGTAGACGAAGCCCCACAGCTCCCGCAGGTCGGTCTGGCTGTCCAGCACCTGCTGCACATCGGTGGTGATCTCGTAGGAGCCGCCCAAATACAGCACACAGGCGCGGTATTCGTCCTCCCCTGCCAGAAGGCGCATGTAGGTCACGTCCTCCGGCTCGGTGTACTCCTGTTTGGCGGAGGGCGATGCGATCATGTTGTCCCCGTCCAGCATTTTTTCGGGCTTGGAGCTGGGGGTGCTGCCGCCCTTGGACGACCCGCCGCAGCCTGCAAGGCCAATGGTCAGCGCCAGTAGCGCCGCCAGAAGTTTGATTTTTTTCATAGGTTCTCCTTTCTCGCACCCATGGGGTCGGGAGCGCTGTTATAATAGTCAATGGTCAGCAGCGGGTTCCACACCGGCAGAAAAGCCCGCCACACCCTCCGGCAGTACCGGCTGCCCGGTACTGCCGGAAAGCTGCGGGTTCCAGTCCAGCGGGCGTCCGGTGCTGCAATAGATCGTTACCATGGTGTCCTCCCTGCTGCCGTTACACAGCAGCAGAATGGGCTGGCCACCCTGCCTGCCGTAAAGTTCTTTCCCCAGCTGCGCGGGATACGCGGGGTCCTGTTTTTCATAGACAAAAAGCGTATCCTCCCTGCGCACGGCAAAGATGCAGTACAGCTCGCGCCCGCCGCCCGGCGCTGTGACCCAGCGGTCTGCCGGGATGTCCGCAACGAACTGCCACGGCTGTTCCGGTAAGCCGTCCAGCACGGCATGCACATCGGTGGTGCGCTCCGGAACGCTGCCCAGATAGAGCACCCCAGCAAGGTCTCCGTTTTCCCCGGCCAGCTGCCGCATTGCGGCAAGCTGCTCCGGCTCAGCGGAATCGGCACCGGAAGCCGCTGTGCTGCTGCCCTGCCCGGTGCTGCCGGGAGCGGGGCGGACGGGGCTTCCGTCCACTGCACCGCACCCTGCCAGACTGAAAGCCAGTGCAAGCAGTGCTGCAAAAGTTTTCATGGCTTTCATGGCAGCTCCTTTGTTTTATGCCCACGGGTCGGCCGATGTCGGGACGCGGATGCCGGTCATCAGGTACTGCTCCCACAAAAACCACTGTCCGCTGCCCTTGCGGCGCAGCTTGATGGGGCGGGGGTCGTCGGCACCGCCGCAGGGGATGAACAGTTTGCAGTAGCCCTCCTCGGTGTTGGAGGTGTGGTCACTGCCCACCAGAAGCGTGAAGGGCTGGCGGGGGGTATAGCCGTTTTCCGGCGATGCACCCACAAAGTAGGAGAAGGGAATGTAGCTCTTGCCGTCCCGGAAGCGGTCGTTCAAAAAGGAGATCTCCTGCCCGTTCAGCGGGCGGGGGCCCCGCAGCCAGTTGAGCATCTCCAGCCCGATGTTTTTGTCGGCACCGTAGGCGCACAGTGCGCAGACGGTGAGGGCCGCGGTCTTGAAGGGGGTGTCCAGACTGGCCTCCGGCAGTGCCTGCATCTGGGCAAGGCTTTCCGGCAGAGCCTGAAAGGTAAAGGTGACGGTCTGATTTCCACCGGCGGCGGAAGCGGCCTGCTTCATCTTATCAAAAAGTCCCATGAAAATACTCCTTTCTGTTTCAGCTGTGAGGGTTCAGCCCCGGTTCGGGTCATGGCGGGGCACGGTCCGCCTGCGGACGATCTTCTGGTTCAGATCCAGACTGAGGTTTACAAAATAACCGTTTTCAAAATACCATGCAAGGTCTTTGGGGTCCATGCCAACGCTGTTGCACAGCCACCGCAGGGGCACATCCGGCCCGGAGTAGCTCTCCACCCTGCGGGCGATGGTTCTTGCATGGTAGCGGCGAGCCTCCCCGCGGGCAAACAGCGCGAGGGGCACAGCGCCCACCACGATCCAGAACACATACCCGACAACATGGGAGGTGTCCTTGACCTGCAGGTCCAGGCAGAGGGTATACAGCCCGCCGACAGAGCAGAACACGCAGAAGGCAAGCCCCGCGTTCCGCAGCCATTTGAGGACACGGGGGATCTCGCCGCGGGCTTTTTCCGAAAGATAAGGGTTCATAAACATGCTCCTTTCAGAACGAACCGCCTCCGCCGCCGTGGGTGGTGCCGCTGGAGGAGGTGTGGGTAGAGCTGCCGCCGGAGCTGTCGGAATCCTTTTCCTCCACACGCTCGGTGCGGTGTACATCCCGGTACAGGAACAGCTCCCGGCTGTTGGTCAGATTCATGCTGCCCTCCCGTACATAGCTGGCGGCATTCTCCTGGAACGCCACGCTGCGCAGCCGGCTTTTCATCACGCTAACGATGACCCATGCCAGCACAAGGCCGATGCCCACCGCAAGGACCAGGTACATGGGGGAAAGTGGCTCTCTGGGCAGGTTCTTCACGTCATAGGGGTGGCCCGACCGGGCAGCGTCGATGTAGGCGTCCGACCACTGGACAAAGGTGCGGAAGGCGGCGGCGTAATCGCCGTCTGCCATGTCGGGGGTCATCTGCTCACCAAGATACTGGATGCCGGCATCCGTAAAGGCGGTGATGCCGTAGCCGCAGGTGGAGATGTGCCACTTGCGGTCGCCCACGCTTACCAGCAGCAGTACGCCGTCCCGGTCTGCACCGTAGCCAAACTGACAGAAATCATACAGGTCGTCGGCATAGGCCTCCATGCTGTCGTAGTCCACGCTTTCCAGCGACTCGATGGTGGCAATGACCACATCAAAGCTCTGGCGGAGGCTCAGCTCTTCCAGTGCATCCTCCAGCTCGTTGTCCTCGTCCTCGGTCAGGACGTTTGCGCTGTCGTTCATGCGGTAGTACAGGTCGGCAAAGTCGCCCTCCACCGCAAAGGCCGGAACGGCCAGCGCCGCCGCAAGAACCAGTGCTGCCAGCGCCGCAAAGAGGGAGTGCAGTCGGTTGGAAGTCTTTTTCATTGTTCGTCCCTCCTTTACAGGATCCGTGCCAGCCACAGCAGCCACATCACGCCGTAGGAAGCGGCGGAAAGGGCAGCCGTAAGGCCCAGCATCCACTTGCGGGCCGCGCCTTTGTCTACAGGCAGGTCACCCACGAATCTGCCGGTCTGACCGTTCATGGCAAACAGATAGTTTTCGCCCCGCCAGCTGGTGCTCAGCAGCCAGACCGGGAACAGGGCGTACTTTGCCTTGCCGCCGTGCAGCTGGATGCTGCTGTTATCCACCTTGACCGAATCGTAGCCGGTGACGGTCTGCTGGAATGTCTCCTCAGTGGAGCGGCGGATGCGCTTGTTGGCCCGCTCGATGCTGTCCTCGGCGCTCACATCGTATTTATCCGCCACATAGCCAGCCAGATAGGCGGTCTGGAAGGGGATGGCGTCCTGCATGGCAAAGGGCTCGATGGACTCCATCAGGTCGTCCTCGATCTTGGACGAGCCGTCCACCGGCACCGCATCAAAGCCGAGGGTGCCGTCCCGCCGGACGGAGTAGTAGTTGGTCTCGGTGTAGTCGTACTTGTTGTCCGACCAGCTGCGGGTCCGGGTGGCGGTGAACCGCAGCTGAGCGTCGGCGTCGCTGTCGAAGAGCCAGAAGGGCACATACACGCCCTTGATCTCGTCGATGTGGTTCTGGCTGCGGAACACCCGAGGCAGCAGGATCTTGCCCTTGAGGTGTTCCTGCAATTTGGCCTTGGCGGCCTTTTTGTCCAGTTTGAAGGGGATGATAAGGTCGGGCCGCAGCGTTCCGGCAAACTGTCCGGTGAGGACGATGGGGTTGCCGCAGAACGGGCAGGCGGACGCGGCCATGGTGTCGTCGCCCACGATCTCGCCGCCGCAGCTCTTGCAGCTGTAAGTATGCAGACCGGCGGTCTCCCCTTCTGCCCAGCTGCCGCCGGGGGTCGCCCACTCCATCTCGCTGGGCTTTTCGTCTTTCAGCTCCTCGTCGTAGCCCTTGAGCGTATCCACCTCGAACTCGGTGTCACAGTAAGGGCATTTCATCTTCTGGGTGGCGCTGTCAAACTGGATGGCGCCATCGCAGCAGGGGCACTTGTATTCCAGCATTCCTGCCATAGCGTTTCCTCCTGTTGTTCCAAAGGGGGCCGGGGGCTCTTCCCCGGCCCCGCTGTTTTTGCGTTGGTCTTCCCGCCGAAGCGGTCGGCTCAGAAATCCGTAGTGATGCGGAACACCACCGGTTCGTCCGGCTCGGTGGCTTTGCCGTGGTGGCCCACTGCCAGGAAAGCGTTTTCTTCCAGCGGCAGGAAAACATCAAAGGTGCAGAAGTCGCCGCACAGCTGGCACAGGGTCTCGCGTTCGCCCACAGGCAGGGACTTTTCCAAAAAAGTGCCGTCCGGCGCGTACAGCTCCCACACATAGCCCGTGTCCAGCAGATAGCCGTTGGGGCGCTTCATCATCACGGCGTCAAAGCTGCCCACCGGCTGCGAGCTGCGGGCCAGCTCATTGCCGTCCAGATCAAAGGCGGCAAAGTAATCATCGCCGCTGGATTCCAGCTCGCCCACCGTCAGCAGCTCATCCCCGCTGAGGTTCAGGGAGGGCATCCTGTAGAAGGGGCCGATCTCGTTATCCCCTTCCAGTATCAGCTCGGTGTACTCGCCGTCCTGCACCAGCACCGGCGCGGAGTTGGTCCAGTAGATCACGGTCAGATCCCGGTCCTTGGAGGAATAGCAGCTGCCCCAGTAGTCCAGTGCGTCGCCGGGCTCCTCCGGGTCGCTGCTGTTCAGATCATAGCAGTAGACATCTAAGGTGTCCATGGCATACAGGATGCCATTGCGGTCGATGCTGAGGGCGTTGCTGCCGCCAATGTTGTACTCTGCCACCGGGGTCAGCCGGTCGTCCTGGATGGCATACTCGAAGATCTTGGCAGACTGCTCTTCATCGTCCTCGTTGTAGAAACTGAAGAAGTAGTTGCCCCGGTAGCTGTCCGCATGGATGCAGTGATGCGCTCCGTCCAGTTCCCGGCGGACGTCAAAGGGGATGTACTGCGCCTTGAAGGTGTATTCGCCGATGGTCAGCTCCCCGGTCTGGAACTGGGTCACAGGGGGCCCTGCGGGGGCGGCTTTGTCCTCTGCTGCTTCCGGTTGTGTCGAGGTTGCCGGGGCACTGCTGCTGGAAGCCGGTGCACTGGAAACGCTGGATGCGCTGGCAGCACCGGAGCCGCCGCAGGCGGTCAGGCCGAGGGCGGCGGTGGCAAGGCCCATGGCCTTGAGGAAATCTCTGCGCTGGATCTTTCTCATATCCGTTCCTCCTTTTGGGGTCACTGCACTTTTGCAAAGGCTTCGTCAGCACGGCGGCTGTACAATGCCATGCCGCCGGTCTGGGCGTCGTCGGCCAGATGGATGTTCTCCACAAAGCGGGCCTTTTCCTGCTCAGAGAGCTGCCCGCCCTTCATGGCGGCAGATGCCACGGCACCCATGGCACCGATCATGCCCATCTGGCCTTTCAGCTCCCGTTCCTCGGCCTTGGACATCCGGCGGCCGAACATGCTGGTCTCATTATCGTGGACCCCGAAGATGTGGTCCAGATGCTGCCGTGCGATGTGGGCATAGCCGATTTCCCGCCGGTCCCGCTTGCTGAAGCAGATGACCAGCTCCTGCTTGATGTAGGGGTGGGGGCGCATGCCCCGCTGGGTCTGGGCCTCGGTGATGCTGCGGGGCTGCACCAGCTTCAGCTTCAGACCGCCGCCGTTGAGGGTGGGTTTCTGGCCCGGCTCCTTGGCGGGGGTCTCGTCCAGATACTCCTCATAGCTGGCGATCTGGTCGTAGCGGATCAGCTCCGGCATCTTGCCCCGTCCACCGGTGCGGTCGTCGATGTACAGCATGCCCAGCTCATCGCAGAACACCAGCCCCATTTGCGTCGGGGTGGAGGGGTATGCGTTGACCCGGAACTCGGTCTTGTTGAATACCTCGTCGAATACCCGCTTCATCCGGTCCATGTACTCCATGTGCTCCTTGGCCTCGTCCAGCGTCAGCTCACTGAGCCGGATATATTTGGAGCACTTGTTGCCACAGTCGTCGCAGAGGAACTGTCCGTCCCGGAGCTTGGAGCGGTGCAGGGTGCCGCACTCCTTGCCGCAGACCGCACAGTTCTGTTTTGCGAACAGGTTGGAAAAGAATCCCATCATGGTATGCTCCTTTCATTGCTCTGTATTTGTCAGGTCAGGTCTGGTCGCTGTCGTCAAAGGGGTCGCCGCACTCCGGGCAGAACTTGGGCGGGTGAGCGGGGTCGGCCGGCTCCCAGCCGCATTTGTCGCACTGATACTTGGGCGTACCGGCGGGCTTGGGTTTGCCGCACTCGGAGCAGAACTTGCCTTTGTTCACTGCGCCGCAGCTGCACTTCCAGCCTTCTGCTGCCGCCGGGCGGGGCTTGCCGCACTCCGGGCAGAACTTGCCGGTGACGGTGGCACCGCAGCTGCAAGTCCAGCTGTCCGCAGCGGGCTTCGGCTCCGGCTTTTTGCTGCCGCATTCCGGGCAGAATTTGCCAGTAACGGTGGCGCCGCAGCTGCACTGCCAGCTGTCCGCCGGGGCGGGTGCGGGACGGCTGACCTGCTGGGGCGCGTCCACGCTATCCGGACGGGCCTGCTGGCCCATGGCGAACAGGTTCTGGGCGCTCATGCCGCCCATACCGCCTGCACCGGCTGCCATGCCCATGCCCATAAAGCCGGTCATGGCACCGGCGGTGTTGCCGGCGGCGGTCTTCATGGCGTCGATCTGACCACCCACCAGACGGGCGGCAGCGGTGGTGGGGTCGGTGGTCATGGCGTTCTCTTCCCACTCGGTGATCTTCTTCTGCTGCTCCTCCGGGATGGACAGGGAGTTGATGTTGAAGGAGAACACTTCAATGCCGCGCTTTTTGCGCCAGACATTGGACAGCTGCTCATTGAGCGCCTCGGAGATCTCCAGCGTGTGGGCGGGGATCTCGTAATACTGCACCTTGTTTGCCGAAAGGGTGGCAAGGGCAGGCTGCAGGGCGTTCATCAGCTCGCTCTTCAGCCGGGGTGCGATCTCGGATGCGTCATACTGGGTGGAGACGTTGCTGCACACGTTGGTGTAGAACAGCAGCGGGTCGCAGATGCGGCAGGTGAAGCTGCCGTTGCACCGCAGGTTCACCGAGAGCTTGTAGCCCCGCTCCTCGCTGACCACCACCCGGAAGGGGATGGGAGTGGCGGTGCCGTACAGGATCTCGCCCAGCTCCTTGGTGTTGATGTAGTACACCCGCTGATCCTTGCCGGTGTCGCCGCCGTAAGTAAAGCGCTTGGCCACGGTCAGGAATGTTTCCGCCAGACTGTCGCCGAAGTTGCCGGTAAAAACGCTTGGCTCGGTAGAAGCATCGAAGGTGAACTCGCCCGGCTCAGCGCACACCTCCACCACGCGGCCCTGCTCCACGATGAGCATGCACTGTCCGTCTGCCACGGCGATGCCGCTGCCGTTGGTGATGATGTTGTCCTCGCCGTTGTTGGAGCTGCGGCGGGAGGTGCGCTTCTGGCCCTTGACCATCAGCACATCCTTGTCCAGAGAATCGCAGTAGAAAAATTCCTTCCACTGGTCTGCAAGGGTTCCGCCCAGTGCGCCCATACCTGCTTTGATAAGACCCATAGTAATTTCCTCCTGTTATTTGTTTGGTGTAAGCGACAACGCTTTGTCATCGCATTGCGTTCGGTTTCGGTCACGGTACAGGGGTTCGATTCGGGGAGTCGTTTTTCCAGTAAATGGGACGCGTATCCCGGTCAAACAGCACTTCTCCGGCGCGGTATTTCAGGCTGCAGCCGCTGGGGCTGCCGTCATCGTTCAGCAGAATGGCCCAGAACTCGCACGGCTTGCCGTTCTGATCGGTCAATGTAAAATGCAGCTCGGTGCCGTCCTCGGTGCGGCCCTGCGTTCCCTCTGCGGTGCCGGTCAGAATGCCGTTCCACCCGACCCATTCCACGCTCATGCAGCAGCTGCCGTCCGGCAGGAAGGTCATCCAGCGGATGCCCTTTGCGGACTCGTCTCCGGCGCGGTAAGTGCCCCACAGCCTGCGGGGGATGGCGGTGTAGCCGATGTCGTCCCACGCCTCGGTGCGTTGAAAAACGTACCAGACCTCACTGCCCTTTTTGGGGCCGGTAGACTGCATTCGCAGCGAGCCGTCCTCCATCCTGGAGATGGTCCAGCGGCTTTTGCCGTCCTCGCTGAGGCATGTCAGGTTCCAGCCCTGACTTTTTTCCCCGTCCCAGCCGGTCACAGCGCCGGCATTCAGCTCTCCGGTGCGGGTCTCGGCAGCGGACTGGATCTGCGGGCTGACGTATGTTTCCCGGATGAAGGAGACGGTCACCGTGCCGGTGATCTCGGTCTGTTCCAGCCGCAGGGTGCAGCTTTCGTTGCGGTCGGCGGGGGCATAGCTTTCACCCTGCGTCACCGCATTGACTGCCATCCACTCGGCCAGCACCTGCCACTCCCAGTCCGGTGGCAGCGGCTGCGCGTCCAGAGGAAGAGTCACTTTGTCGTCTACATATTCCTCCTGGGCGGCGCTGAACCGGCTGACTACAAAGGAAATGTTCCCCTTGCCGTCCAGCGAAAAAGGCAGCTCGTCCAGCGAAGTCCACCATGCGGTGTTTCCCTCTTTCAGGCTGCCGGTGGGCAGCATTCCTCTCTCGATGGCGGCTTGACGGTCCAGCTCATCCCGGCGCTTCACGTCGCGGTAAAGCGCCTCTTCCAGCGCAACGGGGTCTGCCCCCATGCGCTGCAGCATCTGGGTGACGGTCAGCTGGTTTCCACTTTCAAAATCGAAGCACCAGCCGTCGTAGAAGGGGGCGCCGGTACCTCCGTAGCTGCTGCTGACCACAAGGCTGACACAATCGTCATACCAGCTTGCTTCCCAGTTCATTTCAATGCTGAAATCCCACACGGCCGGGTCGGCCGCCGCCGGGCTGTCCGCATAGTCCAGCACATCGTTTTCGTAGTAGCTGGCAAGCTCGGCGTTGATGCGGGCAGCATCGGCGCTGTCGCTTTCCAGCCGGGGCAGGTGGATGTTCAGCCGAACCTTGCCGCCGTTTTCCGCCTGCACCACCTTTTCAAGGGTGTACTGCTCGGTGATCATCACGGTGGCGTGCATGGAATCCGGCGGGGTCGATTTCAGTTCCCGGCTGCCAGCCGGGCGGGCAGAGGCTGCGGTCTTTGCTCCGCAGCCCGCCAGCAGCGCTGCGGCCAGCAAAGCGGCCGGGATACACCGCAAGGGGATGTGTTTCATCTTGCACCTCCTGCTTGTTTATCAGCCGTAGCTGTGGGTCAGCACCAGCGGGACCGTTTCGTTCGTCAAGGGGTTCTGCCCGCTCAGGGGGGTAAGGATCAGGCAATCAATGCGATAATCAAGCTTCAATGCAGCGCTGAACGCAACCCATTCCGGGCCGTTTTCGGTGTCGCGGATAAGAGAGAAGCCCAGCGCGGTGCCGTCCGGGGTAGCGCCCAGATAGGTGACAGCACCCTGATAGAAATAGCGGTTGTTGTGGGTAGCCAGCTGGCAGCCGCCGCCTGAATTCAGGTCCAGCCAGCACCAGTCCTCCCCTTCCCCAAGGCTGAAGCTGCCGGTGGAATCTACCGTCTGCGGGCTGTTCCACTCAGCGGTCAGGGGGGCAAGCTCTGTTTCCGTACCGTCTGCACACAGCAGGCTGACCTCGGCGTCCCGCAGCGCCAGCGCAGTGCCGTTGTTGGCAATATAGATGGGGTCGGCACAGAGCAGGATCTGCCCATACAGCAAGCAGCGCAGCACATCCACATACTCCACAAAGCCATCCTCGGTAAGCAGGTAGACCACGGGATGGAAGGACGCGCCCAGCTCGCCGATGCACACATCTACATAATTATGATAGGCATTGCGGATGGGCAGGGTGACATCGCCGTCCAGACGGATATCATAATCTTCTGCCCATGCGATGGTCTCGGAGGTTCGTTTGATGGTAACGGTGCGGGTGTCGCCATCCAGCAGCACCGAAACGCTTCCGTAGGTATCGGTAAGCACCGGCGTTTTGGCAGGGGCGGCGGGGGTCAGCGGAAGCTCCACCTCCAGCGGCCGCCAGCCGCTGCCGGCGGTGGTGTGGTATCCGGCAACAAGGGTGACGGTATTTTCGTTTTTCAGCAGCACGGTCAGGTTTTCCAGCCCGTTGTCCCGCAGGGTGTCGGCGCGCATCCCGGAGAGCATGCCGTTTTCCCGCAGGGAATCGTAATATTCCTGTTGCACCATGTTGCGGTCAAAAGTCTGTATGGCAGCGCGGTACACCGCAAGCTGCGTCTCGTCCGGGTCCAGTCCCATGCGCATGAGCAGCTCGGTGACCGAAAGCTTGTGCCCGGCGGCAAAATCGAAACACCAGCCCTGAGAATAGATGGGGTCTGTACCGCCGTAGTAGCTGCTCACCACAAGGCTTACGCAGTCGCCGTACCAATAGGCGTCCCAGTCGATGTAGATCTGCGGGCACCATTCGTCCTGCGACACCTCAGCCTGCGGGTAGCTTTCATAATCCCGATATTCCGCCGCATACCTGGCGGCAAGTTCATCGTTGAGATAGGCGGCGTCCGGGCTGTCGCACACAAGCTGCGGCACATGGATGGTCAGCTTCTGTGCGCCGCCCCACTCGTCCCGGACGGTTTTTTCCAGCGTGAACTGCTCCGTGATACGTTCCTTTTGGGTTGCAAGCGCCGGGGCATTCTGGCTGCTGCCGGTGCTTTGGCTGGCGGCAGCGGAGCCGGAGCTGCTTTTTGTGCCGCCGCACCCGGCCAGCACCAGCGCGGCAGCCAGCACCAGCGCGGTAAGACGTTTGTGTTTCATGGTCGTTCTCCTTGTTTTCTCAACCGTAGCTGTAGGTCATTTGCAGCTGGGTCTCCCCCTCGGCAAAAGGGTTCTGCCCGTCGATCATGGTCATGGTCAGGTCGTTGGACAGGTGGTCCATCTTGAACGCCGCTACAAAGTCGAGCCCCGTGTCGGTAAAGATGGCCAGCACCATGCCCTCCGGCACCACGCCCAGATACGCGGCATCGCCCTGCTCGATGCGGCTGTTGTTCTGCACGCCCAGCTGAACGCTGCCGTCGCTGCTAAGCTCCAGCCAGTTTCCGTTGGCGCAGTTGAAGGAGCCGGTGATGGAAGAAGGGATATCCTGCACGCTCCACTCTGACGACAGGTCAGCCAGCTCCAACACCGAGCCATCCTTCCGGCGCAGGTTCACCTTGCTATTGCCGCTGCGCTCCAGCGACACGCCGTTGTTGGCAATGTAGATGGGGTCCTGACAGATCATGGCGTTTCCGAACAGAAGGCAGCGCAGCACATCGACATACTCCACCACGCCGTCTTTGGTCAGCAGATAAACCACCGGGTGGAAGACCGAGTCGGTCTGCTGACCGATGCACACGTCCACATATTCATTGTAAGAGCCAAGGATCGGGTAGGTGCGCGCCTGCTCCAGCCGGAGGTTGAGCTCGGTGTCCCAGGTGGCGGTCTTGGATGCAGGGCTCACGGTGATGGTGGCCTGCGTTCCCTTCAGCTGCACCTGCACGCCGTCGAAGGTGTCAGTCAGCACCGGCTGCGCCTGCGGCTGGGCAGCGGTCTGCAGCGGGATCTCCATATCCAGCTGCTGCCATCTCTCTTCGGACGCGGAGCTGTATCTGCCCCGGAGCACCAGCTGATTTTGCTCCGGCAAAAGCAGGCAAAGGTTTTCCAGTTCATTGTATTCCAGCGTGTCCATCCGCATTTGCGACAGCTCTCCGCCGAGACGCAGGCCCTCGTAGTACGCACCCTGCGCCATCTCCCGGTCAAAGGCCTGCATGGCCTGCCGCTGCACCTGCTGCTGCACGGTGTCCGGGTCCAGACCCATCCGCTGCAGCATCTCGGCCAAGGTGAGCTGCCGGCCGCTGGCAAAATCGAAGCACCAGCCGCTGTAACGCCACGGGGCGGTGCCGTCATAGCGGCTGCGCACCACCAGACTGACGCAGTCGCCGTACCACCAGTCATCCCAGGCCACACCGATCTGCGGGTACTCGCCGCCCGGCTGCCCGGCCTCCTCGTAGGCCTCATATTCCCGGAAATCCGCCGCATAAATGGCGGCAAGCTCCTTGTTCAGGCTTACAGCATCCGGGCTGTCGCATTCCAGCTGCGGCACATGGACGGAAATGTACTGCACCGCGTCCTCCCCCCACACGCCCGAAACGTTCTTTTCCAGCGTGTACTGGTCGGTGATGCGGTCTGTCTGGGCGGCCAGCGCCGCCGCGCCGGGGGTGCGTCGGCTGCTGGCGGAGCTTTGGTCGGCAGCTGCGCCGGATCTTGCGGGCGCGGCGGGGGCCGCTGCACCGCCGCACCCTGCCAGCAGCAGGGCCGCAGCCAGCACCAGCGCCCATGCGCCAAGGACCCACCGGGTACTGCGGTGTTTTGTCTCCTTCATAGGGTGCTCCTTTCTTTGATCCCTCTGTTTTTTGAGGGGGGCTTCGGGCTCTGGGGCGTTCTCTGCACTTGCGGTCTGTCTCATCTTGTGCTATCCTTATAAATAGAATCTGTTGGTACTTGTTGATATGCCTTGTGCATAACAACGAGCATCCCGCACCCGGCATGGGAAATCTTCTGTCTGTACTGTATCATACTCAAGAAAAAAATGCCCCCCTAGAATAGCCGTTTTTGAGGGGCATTTCAAAAATAAATTTTGGGGATTTTGGGCCTTCCCCGTAAGGAATCCCCCCAAAAAGCCAAAAATTGGGGGGATTTCGGGGCGGTTTTCCGCCAAAACAGGGAACTGCGGCCCTTCTTGTGCTGGTTTTCCCCCTCTGGCTGCAATGTGTGGAAAGGAATCACGAACATGGAACGAAGGACATTTTTGAAGCTTGCGGCAGTTCTCCCCGGTCTGGTCCTTGCGGGCTGCGGCGGCAGCAAGACCCTGCTCTCTGCCAAGGACCCCACCATGCTCAGCATCTGGCATGTGTATGGCGAACAGGCAGATTCGCCCATGAACCGTCTGCTCACCGAGTTCAACGATACGGTGGGAAAGGAGAAGGGCATCCTGCTCAATGTGACCAACATGACCAACAGCGCCGCCATTGGCAGTCAGCTGCAGGATGCCAAGGCCGACAAGCCCGGTGCGCTGGACCTGCCGGATCTGTTCTCGGCCCACGCTTCAGATGCCAGTGCGCTGGGCATCGAGACCCTTGTGGACTGGAACGACTGGTTCACCGCTGAGGACATGGCGGCCTATGTGCCCGGCTTTGTGCAGGACGGCATCATCGACGGGCGGCAGGTGGTGTTCCCGGTGTCCAAATCCACCCAGCTCATCTTTTTGAACGGCTCCCAGTACGCCCGGTTTGCGGCGGACACCGGGGCGCAGCTTTCCACCCTTGCCACATGGGACGGCTTTTTTACCATGGCGGGTGCCTACCGGCAGTGGTCGCAGGGCAAGCCCTTCTGCGCGCTGGACTATCCGCTACGTCTGGTGGAGTTGAACGCGCTGGAACAGGGCGGCGGAGAGCTGTACAAGGGCAGCTGGTACGATCTGACCAACGAGACCTTCCGTGCTTCGTGGATGGAGTTTGCCAAGGCCCTGGTGCAGGGCGATATTCTGGTGTCGGACCTGTACTCCAACACGCAGGTGATGACCGGCGAGACGCTGGCGGGCCTTGGCAGCTCTGCGGCCATCCTCTATTACAACGATGTCGTCACCTACCCGGACAACACCACCGAGCCCACCGACCTGATGCTGGCTCCCCTGCCCCACGCCGCCGGCACCGCCACGCCCCTGATGCCGCAGGCCGGTGTGGGCCTGTGCGCCTTCAAGACCACCGACCAGAAAGCCGAAGCCGCTGCGGTGTTCCTGCGCTGGCTCACTGAACAGCAGCGCAATCTGGAATTTGCCGCCGATACCGGGTATATGCCAGTGTCTCGTGATGCCTTTGATGCCATTGCAGACTATCCGTTCGAGCAGCCGAGCTATCAGCGGCTGTACGATGTTTACAACGAGATGCGCATCCAGAATACCCCGGTGTCCGAGCCGGGGATCGTGGGATACCATGCCAAGGCGAAAACCTTCTACGACAGTCTGCGCCAGCGCCAGAAGGACTACCCCCGGCGTCTGGCCAATGGCGAAACGCTGGAGGCTCTGACCGAGGAGACATGGCAGCTGCTGTGTGACAATGCCTGAGTCTGCCGCTCAGCCGGAAAGGAGGGACTTTGATGCACTTTTTTACCCGGCAACGTGAGAAGATCCGCCAGAGTTCCATGAGCTCCCGGCTGCTGTGGCCCTGCCTGCTTCTGGTGGTGCTGCTGGTGCTGACCTTTGGTGCGGCGCTGTTCCTGTTTGCCAGTCTGCACAACACCAAAAAGGATATCACCCGCAGTATGGAGATCCAGTTTTCGGTGTTCCAGAACGATATGGAACGCTATTTTGACCAGCTGGCGATCATGGGCGTGAACCTTTCCGAAGATATGGGCAGCCTTGTAGACAGGCAGCTTGCCAGCCGGGAGATGACCTTTGACCAGCTGAACGATTCCCCCGAAGTGCTGAACGCGCTGGAAGAGGAAATGATCGAGCCGCTCTGCCGCACGCTGCGCCAGAGCAGCTGTTCCGGAGCCTTTGTGCTGCTGGATTCCACCGTCAACACCCGCATGGAGGGTGCCGGGCATTCCCGCGCCGGGCTGTATGTGCAGAAAAGCGGGGCCGACACCCCCACTGTGCCCCTGCTGCTCTACCGGGGCAGTGCGGAGGTGGGCAAAACCCACAGCGTGATGCCCCACCGCAAATGGCGCATGGAGTTCCAGACCGACCAGTTCCCGGACTACGACCGCTGGATGACCCCCAGCGACACCCCGCTGTACCAGTCTTATACGCTGACCGAGCGGTTCAGCATTCCCGGCACCTCAGAGGAGGTGCAGCTGTTCGTGTTGCCCCTGCGGGGACAGGACGGCACAATGTACGGGCTGTGCGGCTTTGAGATCAGTGAGAGCTACTTCAAGCAGAACTTTGCCCAGCCCACAGGCTTTGATCGTCTGAGCTGCCTTCTTGCCCCGGCGGGCAGCGAGCTGAGCGCCGGAGCCGCTCTCAGCAGCGGCACCACCGATGGCTACTACCATGCCCTCCGGGATACACTGGTGCTGCGCAGCATGGGCGGTGGGCTGACCCAGTTGATCGGTGCCGACGGCGCCTATGCGGGCATCACGGAGATCTGCCGCCTGAACGAGAAACAGTCCTACCGGCTGGCTGTCTGCATCCCTATGGCAGACTACCAGCGTCTGGTCTTGTCCGGCGATCTGCAAATGCTGCTGATCGGCCTGTTCATCACCTTTTTTGTGGTATTCTGCTGCATCTACTTCCACCGGCACATCCTTTCGCCTGCGTTCCGGCAGCTTGAGGAAGACCGGCGGGAGTCCCGGCGGCGGATGGACGAGCTGCAGATGGAGCGCCAGCAGATGCAGACCGAGCTTTCCCGGCTGGCAGACGTATGCCGCAACGAGTCGGTGCCCGATGCCTTTCAGACCTTCGTGGCGGGCATTCCCAGCCTGACAAAGACCGAGCGCCGCATTTTTGACGGCTATGCCGCCGGGCTGCGCTCCAGGGAGATCGTGGAGCAGCTGGACATCAAGGACAGCACCCTGCGCTTCCACAACAAGAACATCTACGAAAAGCTGGGGGTCAGCTCCCTCAAGCAGCTGCAGCAGTTCGTGGCGATCCTGAACTCCGGCAGCGGCAGCACCCCGGACTCCGCCCCGGACGAAAAGTGACCCAGCAAGCAATATTTTCGTCTATACGGGTGCGAGTAAATTGCAAAAGGCCGCTGTACCGCAGAGCACTTCTCCGGCACAGCGACCTTTTTGTTTTTGGCTGCGGCTTACCGCATCCGTCCATCGCCGCCCATCAGGGCGGTCATTTCTTCAAGATAGTCCAGAGGGAACGGCGGAGCGCACAACGGCTTCATGGCAATGCTCATGAGCTTCATGGGATTGTCGTCTGCCGCCACCCGGTTGGAGCTGAGTTTTCCGCAGCGTTTGCAGCGATGGATGATCGCCCACTCGCCGCCCTTGCGCACCCAGACGGCCACCGGCTCCATGATGCCGCCGCAGTCGGAGGCGCGGTCACCGGGTTCTTCGTCCACATGAAGGCTGGACTGTTCATCATGCGTTCTGGAAAAGTTATATTTTTCGCACATTTTCTATTGACATGCTCTGTGCCATGTGATATATTTATCACACAAGGTGTGCGAAATTTCTCACTTCATTTCATTGTATGGTATATCTTCATTCACAAGAAAGGAACTTTCCTATGAAAAAAGTCACGTTAAAAGAGCTGGTCGCCGACAAGATCATCTTTGCCGTTCTGGTCGCGCTCTACTACTGGATGTGGGCACGGAACGACTGGAAGGATTTTTATCCCACTATCCAGACCGTTGTGGGTGGCTTCACGTTCTGGTATTTTGTATTCCGCGCTATCCGGGTGCGGAAATATAAGCAGGAAGCTGCCGACGAAATGGCCGAGGCCAATCTCCACCGATGCGACAGCATCTGTCTGAAGGTCTGCAAGGCCGCCCTGATTGGGATTGGCTTTGCCTGTGCCATCGGTCGGCTCGTGCTTACCACCGAGGTCATCGGCTACTGCCTGATGGGGACGTTGATCCTGATTGAAGTCGTGCGCACGGTTGCATTCTGGCTGATGGACGAGAAAGGACTCTGAGCATGGCACTGGTCACAAAACTGAAAGAATACCGGGAGCGGGACAATTTCAAGCAGGCGGAGCTGGCCGAGCTGGTCGGGGTACGCCGGGAAACCATTGTCAACCTTGAAAAAGGCAAGTACAACCCATCCCTGAAACTGGCGATGGACATTGCAAAGGTCTTTCACACCACGGTGGAAGAATTGTTTGCGTATACAGAGGATTAAAAAGACGCAGTGCAGATTATGGCAGGGCCGTAACCGGCACTGCGTCTTTGCGTCTGGCTGGCTTTCCCCTCTCCGTCACCTCCTGCTTTTTCGCCCAGCTCAGAGTTCGCCGTCCTGCCACTGGCTCCCGCTCTGGGGGAGCTGCCCGCCGGAAAGCGGACGGAGCGGGGCGTCCAGCTCCAGCAGGGTGGCCGCTGCGGCCTCGTCGAGGCTCTGGACGCTGCGCAGTTTCCGGCTGATGGCGCGGCTGCGCACCCCGATGAGGTTGTCAAGCTCTTCGTCGGTCTGGCGGAGGCGCTGCTGCATTTTGGAGAGCCCCTGCCCAAACTTATCGAACTCGGTCTTCACGGCACCGAGCAGCTGCCAGACCTCACCCGACCGCTTCTGGATAGTCAGTGTCTTGAAGCCCATCTGCAAACTGTTCAGCAGGGCCGCCATGGTGCTGGGGCCGGCCACATTCACCTGATAGTCCCGCTGCAGCACTTCCAGCAATCCGGCATTGACCACCTCGGCATATAGGCCCTCAAACGGCAGGAACAGGATGCCGAACGTCGTAGTATAGGGCGGTTCCACGTACTTTTCGCGGATGTCCTTTGCCTCGCTGCGCAGCACAAGCTCCAGCGCGTGGCGGGCATTCTCCACCGCCTGCGCATCGCCGGAAGCCTGTGCATCCTGCAAATGGGCGTAGGTGTCGCCGGGGAATTTCGAGTCGATGGGTAGCCAGACCGTGCTGCCGTCCACGCCCGGCATCTTGACGGCATATTCCACCCGCTGGCTGCTGCCGGGGATGGTGGCCACGTTGGTCTCGTACTGTTCCGGGGCAAGGATCTCTTCCAGAATGGCCCCCAGCTGGATCTCGCCGAGGATGCCGCGGGTCTTGACGCCGGAGAGCACCTGCTTCAGCCCGCCGACGTCGGCGGCAAGGTTCTGCATCTCGCCCAGCCCCTTATACACCTGTTCCAGCTGCTCGTTGACGGCCTTGAAGCTTTCGCTCACCCGCTTTTGCAGGGTATCCTGCAACTGTTCATCGACGGTGTGGCGGATCTCATCCAGTTTGCGGTTGTTCTCGGCCTGCAGGGCAGTCATGCTCTCGGCCATGCTCCGGCGCAGCTCTTCCAGCTTCTGGGTATTGGATGCTTCCAGCGAACGCAGACGGCGTTCCAGAAGCTGCTGCTGGCTGTCCTGCCCCTGTGCCAGCGTCGTGCTCATGTTCTGCACCGCAGTCTGCAGCGTCTCACTGACGCTGCGCAGGGCGGTGTGATTCTGCTCAGCAAGGGCCGACTGCCTGCCCGCAAACTCCCTGGCCTGCGCATCCAGCTGCTGCTGCATCCAGCGCTTGAGCTCGTCGTGATCCGGTGCACCGCCCTGCTTTTTGCCGGTGCGCCAGAGCACCACGGCCAGTTCCAGGCAGATGGCGACCAGCAGAAGGGTGTAAAGTCCTGCCAGATATTCCATGGATGGTTTTCTCCTATCATCAAAATCCGGGTCCCGCAGAAGGCAGGGCCCGGTGTTTTTTACAGTAATTCGTAGTTCACAAGTTCCTTGCGGGTGTCAAGGGCATCGCCATACAGGCCCACACCGTCCACCTCGCATTCGCCGGACTGGTTGTCGTAGGGGTCGGAGCGGAAGCCGGTCATGGGCGGGTCGAAGGGGGCCTCGAAGGCGCGGTTCGCCACCATCCGCCCGGTGTCCAGACTGCCAAAGTAGTGGCGGCGCATTCTCTCATCGCCCTGCCGCGCCATCGACGCACCGAACGAGCAGTCCGCATACATCCAGCCCTTGGGCGCGATGTAGAACATGGCCCAGTCGTGGCAGCCTACACCTGTGAGCGAGACGGACAGGCCGCTCTGCCACTGGGCCGGGATGCCCACCAGACGGCAGAGGGTGATGAAGGTCAGCGCCATGATGCCGCAGTCGCCCCGGCGGTTCCGGGCGCACTGGTCGGGCAGGCACTCCTGCACGAAGTAGGCGGGCTGATAGTGGTAGCGCACGTTCAGGGTGACGTAATCGTAGATGCGTTTTGCCTTTTCCGCCGGGTCGGTGATGCCGTCGGTCAGCTGGCGGGCCAGCGCCCGCAGATAGGGCGTAAAGACGATGTGCGGCGCTTCCTCGCCGGTGTCAAAGGTCGGCTGCTGTGCATCCGGCCGGATGTCCATCGGATCTGTGTAGACGGCCGTGGTCCGGTAGCGGTACTCCACCCCAAAGCGGCGGTTCTCGGTGAGGTCTGCCTCCCAGAAGACCGTCCGCTGGGGCGCGTTCTCGTCCGCGATGCGGGCAGGCGGCTCGGTGCAGTCCAGCAGCTCGATCTCGCTCTGGGAAAGACAGGCGGCCGGGATGGGCAGCCAGGCGCGGACATGCACACTGTTCCGCCCCTCCGCCTTCGCCTCGGCCAGTGCAGCGGCAAAGGCTTCGTCCGACATGCCAACGCTGGTCTTCAGGGTGATGCGGGCGCTTGCCTGGCCGTCCCTCTCCATCTGTTCATGCTGGCGGTTGCGGAACTCCCGTGCCGAAGTGCCGGGGGCAGGCGGGTCGATCTGGCGGGCGGCGAGATCGGCATGGGTCGCCAGCAGCGTTTCGGCAAAGCGGTCAAGGTAGTGCTTCTCCCCTTCCACGAACCGCCAGTCCACCCGGCCCTCCTTCACGAGAAGCCGGAACTCCTCGCGCGTGAAGTCCCGCACCAGCCCCTGCATCCGGGCCACGGCTTCGTCCTCGGTGTAGCAGTATTCTGCCGGGATGCGGCGCATCATCTCCCGCTGGGCCAGCATCGCGTCCCGCAGGGCCTCCACACCGTGGGGCGTGGGGTTCTGGGGCAGCTCCTCTCCCACCGGTTCCGCGCCCTGGCTGCGGGGGCTGTTCTGGGTCACCGTCCAATCCTCGGCCAGATAGGCGTCGATCCGCTCGATGGCCTCCTGATAGTACCCGGCGGCTTTCAGCCGCTCCACATCGTCCGGCAGGCCCACATTCAGGCTGCGGAACGTCTCGTTCCAGTTCTTCATCCTACAACGCTTCCTTTCTTGATCCTTATGCGGCAGGCTGCTGCGCCTGCACGGTCTGCTCTTCCCAGAAGGCGGCGGCATCGTTGAGCCAGCCTTCTGCATCCGTTCCCTCTGCTATGCCAATACCATGGAACGCACGTTTGTACACACTTTCGTGGTACGGAACACCATTTCTCGCCAGTGCTTTTTGAAGTGCCGGGCCCTGCTCATAATAATTGAAGGCCATCAACAAAATGTCATTCAACCCATACCAGAAATATGTTGGCGGAAAATCCGGTGTCACACAGCCGGAAATATTATAATCGTAGTAGCGCAGATCTTCCGAATACGTATCGATCAGCCAACGGTAAATCGGTTTTGCTTCATAGAAATTATTGATCGGGTACGCCAACAGCAGTACGCCGGGCCGAGGCACATTGTAACGAGGATATCCCACTTCTTGCCCGCAGAATACGCCCGCAATCTGACCACCGGAAGAATATCCCAGCAGCGCATAATCTTCCGTCTGGACCCCGAATTTTTCTGCGTTGGCCGTAATCAGTTGAATCGCACGGCCAAGGTCCTGAATCGGTGCATTGTCCTTTGCTTCACTTCCAATCCGATACCGAAGTGCAAATACCGCATATCCTTTTTGATGCAGTTCCCATGCAGTGGAAACACCGCCCCGCATCTCGCCGCTGTAAAACAGAGCGTTGCCCGAAAGCACGACCGCATATTTTGCATTGGGCTTATCTGCCGGGAAATAATAGAGTTCCGCATGGTCGCGCGTCTTGTCCTCTGCAATTTCTTCCGGCGTATAGAGTTTGTACGTAATTTGTGTTCCTGTATTATACGTGTCGATCAGAAAGTTCATCCCAGCCACACAGCTGTTGATGGATTCTTTTCCGATCACATCCAGCATCGTATCGTTGTCTTTGCTATTTTTCAGCAGTCCACAATCCCGCTCCCAGACATATACATAGGTGTAAATGCCCGACCCCTTGATGCTGGGGTTTTCGCGCAGTTCTTTCATCGTGGTCTGCGGGGTGATGTTGGCTTCGCCCTTTTCCCCTTCGGCAAAGGCGGGCAGGGCCAGTGCCAGCATCAGGCAGAACAGCACGGCCAGCCGTTTCAGGATGTTTTTCATCGGCACTCTCCTTTACGCTGCCCCGGCCCGGAGCGCATGTCTCCTCCAACCGGGCTGTCATCGTGCTCTGCACGAGCGAAAACAGCTGGAATTTTCTTCTATTGTAGCACAACCGACCGTTTTCGAAAAGGTATCTCGGATAAAAAAAGACCACCTCCTGCCCAAAGCCACCGCGCCCGGCGGCCAACTGTCGGGCAGGCGTGCAGTTTCCGGCTAAAAACATTGTACTTTGCCGGAAAGTCTGCTATACTGAAAGAATCGGAAGAATTTTTGAGGAATCGCGGAGCATTGCGGCTCCGTTCAGGGGAACGTATGAATGAGATCACAGTCCGGCCCATGACGCCGGAAGATTGGCCGGCAGTATCCAAGATCTATCTGGAAGGCATCGCCACCGAGCACGCCACCTTCCAGACCGACTGCCCGCCCTATCCCGCGTGGGATGCCTCCCACATCAAAGAATGCCGCCTTGTGGTGGAGGACGATGGCGTCCTGGCAGGCTGGACGGCCCTGCACCGGGTCGACCCCCGCTGGTGCTACCGTGGCGTGGCCGAGGTCAGTATCTACATCGGCGAACGGTTCCGAGGCCGGGGGCTGGGGTATCATCTGCTCACCACCCTCTGCCAGCAGGCCGAAGCGGCCGGTTACTGGACGCTGCAATCCACGGTCTTGCAGGACAACGCAGCGTCCAAAGGTCTGCACCTGAAATGCGGGTTCCGTCTGGTTGGCCGCCGTGAGCGCATCGCGCGGGACTGCCATGGCCGCTGGCTCGATACCTTTTTGATGGAACATCGCAGCCAGGACGATGAACCGGCGGGGTATTTCAAACTATAAAGCAAAACTCTCCAACGCAAAAAAGCGATGGCTCGAAACGGCCATCGCTTTTTGCGTTTTCTGTTTTGATTGCCTGCGGAATTACCAGAACCAGTACCGCTTCTTGACCGCGACATACGCGATGAGGCAGGCCACCACAAGGATGCCTGCGCCGATGAAGAAGGTCCAGTTGATGCTGGTGAAGCGCAGATTCTGGTTGGTCAGCAGATACTCGCCCGCCACGTCGGCATGTGCCACGCCGTCCTTGTAGCTGTTGAGGAACTGCCACTTCCCGCTCACGGCGTTGTGCAGGTACAGGCGGCTGTACCCGGCATTTTCGCCGGTCATGGTGATGGTCACGCCGCAGGGCATGGCCTCGCCCTCGTTCAGGGTGAAGCGCAGGCCGTACTCGTCGGGCGCAAAGGTCAGCGCGGTGTTCACCTCGCTGGTGGTGTTGCGGATGGTGGAGCCGTCCACGGTCAGGGTGTAGTCCTCCGCTTCCAGCACGAGGGTGCGACCCGTGGTGCGCAGAGCGTTCAGCATCGCGGTGGTCAACACCGGGACCTGACTCTGCGGGTAGGAGATGGTATCGGAGGCCGCATTCTCAATGGAGGCCACGATGGGATCGGTCTCCGCCGGAGCCGTCCCCTCCCCAGTGCTGTCCGTGCCGCTGCTGGACGCGGACGCCGTGCGGTTGACGATGACCGTCACCGACGAAGAGACCTTGCCGTTGGAAACGATGATGGAGGTCGCGCCGGTGGCAACGCCGGTCACGACGCCGCTTCCGTTCACGGTGGCGATCTTTTTATCCTTGCTGGTAAAGGTCAGCTTCTGGGAGGCCGAAGACGGTGCCACCGAACCGGTGATGGTGCTGGAAGCCCCCGGCTTGAGCACAATGTAGTTCGTGTTCAGGGAGATGGACTCCACCGGGCCGGTGGACGCCGAGCTGGAGGAGGCTGCCACGACGGTCACGGTCGCCGAGCAGGTCACATCCCCGGCGGTGGCCGTGATGGTCGCCTTGCCGGGGGCCACGCCGGTCACTTTGCCGAAATTGTTCACGGTGGCCACGCCGGGATCGGAGGAGCTCAGCGAAACGCTGATATAATTTGCCGCCGTGGTGGGCAGCACCGCCAGCGAAAGGCTGGTGGTCTCGCCCACGGCAATGGTGCTGGATGCAAGGGTGATGTCCATTTCGGTGGCGATCATGCTGGCATCCGGCCGAGGGGTGATGGTATAGGTGCAGCTCACCCCGCCGCAGGTGGCGGTGATGTTGGCCGTGCCCAGGCCCACAGCCTGCGCCACGCCCTCACTGTCCACCGAGACAACATTGGGGTTATCAGAGACATAGGTCACGCCGTTCTTGCTGGCGGCATTGGCGGGGGTGGTCACCGGGGAGAGCTGCTGGGCCGTGCCCGCCAGCGGGGCGGCATCGTAGCTGCCGGTCTCGATGCTCTCGGCGGTAACTTTATCCCAGGGAAAGCTCACCTTGGGCAGCGTGAGGGCCAGCGGCGTGGTAACAGGGCCGGCAGCCGACGCAGGCAGGGCGGCGGCACAGGCCAGCACACCCAGCAAAGCTGCGCTGGCGGCCAGCTGTTTCGGGTTCAGTTTCATTCTTTCGTACCTCTTGGGCGTGGAATCGGCGGGCGCTTAGCGGAACAGCACGCCCAGGGCCTCCATCACATAGTCAAAGTAAGTCAGTTCATCGTACTCCACACGGGCGGTGACGCTCATGCCGTTGGAAAGATCCACCTTGTCGCCGCTGGTGCTCACGACATAGGTATTGTCCGGCTTGATGGTCATCTTGTAGTAAGACCCGTTGGTGTTGGTGGTCACGTCACTGTCGATGGAGGTAACAGTGCCGGTCAGGGTGCCGTAGGAATACTCCGACAGGCCGGTGATGGCGATCTTGCAGGGGTCGCCCACGTTGATCAGCGGCCGGTCGTTGACGGTGACAGCCGCCACGATCTCAAGGTCACTGTTCTCGCTGGCCACGGTGGCCAGAGCGGAGCCTGCGCTGAGCACCATGCCCACCTTGTAGGGGGTGTCCATGTGGATGACACCGGAGGTGGGAGCGTAGATGTAGTAATCATTTGCGCCGGTGTTCAGGGCATCCAGCTGGGCCTCGATGTTGTCAATGTTGGCCTGCACGCTGGTCAGGTTGGCAGAAATGGACTGCAGGGTGGAGTAGTACAGGCTCTCCACCTCGCTCTGGTTCTGCTCCATCATGGTCTTGATCTGCTCGTCGGTGTAACCGGCGGCCTGATAGGGCGAAGCATCAAACGCCTTCTGGCTGACCTGGCTCTTGTAGCTCTCGTACTGGTAGTAATAGGGCTGATCGTCGATGTCGGTCTCGCTGAAGTAGTTCTTGTCGTCCTGAATGGACTTGAGCAGCTTTTCGTACTGGCTCTTCTGCTTTTTGTAGATGTCCAGCTGCTTCTGGTAGCTGTCCTGCTGGATGTCCAGATCGGTGCTCTTGATGTGGGCAATGAGGTCGCCCTCGGTGACATAGCTGCCCTCCGAGATGTTCAGCTCGGTGATGGAACCGGAGTAGCTGGACATGATATAGGTCTTGTTGGCCGCCTGCACTGAGCCAGTGGACTGGCTGACGTAGGTGCGCTTGTTCTGGGTGCTCCAGATCACCAGAAACACCATGAGGAAAGCCACCAGAAGAATGAGCGCGTAGCCAAAGGCCGGCAGCTTCTTCTCCATCATAATGCGGCGGTCCTGCAGGTCGGAAAGATTCTGAATGCGAGTGGTCATATTACTTCGTCTCCATAAAAACGTCCATGACACCGTTTTCGCTGTCCTGATTGACGTAGATGCTGTAGGTGGTGCCGGTCAGCTCGATCTCGTGCTCGTAGGCATAGATGTTCAGCTTCTGGCTGGCAAGGCTGCTGTGGTCCATGGGGCCGGTGAAGTGGGCGTACAGGCAGCCCTTCACCCGCAGCACAGCGTCCTGCTCGTAGCCCGGCTCCAGGCGGGGGATGAGCTGGTTGACCTGCATCATAAAATAGATCTGCGGCTCCGGGTTGGGGCCGGAGGTAAACTTGACGCACTGGATCACAGGGCCAACCGGCATGGCGCTGTGGCTCTTGATAAAGTTCTGCATCTGGGTCAGGATCACGCCCAGGTTGCCCAGCTCGCTGGCATCGATCTTGCGTGCCAGAACGTTGGTCAGCTTCAGGGTCTTGTTTTCTGCAACTTGGATCTCTCTCATAATAATGTCCACCTGTTTCTTTTTTGTTTGCAATAAGCAATTGTCTGGGGGAAAATGGGAATCATGGATTTGGCTTATTTCGCCCTCTCAGGCGCTTCACGCCAGCTCCCCCAAAGGGGGAGCCTATTGTAGCCCACGGTCAGCATCTGCTGAATCAAGGAGATGCGTTGGCTCTCCCCTCGGGAGAGCTGGCAAAGCCACAAGGCTTTGACTGAGAGGGTATACCGCACAGGGCAAACATCAACTACATTCTTGCCTTTACTTCCCGGTCGATCACTTCACATACTGCATCAAACTGCTGGTCAAGCTCCAGATTCGTAAACCTCAGTACTTCCAAATCATAAAGATTCAAAATCTGGCTTCGTTCCTCATCGTAAGCTTTCCCCTGTTCAGTATAATGCTGTGAGCCGTCAAGTTCAATAACCAATCTTGCATCCGCGCAATAAAAATCCACAATAAACGATTCAATGATCCGCTGTTTGTAGAATTTCACCGGATACTTCCGCAAAAAATCATACCACAATTTTTTCTCTTGTGGTGTCATTTTACGCCGAAGTTCCCGGGCAACCGGAAGCATCTTGTGATTTTTGATGACCGTTGTGGTTTTCATAGGGGATATCCTCTATTATACCGGTATATCTTTTCCGCCCTCTCAAGCAGCCCACGGTCAGCACCTGCTGAATCGAGGAGATGCGTTGGCTCTCCCCTTGGGAGAGCTGGCAAAGCCGTAAGGCTTTGACTGAGAGGGTTAATTTTTTCCCACACACAATTGCCTACCGCAACGCGATAAGCAACATAAAAATAAGGTGTGCCAGGAGGCACACGCCTCCTGGCACACCATAACGAGGCATTGTTGTCTGCCCCGCGCTAACAAGTAGGGCGGTGCAGTTTCCTCAACGCTTCATAATTTCAGATCACGTCTAATTAGACAGTGAACTTAACGTCAGTCTCCTTGACGGTGTTCTTGGTGGGAGCCACGCCCAGGTTGTAGACAGCAGCAGCAATGCCCAGAGCGTTCATAGCATAGTCACCAAAGTTGTTCTTCTCGATCGGGTTGCCCTTAACATTGGTGCCGAACAGGTTCTTGCCGATGTTGCCGACTTCCTTCCAGGTGGTGTTGCCGCTGAACAGGACACCGATGGTGCGGTTAATGGTGGACTGCAGGAAGGTGTTGCCAACCAGAGTCACGATGTTGGTGTTGAAGGTCTTAACGCTGTCCAGGGTCCAGATAGGAGCGGTAACAGCGCCGATAGCGTCGATGAAGTTAGCGCCACCGTTGACATAGGTCATCTCGTTCTCTGCGATAACAGAGTAGTTTGCAGGCATCATCATAATGAATTACTCCCTTCAAATGAATGAAAAAACTTATTTAGCGATCTTTTTCCGGCTGCGCATCCATCCAAAGATCATTTATGTAACCGAGTGCGCACTCGGCTGCAACTTAATAGGTCATTGCCTCGCCATCGTCGTCTTCTTCAACGACTGCCGCGGGGGCAACGGGTGCAGGCTCTTCCTTCTTGCGGCGGAAGATGCCCTGCTGCAGGTTCCAGAGCTCGTAATACTTGCCCTGCTTTGCCAGCAGCTCATCATGGGTGCCGCGCTCCACGATCTGGCCGTGATCCATGACCAAAATCAGGTCGCAGTCACGGATGGTGGAAAGGCGGTGTGCCACGATCAGCATCGAACGGTCAGCCAGCTGGTTATAGATCATATCAAAGATGGTATTCTCTGTACCAAAGTCCAGGCTGGAGGTCGATTCATCAAAGATGTAAAGGCTCGAATCTTTCAGGAACGCACGGGCCAGTGCAATGCGCTGCTTCTCACCACCGGACAGGCCGTTGCCGGCTTCCTCCAGATAGGTGTTGTACTGCAGCGGCAGCTTGCGGATGAACTCGTGTGCGTCGGCCTTCTTGGCCGCCTCCCGTACCTGATCGAGGGTAGCCTCGGGGCGGGAGATGCGGATATTCTCGAAGATCGTCTTGCTGAACAGCTCAACGTTCTGCGGGACATAGGAAATGCAGCGGCGGACGGATGCATTGCTGTACTCGTCCAGATCAACGCCATTCACGCTGATGGTGCCGCTCTCCGGCTCGTAATACTTGAGCAGGAGCTTGGTGATGGTGGACTTGCCGGAGCCCGAGGAACCAACCAGCGCCACCTTTTTCCCCTGCGGGATGGTGAAGGAGATGTGGTCCAGTGCCGGGGTGCGGTTGCCATACCGGAAGGTGACATCCTTGAACTCAATGTCGCCCTCCATGCTCTCCATCTCGGTGTACTCTCTGGTATCGTCCTGCTCGGATTCATAATCCATGATCTCCGTCAGGCGCTTCATGGAGATGGAAGCCTCCTGAATGGACATCTGCATACCAATGAGCTCACTCACCGGAGAAGTAAAGTAGCCCGAAAGGGTGCTGAACGCCATGTAGCCGCCCAGCGTCAGCTGACCATTCAGCACCTGCGTAATGCCCACATAGGTGGTGACCATGTTCAACACGGTCATGATCACGCTGGAGATCAGGCTCTGGCTGGTGCTGATCTTGCTGGAACGCAGACTGATCTTCAGGCTCTTGATGTATTCACGCTCAAGGGCTTCCAGCTCACGCTCTTCGCAGGCGTTACACTTGATGGTCTCGATGCCGCGCAGGCTCTCGATCATCTGGCTGTTCAGAACGGCCGACTGCACCATCGTCTCTTCATTGATCCGCTTGTAGGGCTGCTTGAAGATGATGACGAGCAGCAGGCTCAGAACGGTGGTAAACAGGGTAATGGAGAACAGCGAGGAGTTCATCCGGAACAGGACAAAGCCTGTACCCACGGCCATCACAATGTCCATGACCACGCTCATTGCAATGCTGGTCAGCACCGATTTGATGGTGCTTGCATCGGAATAGCGGGTGGTGATCTCGCCGGTCTTACGGGATGCAAAGAACTTCATCGGCAGTTTGTACACATGCTCGAAGTAGCCCAGCATCAACGGGATATCGATTTTAATGGAAAGGAAGATCAGGATCCACTGTCTCACAGTCGAGAGCAGCGTGCTGGTCAGATTGACCACACTGAACACGACAATGAGCGATATGAGCAGACTTTTCAGCCCATAAGGCAGCACCTCGTCCATGATTGCCTTATTAAAGACGGTGGACACGATGCCGATCAGTGTCAGGATCACTGAACTGAGAATAGCGTAAGCAAACAGCTTTTTCTGGGGAAGCAGCAGATCCATGTACCGCTTCAACATGTTGTTGCGGGCTGCCTTGACTTCCTCTTTGCCCTCCACCTTATGCTTGCCGGTGCCGCCCTTGAACTCCGCTGTGGGGTTCAGCAGCAGCAGCACGCCGGTGAAGTTTTTATAGAACTCATCCAGGCTGATCTTTTTCAGTTCATTTGCAGGGTCGCCGATGACGACGTAATCCTTGCATTTGTACTTTTTGCTTGCATCAGCCTTGCGTTCTTCTTCCTGCACCACATGCTTGCGGCGGGCATCGTCCTCCTTGATGGTCGTCTTTTTGAAGATGACCACAAAGTGGGTCAAGCCCTGGTCGGTAATGACCTGCGCAATTGCGGGCAGGGTGAAATCGCTTAAAAAGTTTTCGCGGTCAACACGGACAGCCGCCGTGCTGAAGCCCAGCTCATTGGCTGCTTTCTGCAGGCCAACGAGGTTCGTGCCTTTCATGTCGGTTCCCATCATATCCCGCAGGCGGGTGATGGTGATTTCCTTTTTGTAATGGAGGCACACCATTGCGAGCGAAGCGGCCGCGCAGTCCGTAGAATCGTGCTGCCGCACATAGGTATAACGCATACGATGTTTCCTTTACAAGAGACCGACAACCAAAAGCAAACGATCTCTTTTTCAATGTACTGTGTCTATTTCAAAACTACGGCTTTTATTCTAGCACACCCGGTCTGTTTGCACAAGCCCCAGTTTGCTGTTGTTTTGGCTGTAGGTCTGACAAATGAAAAAGGTTTTCTTTTTGCACTCCGGTTTAACAGCGCATAGCCTTCTGCTTTGCCCTGCCCTGCGGAGAACCAGGGCAAAGCAGAAGTCCGCTGCTATCAAAAGAAGGGAGCGCCTACCCTTTGATCTGAGTCAACCACCACAGAACGTTTAAAAACTGTTCCAAGGTTTGGGTGTAGTATACCACAATCTGACAGCATCTTCAAGAGGACATTTTTTAAGAAATCATTAATTTTGAAGATTTTGTGAAAAAAGTCTCAGATTGGTTACAACACCCGGTTAAAAAACAAGCGGCGAAGTTGCCCTCGCCGCTTAATGGCGCCTCTTGCCTGACTCGAACAGGCGACACCCTGATTAACAGTCAGGTGCTCTAACCGACTGAGCTAAAGAGGCACATCTTTCAAAACGCAATTCCGCAGCGCACAATTGACTGCGAGATGTATTATAACTCTTCCCGCTCCCTTTTGCAAGCCTTTTTTGGAAATTTGTGAAAAAAGTTTTTCAAAAGGGCTCAACCCTCTCAGTCAAAGCCTTGCGGCTTTGCCAGCTCCCCCGAGGGGGGAGCCTTTGGCAGGACCACCGCAAGCAGCTGCTAAAGGCCGGGGCAGTCTTGGCTCCCCCTTTGGGGGAGCTGGCGCGTTAGCGCCTGAGAGGGTGAGCCCGTGTTCCGACATCCTTTTTCTTACGTTTCTGTTACCCTATCAATACCAGAAAGAAGGTGCCGCCCATCAAGACTGTGATCTACCTCGATGTCCTGCTGCTGACGAATTTTGCGCTCACGCTGCTGTTCCTGCTGGCGGCGGGGCTGCTGGCCGGGGTGGAGTGCCGGGTCGGGCGGCTGCTGTTGGGCGGGGCAGCGGGGGCAGCTTCCTCGTTGGCCCTGCTGGCCCCGGAAGCGCCGGACGCTGCCGCGCTCTTATATAAAGTGTCAACCGCTGCCCTCACGGTGGCCGCCGCCTACGGCTGGCCGGGGAGCAGATGCTTTGCCCGGCTTGTGGGGTGGTTCTGCGCGGGGAATCTGCTGCTGGCGGGGGCGCTGCTCCTGCCCGGGGCACAGACCAACAACGGCTGCATCTACCTGCCCCTTTCGCCGGGGGCACTGCTGGCGGGCGCGGGCGGGGTGGTGCTGGCCGTGCAGGGGGTGCTCCGCTTTCTGGGCCGGGGCGGCGGGCAGGTATTCCCCGCCCGGCTCACCGTGGCAGACACAGCGCTGGATGTCCGGGCCTTCTGCGACACCGGTTTCTCGGTGCAGGAGCCGCTTTCGGGCCGGACGGTGGTGCTGGTGCGGTTCGGTGCCGTGCAGAACCGCCTGCCGCCCGCCCTGGGTACTTATCTGGAGCAGCACTTCGCCGGGGCCGCTCCCCTGCCCGACCCGGCGCTTGGGGTGCGCCTTGTTCCCTGCACCACCGTGGCCGGACACTGTATCCTGCCGGCTGTCCCGGCCAGCCTGTGCTGCACCGGCTCCCCCGCCGGGCAGGGCATGGCCGAGCACCTCTATGCCGCCTTTGCCGACCTCCCCCCGCCGCCTGATGGGTGGGAAGTGCTGGTGGGGGTGGAAGCGGGGGACCATTTTCAGCAAGCTCACCCTCTCAGTCACGACTAGCGTCGTGCCAGCTCCCCCAAAGTGGGAGCCCTTGGCAAATCGGGCCACTTCTGCTAATTACTTTTGCTCAAACTCTACCAAAATGCCAAAGCCTCTCCCTTCGGGAGAGGTGGCAATGCGTTAGCATTGACGGAGAGGGTTTACCCGTCAAAGGAGGAACCATCTTGCATCGTCTTATTTCACTTCTACGCCGCCTTTTCCTCTCGCTTCTTGCCCCTTCCACCGCCCACTACATCAACGGCGGGCCCAGCCTGCCGCCGCCGCTGACACCGGAGCAGGAAAAGGCCCTGCTGACCCGGATGATGGCGGGGGATGCCGCCGCGCGCGATGACCTCATCACCCACAACCTGCGGCTGGTGGTCTACCTTGCAAAAAAGTACGAGAACAGCGGCGTGCCGCAGGAGGACATGATCTCCATTGGCACCATCGGGCTGATCAAGGCGGTAAACACCTTTACGCCCGCGCGGAACATCAAGCTGGCCACCTACGCCAGCCGGTGCATCGGCAACGAGATCCTGATGTACCTGCGCAAAAGCTCCAACCGGCGGCAGGAGGCCAGCATCGACGAGCCCCTGAACACCGACGGCGACGGCAACGAGCTGCTGCTCTCGGACGTGCTGGGCAGCGATGAAAACCTTGTGGGCCTGCAATTGGAGCAGGCCGCCGAGCGTGCCACCCTCCGGCGCTCCGTGGAGCAGCTGGCTCCCCGGGAGCGGCAGATCATGGAGCTGCGCTTCGGCCTTGTGGACGGCGTGGAGCACACCCAGAAGGAAGCCGCCGATGCCCTTGGCATCAGCCAGAGCTACATCTCCCGGCTGGAAAAGCGGATCATCCGTCAGCTGAAAGAGGTGCTGGAGCGGGAATAACCGGCAGCTGGCTCACCCTCTCAGGCGCTAACGCGCCAGCTCCCCCAAAGGGGGAGCCAAGACT
>OHRE01000184.1_pt1 | contig 35016 bp, 30 predicted proteins | sample 1578411 | NCBI WGS metagenome assembly OHRE01 (sample SAMEA3879566, study PRJEB24766) | human gut metagenome | biome: human-associated habitat; feature: feces | place: USA | collected 1985/1987 | reverse complement strand
TGGTTCACCGGGCGACAACTATGCATTTATGAATATCCTGCGCCCTTTTTTGCGTTTTCTTGCATCTTGGTTCATATATTATGCATTTTGGTAATGCTCATATAGACATATAGATAAATATACGATAAAACAAAATCAGATACATAAAATCTATATCAATGTTGTTGCTTCTGTTGTTAAAAATTGTAGAGCAGGTTGAGAAAAAAGGAGAACAAAATGGGATCAGATATCATAAAAATAAGTCATCTAACCAAGAACTTCGGTGATGTAAAAGCTGTTAATGCGGGATATGTCGTAATCCTTGATAAAAGAAGCCTAGAAAAGGATGAAAGGCGGTGAATTATATGAGTTCTTTGGACAAAATACAGAAACTTTCAAAACTTGGAAAAATACTTTGCAGTATTGTTTTTGTTTTTTGCGTGATAGGAATTATAGGAAGTGTTGTAGGAATTGCATTTCTTGCAGCAGGGGTGGATGCGATACATATTGGAGGAGTTACATTAAAGAGTATAGTGCAGACAAACTCCGGAACCAGTATAGGTACAGCTAATATTTATATGGTTGTTGCAATTATTCTTTGTAGTGGTGAGGCTGTGATAACGATGGAAGTATATAATCACTTGGCAGGAATGGACAGGATAGAAAAAGAGATTGCCAGACTGGACGGATTGGTAATGAATGGCTGACACCAAAAAAATAAAAATTGGTGTCAAATTGGTGTCAAAACAGAAAAAATCACAATTTCAAAAGAAATAAGATACTGCAAACCATTGATTTTAAAGGGTTTGCAAAAAAAATCTCAAAAAATTAGCACTCACCTCTTGACATGGCTAAAAACTGCGTGCTATATAATAAGTAGAACAAAGGAAGACAGAGAAAAAGAAAAGAAATGAACTTCTGAATCCTCCGAATGTTCTGACAACAACTGCGAAAGCAGCTTATATAAATTGTGAGATCTTCTCACAAAAGGCAACAAAGTTAGTTAGCATTGAAAGGAGAAATGACTTATGATGATGCCTAGTATTTTTGGAGAAAACTTATTTGATGATTTTATGAACGATTTCAGATTACCTGCATTTCCGGATGTAGACAAAGAACTGTATGGAAAACATGCAAAGAATTTAATGAAGACAGATGTAAAAGAGACAGAGAATGCATATGAGATAGACATTGACTTGCCGGGATTTAAGAAAGATGAGATCCAGATGGAACTGAAAGACGGCGTACTTACCGTCAGTGCAGCCAAAGGACTGGACAAAGATGAGGAAGACAAGAAAGGTAACTACATCAGAAAAGAGCGTTATGCAGGCAGCATGAGCAGAAGCTTCTATGTAGGAAAACATGTAACCGTAGAGGATGTACATCCGAAATATGAAAGTGGAATCCTTTCCTTCAGTGTTCCGAAAGAGGAAGCAAAACCGGTAGAAGAGAAGAAACATTACATTTCAATTGAAGGTTAATGACAGGCTGTAAATGCCAGGCAGTTGTAAAAACGATAAGTAACAGCTTAGCCTGTACGACAAAACAGTAAACGTACCCCACAGGTATTAAGCCTGTGGGGTACAATATCATAAAGAGAAAATAATCAGGATAACGTAAGAAGCTCACATATTTCACGAAATCCTGTTCACATAGATGAAGATAATAGAAAATAATATAGAATAAATGACGGGAGGGAGAACTATGGCGGCAAAAAGAGATTATTATGATGTTCTTGGAATCAGCAGGAGTGCGGACAAGAGTACAATAAAAAGAGCATATCGTAAACTGGCCAAGAAATACCATCCGGATATGAACCCGGGCGACAAAGAGGCCGAGGCAAAATTTAAAGAGGCGACAGAAGCCTATGGCGTGCTGAGTGATCCGGACAAACGGCGTCAGTACGATCAGTTTGGCCACGCTGCATTTGAAAACGGCGGTGGCGGCGCAGGAGCCGGCGGATTCGGCGGCTTCGACTTTGGCGGCGGAGATATGGGTGATATCTTCGGCGATATTTTCGGCGACCTGTTCGGTGGCGGCGGAAGCAGAAGAAGAGCAAACAATGGACCGATGAAGGGAGCAAACCTCCGCGCTGTTGTCCACATTACGTTTGAGGAAGCTGTTTTCGGATGCCAGAAAGAGCTCGAGATCAACCTGAAGGATACCTGTACAACGTGCCACGGAACCGGCGCAAAACCAGGAACTTCACCGGAAACATGCTCCAAATGTAACGGTACCGGTCAGATTACGTACACACAGCAGACCATGTTCGGTTCTGTGAGAAACGTGACAACGTGTCCGGATTGTAACGGAACCGGAAAGATCATTCGCGATAAATGTACCGCATGCCACGGCACGGGCTATACATCCAGCAGAAAACGCATTCAGGTCAACATTCCGGCCGGAATCGACGATGGACAGAGCATCCGGATCCGTGAAAAAGGTGAGCCGGGTGTAAACGGCGGACCGAGAGGAGATTTGCTTGTCGAGGTTCAGGTAACCCGTCATCCGATCTTCCAGAGACAGGATATGAACATTTTCTCCACTGCACCGATTACGTTTGCCCAGGCAGCACTCGGCGGCGATGTGAAGATCAGCACCGTTGACGGAGACGTTCTCTACACTGTAAAACCGGGAACCCAGACCGATACGAAGATCCGTCTGAAGGGAAAAGGTGTTCCGTCCCTTCGCAACAGCAATGTGCGCGGTGATCACTACGTAACACTCGTAGTCCAGACTCCGACGAAACTGAATGAGAAAGCAAAAGAAGCCCTCCGCGCCTTCGACGAAGCCTGCGGAAACCGCCCGGCAGCAGAAGCAAAAGCAGCCGATGGTGAGAATACCGCAGAACAGCCGAAGAAGAAAAAAGGGTTTATGGATAAGGTGAAGGAAGCGTTTGAGGATATTGATAAATAAAAAATCTATCTGTTTTTGTTCTCATTCGGACAAAATTTCTCACAGACTTGAGCATGTAGAATATGAAAAGTCTTTTCCAACACGCTCTAATATGAAAGAAATAGAAAATATGAGATAAATGAAAAGAAGAACCTGCAGGAGAAACAGGTTCTTCTTTTTTGACAAAATTTAAAAATACAGAATATTCAGAAAATTGCAAATATTGATCTAAATCAAGAGAATGATGAGATGTGAAAAACTGTTCATGATATAATTAACAAAATTGCATAGGAATAAAAAAGATTGATGTTATGTAATGTAAAATAAAAAGGCAGAAAGGAAATAGAGCGGTTGGAAAATGAAAATATAGAAAAACAGGAGTTCTTCAAAACTTATTTAGGTATCAAAAATAAAAATGTGCTGAGCAGTCTGGAACAAATGGCGTATGTCTGGAAGGTGAAAGATAAGGAAGTTATCATTCGAGAAGGGGAACCGCTGCCATGCGTTCCTTTTCTGATATCGGGCATTGTAAAAGGGTATTGTGAAAGCAAGGGAGATGGAAAAGAGCATGTTTCCTGCTTTGGTTATTTAAAAGGAGACATTGTTGTAGGAATTTCCAATTTATCCGTAAATGTGAAATCACTTTTGACGATAGAATCAATCAGTTCGTGTACCATGCTGTGCGTCCCGATACCAGAATTGTTGAAGTTGATTGAGCAATCGCCGGAAATGATGCGTTTATATAACCGTGCACTCAGCCTTGCATATAAAAAGCTAATTGAACATGAGGATATTGTTGCAAACCACAGGGCAAAGGAACGATATCAATATTTTGTTGATACCTATCGGGATCTGGTAGACGTTGTGAGTAAGAAAGATATCGCTTCCTATCTGCATTTATCGCCGGAGAGTCTGAGCCGTGTCCTGAAAAGCTATAAGGAAGAAAAATAGAAAAACGAATCGAAAAGTGGTGCGCGCTGAGCGGAAAAATTTAATCAAATCAAGGAAATCCCTGTTTTCATTGAGAAAAGCAATAAGCAGTGAGGCGGGGAATTGCGTGAATCAGGAGGGGAAAGCCCCTTATAAGAGAGAAGACGGCAGATCTAAAAAAAGCAGATTATAAAGTACAAAAAAGAAATGGAAGGGGAAGAAAAATGGCATTTTTAGATGGAGTAAAAGGAAAAATTTCAAAAGCAGGATATTCAACTATGCAAAAAGCAAAGGATTTGTCGGAGATTACGAAACTGAATATGGCGGTTTCTGAATCGGAGACGAAAATCAATGAAATCTACAGTGAAATAGGATATAAAGTTTACTGTGCATATCGGGAAAATCCGCTGGAAGAAGTCAAAGAGGAAATTGGCCAGATCCGGGAGCTGGAAGAGGCTATGGAAGCATGCAAACTGCAGATCCAGGCAATCAATGCAATGAACAGCTGCCCGCGCTGCGGTGCAAAATCAAACCGGAAATGATGTTCTGCAGCAGCTGTGGAATGAAACTGCAGAGTGAAGAACAGGAAACGGTGGAAGAAGAACAGGAACGGCCGGCTTTTTGCAGTGAATGCGGAGCACCGCTGGAACCGGATATGAAATTCTGTACGGTTTGTGGACATAAAGTTGACGAGTAAAATCGAGAGCGTGTTTGAAAAAGCAAAGCACAGAAGAGAAGATCAAATCAGACAGCAAAAAGATAAATGATCCAAAATAGGGAGGTGGATTTTGGATCATTTATTGCAAAGAAAAAAGATTTGTGGATAAAAAGGGACAGGAGAGGAAAACAAGTATGAAAAAATGCCCGGTATGTGGAAAAGAGTGGTCAGATGCGACAAGATTTTGCGGAAGCTGTGGAGCAAAACTGGAGGATGGAAATATTGTAGTGCCAGATATAGTGCCGGATGATGGGAAAGAGGAGCAGAGAAAAAAAACAGAGCCGGTCAAACCGAGTGTGAAAAAAACGATAGAACCTGTCAGACCGAAAACGAGGGAAACAGCAGAAAATAAAAAGATAGCAGAAGAAAAAGAAGAAGAAAAAAACACAGCTGAACGTAAAAGAGCAGAATACAATAAATCGGACGCCGTGCTGCCGGTAAAACGCAGAAAAAAAGGATGGAAAATTGCGACAGCACTTGGCCTGACTGCAATAGTGGCAGTCGGAGCAGTAGTTTTCTGTGTGAAGTCCGGGGAAAATATGGAACACCCATTTGTAGAATTATATGGGGACAGTTATGAAATTCTCACGAAAGAAAAACTGGGACATACCATAACCATTACAGACAATGGGCTGGACTGGCTGGGCGATGCCGTAATGCAGCTTTCACCGGATCGAAAATATCTCTATTATATGGAAAACTATGATATTTCGACGGGAACGTCCAGACTCTACCGGTGTGAATATCAGAAGTTGTCCAAAAAAGAAGAAAAAAATGAGAAATACAAAACAAAAGTTGCGGCAAATGTCAGAGTTTTTTATCCGCTGGAAAACGGAAAACTCCTTTATATCGACAAGGATTCCGAGCTGTTTTGTTATGACGGGGAAGTATCTGTGAAGATTGCAGATTCACTGCAGGGATATTATCAGCTCAAAGACGGAACGGGACTCGTTTATACGAAGGGAAACGCTGACGAAGGATTTGATGTCTGTGGCGTAAGCTATAACAATCCAACGGAAGAAGTATTTCTGGCGGATGGGATGACCGATGTTATGCTGGCAGATGATCAGGAGCATATTTTGTGCAGACGATATGACGGTCAGTCAGAGGATGATCAGCTTGTTTTTCTAACATCTTTTGAGGAAGAGACAAAAGAGCTGGGAACACCAGTCAGTGATATGTATGCATGGGAAAATGGCGCGGTTTATTACTTTGCTTCCGGCGAGAATACAGAATGTGAACTGGAAGACTTCGTGATTGACAGCAGAGGAAACACGGAACAGTGGCAGGAATTACAAAAAGAAGCGGAATCATATCATCCTGTTCCAACGGAGTGTCAAAGTCTTTATGAATATAAAGATGGTGAAATAAAACAGATTACAGCCAATGACATTAATAATGCCGGACTTTATAGGGGAAATAGCGTACTATACCTGGATGTAAAGAAAATGGAGCCGGTAGATTTAGCAGAAGTGAAGGATGCAGATTATATGATTGACCTTTTAGATCAGAGAATATATGAGCAGGGAATGTATGTTAAACCAACGAGCAGGAAGAATTCCATTCACATCATAGGAGAAGTTGCGAAAAAAATTGAAGACATAGATGAGGAAGGAGAAAACTTCTGGATCTATGCAAACGAAACAGATTTGTTCCTGGAAAGCGGATCTGATTTCTGGCACGCCGCAATCAAAAATGATGAAGTCAGCGATCTGGAAGAGATGCCGGAAGGCTATGTAAAATCTGTTACGCCAACAGAGATTTATTATACAAGCAATTTCTACACGGAAGGGGACAATGCGTACTACGATGTCAACGTGATAGAAAATGGAAAAAGCAGATGCCTTGCAAAAGAAGTGCTGGAAGACTATGTCAAGATTTACGAAGATGGAACAGTCATGGCTTACACGGATCGGAATTCCGATGGAGAATATGAACTTTCCATTTTTGATAAAAAAGGAAATAAGACAAAAATTGCAGATGGAGTCACGAAGGCGATTCGGGAAGAGGATGGAGATATTGTGTATGACAGCCGGCATGATCTGATGCTTTATCAAAAGGAAGAAAGTGAGCGGATTGGAATCGGTATAGTAGATTTCTGGTATGCGGATGAAATGAAAACGGAACAGAATTTCCGGCTGGACTGGTGAGAAGAGATCCCTATTACCTATTGTGGAAAGCAGAGTAGCAGTGTCCTTACAGAGTAAGAGAGTGCAAAAAATCTGGAAAATTATATTAGGACTCTATTCAGAAGTAAAGATACGATGAGAGAAAAAGGAGTAGAGAATATATGAAAAAAGCAGGAAGCCGAATTTTGATCATTACTTTTGGAATTATGGCGGCTATAGCAATTTTATATCCATGGAAGTTTGTTCCGGAATATGGAATACTCCAGATGACGGAATCAGGGGAAAAAGCTGGAAAAACAGCGGAAAGCCAGGAGTCCGATGAGGAATATATGCAGGTGGCAGATCGTGCAGTCGAAGCATTATTTACAGGAGATACCGATACGCTTCTGAGCCTGTTGCCGGAGCGGTATTTTGGCCAATATGGGGAAACGTTACAGTGGATCATAGAAAATGCAGTGGAAGAGGAACTTCAGAAACTGCAAGATGAAGTTGGGGATATACAAATTACCCATTGGCCAGTCAGATCAGAAAAACAGTCCGAAGGCAACATGGAAAAAATAAAAAGTCATTATGGAGAAGAAGGAGATACGGTCACCGATGCAAGAAATGTGTTTGTGGAAGTGAGTGCATCCGGCATAGAACCGGAAGAAATGGAGATAGCGGTTGTTGAAATTGACGGAAAATGGTATCTCGACTTTGAGGGTTGGGACGATGGATCGGAAGAAAACTATGACGACGAAGAAGAAGATGATGATGATGATACATGGTCGGATGATGAAGACGATATAAGTTCAAATGCGGAGACGTCTCATACATTGGAAAATATGAAATTTTCTGATGCAAGAGAATTTCAGGATGGACTTGCCTTTGTAAGAATTCACGGAAAGGGGGAATCTTACAAAGGCTTTCTGGATAAAAAGGGAAAGTTAAAGTTTTATATACCTTTTGATGAAGATGCAATTGATGCAGATATTTATCGGTACGATGTGAATTTTAATAATGGTTATAACTGGTTCGTCTATGACAATATTTTTTATGTGATTGACACGGATGGAATGATAAAAAGCCAGTATGATGCAGACAAAGTGGCAGATTACGGCGGTGGTTATACCTGGCTGGAGGAGGAAGAAAATGTATCCTGGGATGATGCCGGGTTTTGGAAATATACACTGTATAGTCCGGAAGGGGGTGAAGTGTGTGATTATACAGTCAGCAATCAGGACCTGGAAAATCTGAGCTTTAAAAGATCCTACATGGGTGATGGAAAATTTCTGTATAAAAAAATGGACGGTACGAAAGAAGTCTGTGTTCTGGTTGAGCCGGAACTGGGAAAAGAAACAGAGTTAAACGTTTCGTTTGACAAAGCAGAAGAACATGGAATGCGGGACGGACTTATCATAGAAACGGGCGCAATGGACGATGGATATTGGGCAGGAGATGAAAATCCGTTTCATATTACAGTGATCGGGAATGGAGAAGAAAAAGAAATTGAAATCCCGAGTCAGTATCTTGGCCCGTTTGGCGGATATCCGACTCTGCTCGACTGGACAAAAAAATATGCACTTTTTACGGTAAGACAGGACGACCAGGACATTTATTTTTTGTGTGATCTGGAGACAGGCGATATCAAAAAATATACAGGAAAGTATGCGCCGTATTTTAAATATTATTCCACTACAACAAGCTGCATCGAGGATAATGTTCTTGCACTTTCCATGTATGGGGAAGATAATCAGTTTTATGTCTGCCTGATCAATGCGGATACCATGAAAGAAATTGCCGATCCGATTGCCGGAGAATCTTTTTCCATGGAAGATAAGACATTACTGATCGATCAGAAAGAATTGTATGATTTAAGCGGGAATCTGTTATATACCGTTGAGGATGGAAAAAAAGGAGAACTGGTCAGTGATGGAATCCTGCAGGTAACATACAGCGAGGAAGAAAAAGAGACTGTGGATGGTGAGTCGGAATATGTCGAGGTAGATAAGACAGATTATTACGATCTGAAAGGCAAAAAGTTATTTTCGGAAATGGATACAGCAGATAGCAAAATGGTGCTGGAACCATCCGAAGAAGTATAAAAATAGAGCAGAACAGGAGAATTTTCAGATGAAAACAAAAGCAAAATACGTCATTGTAATTCTGTTTTTATGTACGATACCACTATATTTCTGCAGAATGATCGGCTGGAAAGATGATGCCATCCGGCTTTACGATGTGATTCTCTATGGGATGGAAAGCCAGGAAGGAGACTCTTTTGTCGGAGGGATGATCTGGAAACTGATGCAGGAAAGTGTCTTTGAAAATATCAACGCATGGTTGATTGGAACAGCGGCAGTAACGCTTGTGGGATCAGTTCTGGTTACGCTGTTAAATGGAAAAAAGACCTATGTTCTGGCAATTGTATTATCCATCGTGACAAACGGAGGTCTTGCGTGGTCAATGCAACGACTCAGCTGGGGATGGAAAAACAAGGTTGATTATAACGGCCAGATGACAGGAATGCCGCTTCGCATGGAATTTGTGTGGGTGTGGATAGCACTTCATGTTCTGATTCTTATATTTGCACTGTGGGGAATGGTTTCTAAAGAGAAAAGTGCTTCAAAGAAAAGTATTTCAAGAAAAATTGAGCCGGAAAAAATCAAATCAAAAAAAACGGAATCGAAAAAAATCAAGCCGGAAGAAACCGTATCAAAGAACCCGGCAGCTTCGAAGATGCGGTCAGCGTGTCCCTCCTGCGGAAGAATTCCGAAAGAAGGAGAAAAGTTTTGTACGCGCTGCGGATCAAAACTGCAATAAGAGGAGCAGAAAATGAAAAAGGAAATCAAATGTCCCAGGTGCAGACGCAGGATTCAGAAAGAAGATGCCTATTGCCAGTACTGTGGCTGCCATGTGGCGGAAGAAAAAAAGAAGAAGAGAAAAAAGAAAATTCGAAGATTTCTGGTACTTGTCATTGTGATTGTGCTGTTTTTAGGTATCCTGCTTGCCATTGCAGTTGGATCACAGAAGAAGCAAATACAGGGATGGAAAGAAAGACAACTGGAAGAATGGAAACAAAAACAGGAAAAAGTGCAGGCAGATGAAGGTGACCAAAGCCAAAAACAGAACAAGAATCAGAATGGAGAACAGTCGCAGGATAGTCAGGATGTGAAAGAGCCAGGCACAATGAAAAAATGTGCCAATGGGGATACGGTTTATCAGCCGTCGGTAAGTACCGTTTCTTATGATGAAGATACCGGCCTGTTGTACTACGAAAATCTGCTGATTGTTTATCTGATAGAAAACAGCAGCCAGGAAGAGCGGGAAGCACTTGCAGCAAAGGTAGATGGAACGCTGGTTGGAAATATGAGCGGAAGCATGAACGTGATTGAAATCCTGGTGGAGGACACCGCGTATGCGGATCTGGAACAGAAGGCTGAAATTCTGATGGAAGAAGAAAATGTGCTCTACAGTTCGACGGAAATTCCGATGATGATGGAAAATACTGCAGATGAGAATCCATGGGAGGCAGGAGAACAGGATAAAAAGAATAATGACCATAATGAAAGCAAACCAGATGGAAATGACTGGTGGGCAGAGGCAATTGGAGCATTTTCTGCATGGGACTATGTTGATTCCCACGAGCAGGATCTTGCCAATGTGGCGGTCGGCATTATGGATGATGGAGTTGATGCGGAACACGAAGAATTTCAGAAAAACGGCGAAAGTAAAATTCACTGGCTGGAAGATTGCAAAGAAAATCTGGCATTTGACCATGGCACACATGTGACGGGATTGATCGGTGCGGAAAATAATCAGGCCGGAATCCGTGGTGTGGCAGATCGGACGGATTTGTATTTTGTGAGCTGGTGGAAAGAAGATCTCTTCAGTACAGGAGAATATGTAAATGTAACAAAACAGATGATTGAAACGATGCTAAGTGAACATACGGCCTGCGTGGTGAATAATTCATGGGCAACTGTGATACAATCCAGAGAGCAGTATTTAAAAGATACGCTAATCGGGGAAAGACCGGTATGGGAAGAAAAAATAGCGGAGTTTCTCATAGAAAAAGGGAAGATTGATCAGAAATATGAGTTGTACGAAAGTTATCAAAAGGAATTAGAAACGAGCGCAAAATGCACTTCCAGTCAGATGATAGTGATGCTTTTTGAATTGCTTTTAAATCAACAGGAAAGATTTTTAATTGTCCAGAGTGCAGGCAATGGGTATGATAACGGTGGTGTGGGATTTGATGTTCAAAAGACAGGAGATTATTGCGGAATTAATGAGGAGGTTTATAACAGACTGGATGGAGAAACGCATAGATTAAGCAGAAGCGGATACTCCTATGAGAAAATTCGAAATCATATCCTGATTGTAGGTGCAGTGCAGGAAACAGAAAAGGGATATCAAATGACAGAATTTTCAAATTATGGTTCCAATATAGATATTGTTGCACCTGGATATGCTGTTTACAGCACGATTACAGAAAAAGATGATTCCTATACCGAAGAAAATCCAGGCCATGAAAATCTTAGAACAGTGAAAAACGGGATTAAATATGGAAATCTGCCTGGAACATCCATGGCGGCCCCACTGGTTTCCGGTTCTGCGGCTGTTCTGTGGTCTGTGGCTCCGGAACTTTCGGCGGAGGAGGTAAAAGAGACACTGATCTCCACAGCCGGAACCGCAAGATCAACCTGTCAGGAGGACAAGCGGGAAGAGTATCCGATGCTGAATCTGAAAGCTGCCCTGGAAAAGGTGGCAAAAAAAGATGCAACACATGTAATACTGGAAACCTTTTATAATAACGGAGAAAAAACGCATGACCTGTTTGCTTCAGAAGAAAATCGGGATCAGGAGTATGCTGTGATTACCGGATTGGATCAGGATGAAAATGTAGTATGGACCATTGAGACAGAAAAATCTCCGGCAGCGGAGATAACAGCCAATACAGAAATTGGAATTTATGAAGACAGGTATTATTATGCGCATTGTGGAGTTATTTATGCCGTACGCCTCCGGGACGGAAAAGAAATCTGGCACAGTGCATCATCACATGGTTCCATGACAGGAACGGATTTCGGACCGGACGGAACACTTTATTACTGCTCTTTCTATGGACCGGATTTTGGCGCAATTGATAAAGACGGAAATGAATTGTATGAAGTAGAAAGTTTCTATCCGGGATACTATTGGGCATATGAAGTACATTACGAAGGTGATCATGTTGATGTGAAAATGGACGGTACACCGTCCGGAGAAGAAACGGTGATCCGTGTCAATCTTTCTGACTATTCTTATTCTGTGGTACAGGAGTAGAAAACATGATTCCAGGCATAAACCCAAGGATAGACTGAAACATGAGTCTAGGCATAAGCACGGGATAGGACAAAACATAAGATAAAGTATAATGGGATGCCGCAGTTCGGGAAAAAATCCGGATTGCGGCATTTTTTTGCTGTCATGCACACGAACAAAAGATCCAAGGGGAGCTTTTTAGTGAAAAAAGAGTGAATTTGCACACAGGAAGTCCGAAATTTGATATAATATGAGAAATTTGAGGGAGATAAAAATTTTTTAACCGAATCATCGCTAACTACAGATATCCATTCGATGAACAGGAAAGGGACAGGGGACTTTATTTATGAAATTTCGACCATGTATTGATATCCACAATGGAAAAGTAAAACAGATTGTTGGGGGATCCTTAAAAGATCAGGGAAACCAGGCAAATGAAAATTTTGTTTCGGAGCAGGATGCGTCTTACTATGCGCAGTTATATGAGGAAAAAGGGATCACCGGAGGTCATGTGATTCTTCTGAACAAAAAAGATTCCGAATATTATCCGGAAACAAAGCGGCAGGCGCTGCTGGCACTTTCTACGTATCCGGGCGGACTGCAGGTTGGCGGCGGTATCGACGCGGAAAATGCCTGCGAATTTCTGACGGCCGGTGCAAGCCATGTGATCGTGACATCGTATGTGTTCCGGGATGGCCATGTATTCTATGAAAATCTCGAAAAACTGGTAACGACTGTTGGAAAACAGCGGCTGACCATGGACTTAAGCTGCCGGAAACGAAACGGGAAATATTATATTGTAACGGACCGCTGGCAAAAGTTTACAGAGGAAGAAGTAACGGAACCGCTCCTGCATCATCTGACGGAATACTGTGATGAATTTCTGATCCACGCGGTAGATGTCGAAGGAAAAGCATCCGGTATCGAGACAGAACTGGTGGAATTACTTGCGAAAATGAAAGATTTCCCTGTTACATATGCCGGCGGCGTCGGAAACTTTGCGGATCTGGAACTGCTGAAAAAGGTTGGGAACGATCATGTGGATGTGACGATCGGAAGCGCACTGGATCTGTTTGGCGGAAACATGAAATTTGAAGACGTGCTGGCAGTATGCCGCCGGTAAGCGGAAACGGACGTTCACCCGCGCCATTCGCAAAACCGCGCTTTCAGCGCTCTCCGCTGCTGCGCAGCTCCTTTTTGCTCATAACCAGGCGCTCCCTTTGTATCTTATTCTCGACAGATTTTCATGCGAGCATGAAATCTGTCAAAAATAAGATACAAGTGAACTGTAACAGAAAAAACTCTAAAATATTCATGAATTTTCTAAATACTATTGCAAATAAAGACAACTATTGCTATAATTAGAGATACTTACAGGGGAAGTGAAAAACCTGTAAAATTTGAGAGCAAAGGGGTTGGGCATAATGAAAATTACCATCAGCGGAAAAAATATTGACGTGACAGAGGGATTAAAAGCCGCGGTCAATGAAAAACTTGGCAAACTGGAGAAATATTTTACGCCTGACACAAATGTCATTGTAACCTTAAGTGTAGAGAAAGAAAGACAGAAAATTGAGGTTACCATTCCGGTAAAAGGAAACATCATCCGTTCCGAGCAGGTAAGCAACGATATGTACGTATCCATCGATCTGGTAGAGGAAGTCATCGAACGCCAGCTTCGCAAATACAAAAACAAAATTGCTGACAAACAGCAGGAAGCAGGAAACTTCCAGAAAGAATATCTGGAGCATGACTATCTGGAGGACGAAGACATCCAGATCATCCGTACGAAAAAATTCGGCATGAAACCAATGTATCCGGAAGATGCCTGCGTACAGATGGAACTTCTTGGACACACCTTCTTCGTATTCCGCAATGCAGAGACCGACGAAGTAAACGTCGTTTACAAGAGAAAGAACAACACCTACGGTCTGATCGAGCCGGAGTGCTGAAAAGTAAATAAAGAATGAACAGTCACCCTGTTTCCAGCTTAGAAAAGCTGTGAAACAGGGTGACTTTTTCGCGGAAAGGGCCGGAAAGTCCGGGAAAAGCCGTAAAAACAGCGGAAAACCGGGGAACGGCACCAAATGTTTACGAAAAATTCATTGTTATCTTGTGCCAGAAGTGGTAGAATAGTACCATATGTTAATATGGCAATTAATAGAGAAAGCAGGAGCAAACATTCTATGAAATTCACAGAAAAACTTTTTGGTACGCACAGTGAGCGCGAGTTGAAACGAATCTATCCAATCGTAGACAAAATCGAAGCTCTCCGCCCGACCATGCAGGCGCTGACCGATGAAGAGCTGCGTGCCAAGACAAAGGAATATAAAGACCGCTACAACGGAGGCGAATCCCTGGATTCCATTCTCCCGGAAGCATTCGCAACCGTCCGCGAGGCAGCAAAACGTTCCCTCGGTATGGAGCACCACCGTGTACAGCTGATCGGTGGTATTATCCTTCATCAGGGCCGTATCGCCGAGATGAAAACCGGTGAAGGAAAAACCCTTGTTTCCACCCTTCCGGCTTACCTGAACGCACTGACCGGACGCGGTGTCCACATCGTTACCGTCAACGATTACCTGGCAAACCGAGATGCTGAGTGGATGGGCAAAGTCCACAGATTCCTCGGTTTGACCGTCGGTGTCGTTCTGAACGATATGAAGAACGATGAGCGCCGCCAGCAGTATGCATGCGACATCACCTACATCACCAACAACGAACTTGGTTTCGATTACCTGCGTGACAACATGGTGATCTACAAAGAGCAGCTCGTACAGCGAGAGCTTGCTTACTGTATCATCGACGAGGTCGACTCCGTCCTGATCGACGAGGCAAGAACACCTCTGATTATTTCCGGACAGAGCAGCAAATCCACCAAGCTGTACGAGACCGCAGATATTCTGGCACACCAGATGCAGCGCGGCGAGGCAAGCGGCGAGATGACCAAGATGACCGCGATCATGGGCGAGGAGATCGAGGAGACCGGAGACTTCATCGTCAACGAGAAGGACAAATTCGTTACCCTGACCGATGACGGTGTGAAGAAAGTCGAGAACTTCTTCCATATCGAGAACCTCTCCGATCCGGAGAACCTGGAGATCCAGCACAACGTGATCCTGGCGCTGCGTGCCAATTATCTGATGCACCGCGACAAGGACTACGTAGTCAAAGACGACGAGGTTCTGATCGTCGATGAGTTCACCGGCCGTATCATGCCGGGCCGCCGTTATTCCGATGGTCTGCATCAGGCAATCGAGGCAAAAGAGCACGTAAAAGTAAGAAGAGAGAGTAAGACTCTGGCAACGATCACGTTCCAGAACTTCTTTAACAAATACGAGAAAAAAGCCGGCATGACCGGTACTGCCCTCACCGAGGAGCAGGAGTTCCGTGACATCTACGGCATGGACGTTATCGAGATCCCGACCAACCGCCCGGTCATCCGTGTGGATATGGACGATGCCGTATACATGACGAAAAAAGAGAAATTCCACGCAGTCGTAGAGGAAGTCAAAGAGGCACATGCCGTGAACCAGCCGGTTCTGGTTGGTACCATCACCATCGAGACTTCCGAGCTGATCAGCAAAATGCTTCGCCGCGAGGGAATTCCGCATCAGGTCTTAAATGCGAAGTTCCATGAGCTCGAGGCAGAAATCGTAGCCCATGCCGGTGAGGCAGGAGCCGTTACCATCGCGACCAACATGGCCGGCCGTGGTACCGATATCAAGCTGGATGATGTGGCAAAAGCTGCCGGCGGCTTAAAGATCATCGGCACCGAGCGTCATGAGTCCCGCCGTATCGACAATCAGCTCCGCGGTCGTTCCGGCCGTCAGGGAGACCCGGGTGAGTCCCGTTTCTACATTTCCCTGGAAGACGATCTGATGAGACTCTTCGGTTCCGAAAAACTGATGGGCATTTTCAAATCCCTCGGCGTACCGGAAAATGAGCAGATCGAGCACAAGATGCTTTCTTCCGCCATCGAAAAAGCGCAGAAGAAGATCGAGGGCAACAACTACGGAATCCGTAAAAACCTGCTCGACTATGACCAGGTCAACAACGAGCAGCGTGAGATCATCTACAAAGAGAGACGCCGCGTTCTGGACGGCGAGAGCATGAGAGACACCATCTTCAAGATGATTGCCGACACCATCGACAATACTGTGGATCTCTGCATCGGCGAGAACACCGAGCAGTCCGAGTGGGATCTGAACGAGTTAAATGAGATGCTGCTCTCCATCATGCCGGTGAAGGCAGTGACAAAAGAGCGCGTAGAGAAGATTTCCAAAAACGAGCTGAAACAGCAGTTAAAAGAGGAAGCTGTTAAACTCTACGAGGAGAAAGAAGCAGAATTCCCGGAGGAGGAGCAGATTCGTGAGCTTGAGCGTGTCGTTCTTCTGAAGGTTATCGACCAGAAGTGGATGGATCATATCGATGATATGGATCAGCTCCGCGAGGGTATCGGCCTGCAGGCATACGGCCAGAGAGACCCGAAGGTTGAGTACAAGATGGCAGCTTACGACATGTTTAACGAAATGCTCGAGTCCATCCAGCAGGATACCGTCCGTCTCCTGTTCCATGTACGTGTTGAGCAGAAAGTAGAACGTGAGCAGGTAGCCAAAGTGACCGGAACCAACAAAGACGAGTCCGGCCCGAGAAAACCGGTACAGCGCGCAGAGCGTAAGATCTATCCAAACGATCCATGCCCGTGCGGAAGCGGCAAGAAGTACAAACAGTGCTGCGGAAGAAAACCGGTTTGATAAAAGCAGAACAGCAGTGAGACGGATGAGCACGATCCGTTTGACAAAGCACGCAGCTTCCCTACCAGAAGCTGCGTGTCATACAAAATATAAAACAGAAAGCAGGTGAAGCTTGTGGTAGTTGAATTAGACCAGTTCAAAATGGAACTTGGCACATACGATAAACCATTAGTGGAAGTGAGGGATTCACTTTGACCTCGCTAACAAAGAGCAGAGGATCGAAGAATTAGAGCGTAAAATGGAGGAACCCAATTTCTGGGACAACCCCGAAGAAGCGCAGGAGCAGATGAAACAGCTGAGCAGCATGAAAGAGGACAGAGATACGTATCAGAAACTGGTATCCGCCAAAGAAGATATGGAAACTCTGATCGAGATGGGACAGGAGGAGGATGACGATTCCGTTGTTCCGGAAATCGCGGAAATGATGGAAGAGTTCAAGGCATCCTTCGATGCCATCCGCATCAAAACCCTGCTGTCCGGCGAATTTGACAAGGACAATGCGATCATCAAACTGAACGCAGGTGCAGGCGGAACCGAGGCGTGCGACTGGTGCGGCATGCTGTACCGTATGTACACCAGATGGGCAGAACGCAAAGGCTTTACGATCGAGGAACTCGACTTTCTGGACGGTGATGAGGCCGGTGTGAAGTCCGTGACATTCCAGGTCAACGGCGAAAACGCTTACGGTTATCTGAAATCCGAAAAAGGCGTTCACCGTCTCGTCCGTATTTCTCCGTTCAACGCGGCAGGAAAACGCCAGACATCGTTCGTATCGTGCGATGTTATGCCGGATATCGACAAAGAGATCGATGTTGAGGTTCGTGATGAGGATATCCGTATCGATACGTACCGTTCCAGCGGTGCCGGCGGACAGCACATCAACAAGACATCATCGGCGATCCGAATCACGCATATGCCGACCGGCATCGTGGTTACGTGCCAGAATGAGCGTTCCCAGTTCCAGAACAAGGACAAGGCAATGCAGATGCTGAAAGCAAAATTGTATATGCTGAAACTCCAGGAGCAGGCAGATAAGCTGAGCGACATCCGCGGCGAAGTAACCGAGATCGGCTGGGGCAACCAGATCCGTTCTTACGTTATGCAGCCATACACCATGGTCAAAGACCACCGTACCAACGCAGAGACCGGAAACGTCGATGCAGTCATGGACGGCGGAATTGATCTGTTTATCAACGCATATCTGAAGTGGATTGCCCTCGGAACCGGAGCGAAAGAGGAAGAAGCATAATTCGGCTGTGGGCAGAGCACAGTGACAAGTAAAATAAGGAGCATTTTCACCAACAGAGGACGGAAATGCTCCTTTCTGTTTTAAAGCCAAAGGCAAACAGGAGGTAAAAGTATGGGTATTATCAGAGCAGCAGTCAATGCAGTACACGGCAGTCTCGCCGATCAGTGGCTGGAGACCGTGGAACCGTATGAGATGGGGGAACATACGGTATTTACAGAGGGAATTCTGGTAAGAAAAGGCCAGAATAAAAAGGGAAGCCAGACGATTTCAAACGGTTCTGTGATCCATGTCTATGACAATCAGTTTATGATGCTGGTAGACGGCGGAAAGATCATTGATTACACCGCAGAGCCGGGCTACTTTACTGTAGACCAGTCATCGTCTCCGTCGATGTTCATCGGATCGCTTGACGCGGCAGTAAAAGATACGTTTGAGCGCCTGAAATTCGGCGGCCAGACCCCGCATGAGCAGAGAGTTTTCTATATTAATCTGCAGGAAATCAAGGGAATCAAATTCGGAACGAGAAATCCGGTCAACTATTTCGACCAGTTCTACAATGCCGAGCTGTTCCTTCGGGCACACGGTTCCTATTCCATCCGCATCGTCGATCCGCTCCGCTTCTACGCAGAGGCTGTGCCGAGAAACGCATCCCGCGTAGAGATCGAGGATATCAACGAGCAGTATATGAACGAATTTTTAGAAGGCCTGCAGTCCTCGATCAATCAGATGGCAGCCGACGGCATCCGCATTTCGTTCGCAGCATCCAAGAGCGCCGAGCTGTCCCGCTACATGGCAGATGCGATGGATGAGAGCTGGCGGGCAATGCGCGGCATGGAGATCCAGTCCGTGGCAATCGCAAGCCTTTCCTACGATGAAGCTTCCCAGAAACTGATCCAGATGCGCAACGAAGGTGCGATGATGTCTGATCCATCGATCCGTGAGGGCTATGTACAGGGAGCGATGGCACGCAGTATGGAGAAAGCAGCAGCCAACCCAAACGGAGCCATGAACGGCTTTATGGGTGTTCAGATGGGCATGAATGCCTTCGGTTCCTCGTTTGCATCGGCGTCCGCTTCGAATCAGCAGCAGATGCAGCAGCAGGCGGCAGCCAAGGCACAGCAGGAAGCTGCAAAAGGAGTATGGAAATGCTCCTGCGGAACGGAAAACACCGGCAATTTCTGCTCAAACTGCGGCAGCGCTAAGCCGATGGTGTGGACCTGCGGCAAGTGCGGAACGGAAAACAGCGGGAAGTTTTGTTCGAACTGCGGCAGCCCGAAACCGGAAGCGGCAGGAAAATGGGTCTGCGCATGCGGAACCGAGAATACCGGCAAGTTCTGCTCGAACTGCGGAAAACCAAGACAGTAAAAGAAAATAGATAACCATCCAATACAACAGCGGCTCCGGGGAAGGAGGGATAGAATATGGAGGTTATTACATACAAATGCCCGAACTGCGGAGGCGATCTGACCTTCGATCCGGCAAGCGGAAAGTATAAATGCGAGTACTGCCTGTCCTCGTTTACACAGGAAGAAGCCGAAAAGGCGAACCCGAAAGCAGCGGAAGCGCTGAACGGGGAGGACGATGCTGCCGGTGCACAGAAGGAAAGCAGTACGGAGGAAACAAAAGGGGAAACAGAGCAGGGCGAAGCAGTTGTCTACACCTGCCCGAACTGCGGCGCCGAGATTGTGACCGATGCGACGACGGCAGCGACATACTGTTTCTACTGCCACAACCCGGTGGTGCTTTCCGGCCGGCTTTCGGGAGAATATATGCCGGATTTTGTGCTGCCGTTCAAAATCAGCAAGGAGCAGGCAATCGAGAAATTTTTGTCATTTGCGCGGAAGAAACGCTTTATTCCGAAGGACTTTTTCGAGAAAAACCAGGTACAGAAGATGACGGGTGTCTATTTCCCGTACTGGATTTACGGCGGAGACTTTGAGACGGATTACATAGCGCGCGGCCGGAAGGTGAGAGTCTGGCAGACCGGTGATGTGGAGTACAAAGAGACCAGCATCTACGATGTCCGCCGGGAGGGCGAGGTCCGCGTGGGTGGTCTGTCGCGCAATGCACTGAACAAGGCCGACCGCGATCTGATCGAATGCGTGCAGCCATACCGTCTGGAGGAGATGCAGCCGTTTTCCATGGGGTACCTTTCCGGCTTTCAGGCGGAAAAGCGTGATATCGAACAGCAGCAGATCGCACCGGAACTGAAAAAAGAACTGGAGACGATGGCGCGCGGCGCAATGCGGAACGAGGCGAACGAGTATCTCTCCCTCGAGCAGGAGAAAATGAAGCTTTCTCCAAAGCAGGAGGACTGGCGTTACGTACTGTTTCCGGTCTGGACACTGACGTATCCGGGAAAAGACGGAAAGGTTTATTACTACGCGATGAACGGCCAGACCGGCACGATCAACGGTGATTTTCCGTTTGAGCGGAAAAAAGCGCTGCTGACGTCGGTTGTGAGTGCACTTTTCGTACTGATCTTTATGCTGGTGGGAGGGTATTTCTCATGAGAAGAATGAAAAAAGCGAGACAATATCTGCTCGGCATTTTTGCAGCCCTTCTGCTGTGCGGGATTTTTTCTGTGAATACCGTAAAAGCGGACACCCAGTATGTCTACGACAACGCATCGCTTCTTTCGGATGAGGAGGAGCAGGATCTCGAGCGTTCCTGTGCGGAGTTCGAGAGCAATACGGACATTCATATGGTGATCCTGACCGAGTACAGCAGCGGCTCCGAGGACTGCCAGGCGATTGCGGATGATTTCTATGATAAAAAGTATCCGAAGGAGCCGAACGGCGTCTGCTTCCTCATCGACATGGGACAGCGCCAGATTGTGATTTCAACGTCGGGCATTATGCAGTATTATATGTCGGACGCGGAAATCGATGACATTCTGCAGGCAGCGCAGAGCTATGCAAAAGAGGGCGACTATGCGGGGACGTTTGCAAAAATGATTACGATAACGCAGGAGTGCTTCGACCGCGGTGTTTCCGAGGCGGACTACCTGATTACAGAAGACGGCTCGATCATTCATTACCGTAAAATCAACAGTACCGAGGCAATGATTGCTATCCTTTTAGCTGCTTTGACAGGATTTTGTGTTTATTTTGGAATCTGGAAGAGTTACAGACGAAAGAAAAACCGCGGTGCAAAGGGCTATGCAGATCTGAAACGCGTAAAAATCAGAGACCGCAGGGATGCACTGATTGACCGCCATGTGTCGATGCACAAGATCCCGAGGGACGACGGAAACCACGGAGGAGGCGGTTCCGGCGGCGGAGGAGGCGGTGGCGGCGGAAGCCACGTTCACACATCCGCCAGCGGAAACAGCCACGGCGGCGGAAGTATCGGATTCTAAAAAGTCCTTGCGCATTGTGCCGGAATATGGTACGATCTTTCCTGTGAAAACAAATGTATTTCCTGGAAAGAACATAGAAACAGAGGATTGCCATGAGAGAAGAGAAAACAAAGTATTATGTAATCAAAGAAAAGGCGGTTCCGGAGGTCCTTTTGAAGGTCATCGAGGCCAAACGGTTGATGGATATGCAGGAGCTTACCGTGCAGCAGGCAACGGAAAAAGCGGGAATCAGCAGAAGCTCTTTCTATAAATACAAAGATGATATTCTTCCTTTTCATGACAATGCAAAAGGAAAAACGATTACGTTTATTCTGCAGATGGACGATGAGCCGGGACTGCTTTCCGATGTGCTGAAGATTATCGCCGAGTTTCACGGAAACATTCTGACCATTCATCAGACGATTCCGTTAAACGGCGTGGCGTCACTGACAATCAGCGTGGATATCGCGGAAGACCGGGGAGACGCCTCGGAGATGATCAACGAGATTGAGTCCAGACAGGGAGTTCATTATTTTAAAATCTTAGGACAGGAGTCCTGAAAAAGAAAAAGCAAGAGAGGGACAAAAGAGATGATTCAGATTGCAGTATTAGGATATGGCACCGTTGGTTCCGGCGTGGTGGAAGTCATCAACACGAACCATGACAGCATCAACAAGAGAGCAGAGAACGAGATTAATATCAAATACGTTCTGGATTTAAGAGATTTCCCGGGAGATCCAGTGGAAAAAGTGCTGGTACATGATTACGAAGTGATCGCAAACGATCCGGAGGTTGATGTTGTTGTCGAGGTCATGGGCGGCGTAGAGCCGGCTTACACCTTCACAAAACGTGCGCTGGAGGCTGGAAAGAGCGTCTGCACATCCAACAAAGAGCTGGTGGCAAGACACGGTACCGAGCTTCTTGCAATTGCAAAAGAGCACGGCGCAAACTATCTGTTTGAGGCAAGCTGCGGCGGCGGTATCCCGATCATCCGTCCGTTAAACTCCTCCCTGACTGCAGATGAGATCGATGAAGTAACGGGTATCTTAAACGGTACGACAAACTACATCTTAAGCAAAATGGCAAGCGACGGTTCCGATTTCGCAGATGTATTAAAAGAGGCACAGCGCCTCGGCTACGCAGAGCGCAACCCGGAAGCAGATGTAGAAGGCTACGATGCGTGCCGTAAAATTGCGATTCTTTCTTCTCTTGCTTATGGAAAAGAAGTCAATTACGAAGAGGTTTACACCGAGGGAATCACAAAGATCACCGCAGAGGATATCAAATATGCGACCTCGATGGGAACCGCAATCAAACTGCTCGCAACAAGCCGCAAGGTGGGTGATCAGTATTACGCCATGGTAAGCCCGGTGATGATTGACGCGAAAAACCCGCTGTACAGCGTAAACGGTGTCTTCAACGCCATCTTCATCCACGGAAATGTACTGGGTGATGCCATGTTCTACGGAAGCGGAGCAGGAAAACTCCCGACCGCAAGTGCCGTTGTTGCAGATGTTGTAGACTGCGCAAAGAACAAAGGCAGAAACATCATGATGAGCTGGAGCGAGGAGAAACTGAACCTGCTGCAGATTGATGATGTGAAGAGCCGCTTCTTCGTCCGCGTATCCGGCCACGCCGCAGAGCGCCAGAGTGAGATCGAGGAGCTGTTCGGAAAAGTAGAAATCGTAGCAGTTCCAAGTCTGTCCGAGGAGTTCGCATTCATCACAGGCGAAATCACAGAGCAGGAGTACAGAGAAAAAGCAGAGAAACTCGACGGAATCCAGAGCAGAATCCGCGCGAGAATTTAAGATCTCGAAATAGACATAACTAAAAAGACGTTTCACAGCCGTAAAGCAAGGGGTGTGAAACGTCTTTTTAGTTATCTTAAGATTTATTTTTAAAGATCTGTGCCGGATCCAAAGGAATCCGTATCATATCCCACCGGTTCCGATGCCGGATACAGGATATCTTTCCGTTCCTGATAGAACGCAGCCATCGTGATCTGCATATACGGCATCACCCATAAGAAGCCGATGGCGCAGGAGCAGGATGCGAGGATCTCAAGTCCTAAAAAGCTGAGGAGCAGCAGAATGTAGCGGAAGAAATTCTTTTTCATCAGCACAAAGCTCTGACGGATCGCCTGGATCGGGCCGATGCCGGGAGCGTCGTCCATCACGAAGGTGGAAAGGGAAAACGGAACCAGCACCAGCGTGGAAACGAGAGAGCCGATCAGCTTATAAACGTAAACATTCATGAGCGAAGAAAGCTCGGCGTCAATGGAAAGTGCAGTTCCAAGCGTCAGTTCCGCACTCGGGGAGGAAAGATACTGGAAGCCTGGAATGCTGGAAATCAGGGCGATCACGGAGCTGATGCCGTTGATGATAAGGAACATCAGCACGTACTGGTCCGGGTGGTGATAGAAAGCGTAGAGCATATCACCGACGGAAATCGGTTCCCTGCGCAGCGTCGAGAGGCAGATTTTTAAGTAGCCTGCCTGGAAGAGGCTGAGGAGCAGGGAAAACAGGAACAGCGTCAGATTCAGGAAAATGATATCGTACAGCGTTGTGCCTGAAAAAATCAGCGTCGGGATGAGGGAACAGGAGAAGGTGAGAAACAGGTTGATCGCGGTTGCGCCCACCAGCGTGCCGCATCGGCCTGCCATGGCCTCACGGGCCTGCTTTTTCAGTTCTGAAAATTTCTGTTTTTGTCCGTTCATGAAAAATCCTTTCTGGTACCTAAATAGTATTTCCGTCGGTGGTTGTTCCGTTATCCGGTGTCATCTGGTATTCCTGCATGTACTGATTGTAATACCGCTCGAGCAGGTTGGTGCTGCCGCCGCTGACCATGTTGAAAAGCAGGAAAGAAGCATACATGCAGATACCGACAATGATGCCGATGGTACAGCCCGCCAGACCGGCTTTTGCCGTGCCGCTCATGCGTCCTGCGCCGCGGCTTAAAAGGGCGAAGATCACGCCGAGCGAGCCGAAAAACAGGGAACCCATGTTGAGCATGAACAAAAAGGAGCAGATCGCCATGACCATCGAAGCGGCCGCAAGGGCCTGCGAACCCGTCCTGCGCGGCGGCTGTACGGGAGGCTGCTGCTGGTAATGCTGATACGGTCCGGGACGCTGGCCCTCAGGCACGCCGTACGGATGGGAGGACTGATAGGAATCTCCGGACTCATTGGTGTTTGGATCGTAATTTTCTGGTGTCATAAAATGTCCTTTCTTCTGCAAAAAAGCGCGGTTTCACACGCAGTCTGTCAAAAAAGCTATAGTAAAGATTTTATCATGTAAGGTTGACAAAAACAAGACCTATTGATAAGGTAATAGAGTGGCTGTTCCGCCAAGGGTCCCGCTTTTTATGCGGGAAAAACAGAGAAGGAACAGCGTGTTTTGGAAGAGACAACAGGAGGAATTTACCTATGGATATGAATCAGGTATTGGCAGCCGAGCTGAACGTCAAACCGTGGCAGGTAGAAGCTGCAGTGAAACTGATTGACGAGGGAAACACGATCCCTTTTATTTCACGATATCGAAAAGAAGCAACAGGTTCCTTAAACGATGAGATACTGCGAAATCTGTACGACCGTCTGATGTACCTGCGCAGTTTAAATGACCGCAAGGCCGTTGTCCTGGCGAGCATCGAGGAGCAGGGCAAGCTGACCGCAGAACTGAAAAAATCCATCGAAGAGGCCGCAACTCTCGTGGTTGTAGAGGATTTATACCGCCCGTACCGCCCGAAACGCCGGACGCGTGCGACGATCGCAAAAGAAAAAGGACTGGAGCCGCTGGCGAATATCATTCTTCTGCAGATGACAAAAGAGCCGCTTGAAAAAGAGGCAGAGGCTTTTGTTTCAGAAGAAAAGGAAGTCAAAACGGCAAAAGACGCCATTGCTGGTGCCTGCGACATCATCGCCGAGAGCATTTCCGATGAGGCCGATTACCGTATGGAGATCCGCCGCAGAACCGAGGCGAAGGGTCTGATCGTCTCGACAGCAAAGGATGAGAAAGCAGAGTCCGTTTACGAGAATTACTATGAGTTTTCCGAGCCGGTATCGAAAATTGCCGGACACCGTGTGCTGGCTCTGAACCGCGGTGAGAAAGAAAAATTCCTGAACGTCAAAATTGAGGCGCCGACGGAAGAAATCCTGCGTTATCTCGAGAAAAAAATCATCACCAAAGAGAGTCCGCAGACAAAGCCGGTTCTGCAGGCGACCATCGAGGATGCCTACAACCGTCTGATCGCTCCGGCCATCGAGCGTGAGGTCAGAAATCAGCTCACCGAAAAGGCAGAGGACGGTGCGATCAAGGTCTTTGGAAAGAACCTTGAGCAGCTTCTGATGCAGCCGCCGATCGCAGGCCAGGTTGTCCTTGGATGGGACCCGGCGTTCCGTACGGGATGCAAGCTGGCTGTTGTCGATGCGACTGGAAAAGTGCTCGATACCACCGTGGTTTATCCGACCGCGCCGACGAATGAGAAGAAGATTGCAGCAGCAAAAGCGACCGTAAAAGATCTGATCCACAAATACGGCGTCACCCTGATTTCTGTCGGAAACGGAACTGCAAGCCGTGAGTCCGAGCAGATCATCGTCGAGATCTTAAAAGAGATTCCGGAGAAGGTTGCGTATGTGATCACAAACGAGGCAGGAGCATCCGTTTACTCTGCAAGCAAGCTGGCAACCGAGGAATTCCCGAACTTTGATGTCGGACAGCGAAGCGCCGCTTCCATCGCACGCCGTGTGCAGGATCCGCTGGCAGAACTCGTCAAAATCGATCCGAAATCCATCGGTGTCGGCCAGTATCAGCACGATATGAACCAGAAGAAGCTCGGCGAGGCGCTCGGCGGTGTCGTTGAGGATTGCGTGAATAAAGTCGGTGTCGATCTGAACACGGCATCTGCGTCGCTGCTGGAATACATTTCCGGTGTCAGCAAGGTGATTGCAAAAAACATCGTAGCATACCGCGAGGAGAACGGCCGTTTCGAGAGCAGAAAAGAGCTCCTGAAAGTGGCAAAACTCGGACCGAAGGCGTTTGAGCAGTGCGCGGGCTTTATGCGCATCACCGGCGGCAAAAATCCGCTGGACGGCACAAGCGTTCATCCGGAGAGCTACGAGGCAGTCGAGAAGCTGTTTGCAAAGTTAAATATGAAGACAGAGCAGATCAGCGAGGGATCGACGGCGTTCTTCATCAAAGATTACAAGAAGATGGCAGAGGAGATCGGTGTCGGCGAGATTACGCTGCGCGATATCATCAAAGAGCTGCAGAAGCCTGGCCGTGACCCGCGTGACGAGATGCCGCGCCCGATCCTGCGCACCGACGTGCTCGATATGAAGGATCTGAAGGTCGGCATGATCTTAAAGGGAACCGTGCGCAACGTCATTGACTTCGGTGCATTCGTCGATATCGGCGTGCATCAGGACGGACTCGTCCACATTTCCCAGATGACGAAACGCTTCATCAAGCATCCGCTGGAGGCTGTGAGCGTCGGCGATATCGTGGAAGTGAAGGTCATCAGCCTTGATCTGGCGAAGAAGCGGATCGGGCTGTCGATGCTGCTGGATAAATAAAGTGTGATATGTGGGCTGCCCGAAAGAAAACAGGGGCAGCCCGCGGTGTATCAAAGGGGGATTACCATGAATGAGGAAGAAGTGCTGGTAGGACGGATTCAGGATCTGGCAGAGCAGTGTTATCACAGGGATGTTCCGTCACACACGGAGTTTCTGACGCTGGCGGAGCAGGATCTGTTCTACCGTACGGTAAATAAAATCCCGGGCGTGCGTTACGTACTGTCCGGCGGATACGAGGCGGCAGAGCGGAAAGCGGCGCTGTTTCTGCCATCCTATGCAGAGGACGGTGATGCGTCGATGCTTCCGATCGCAGTCGTGCGCATCAGCCCGCTGAATGAAAAATTTGCGGATGCGCTGTCACACCGTGATTTCTTAGGATCACTGATGAATCTCGGCGTGGAGCGGTATAAGCTGGGAGACATTCTGATCGATGGAAACCAGGCGTATCTGATCTGTATGGCGGATATGGCGGACTACATCTGTGCGGAGCTGAAAAAAGTGCGCCATACGAGCGTGTACTGTGAAGTCGAGGCGGGACTGCCGGAGGAGCTGACGGAGCCGAAAACCGAGCGGAAAGAAGGCTCCGTCGCTTCCGTGCGGCTCGATGCGGTGCTGTCGCTGGCGTTCAGCAGTTCGCGGAGTAAAATGGTGCCGCTGATCGAGGGCAGCCAGGTGTTTATCAACGGAAAGCTGGTGACATCGCCGAGTGCGTCATTAAAAGAGGACGATCTCGTGACCGTGCGCCATATGGGAAAATTCCGCTATGTGGGCGTGCAGAACCAGACGAAAAAGGGAAGGCTGTACGTGGCTGTTGAACGATTTGTCTCATAATAGATATTTTGAGGGATTTTACAGGAAAAGACCATTGACAGTGTTTGTAAAAAGACGGTATTATAGAGGGTATGTAGAAGGTCCGCAGGGCTGAGAATTTTCAGACGGAAGCGGACTGCGAAGATTACGTATCAGGAAGGCAGGAAGAAAAAATGGGAAAAATTATACTGACCGGCGACCGACCGACCGGCAAGCTGCATGTAGGACATTACGTTGGTTCACTGCGCCGCCGCGTGGAGCTGCAGAACTCCGGTGAATTCGATAAAATTTACATCATGATTGCAGACGCACAGGCGCTGACCGACAATGCGGACAACCCGGAGAAGGTGCGCCAGAACATTCTGGAGGTAGCACTGGATTACCTTTCCTGCGGACTTGATCCGGAAAAGAGCACCATCTTTATCCAGTCTCAGATTCCGGAACTGTGCGAGCTTTCTTTCTATTATATGAATCTCGTTACGGTTTCCAGACTGCAGAGAAATCCAACCGTAAAATCGGAGATCCAGATGAGAAACTTTGAGGCGAGCATCCCGGTTGGATTCTTCACCTACCCGATCAGCCAGGCAGCCGACATCACTGCATTCAAGGCAACGACCGTTCCGGTTGGAGAGGATCAGATGCCGATGATCGAGCAGACACAGGAGATCGTCCACAAATTCAATACGGTTTATGGCGAGGCACTTGTGCAGCCGAAGATTATGTTGCCGGAGAATGATTCCTGCAGACGTCTGCCGGGTATCGATGGAAAAGCGAAGATGAGTAAATCGCTTGGAAACTGCATTTACCTGTCCGAGGAGCCGGATGAGATCAAGAAAAAAGTCATGAGCATGTACACCGACCCGGATCACATCAAGATCACCGACCCGGGCAAGATCGAGGGAAATACCGTATTTACCTATCTCGATGCATTCTGCCAGCCGGAGCACTTCGAGCGCTATCTGCCGGATTATGCAAATCTCGACGAGTTGAAAGCACATTACCAGAGAGGCGGCCTTGGCGATGTCAAAGTGAAGAAGTTCCTGAACAATGTACTGCAGGAGACCTTAGAGCCGATCCGCAACCGCAGAAAAGAACTGGAAAAAGACATTCCGGCGATCTACGAGATGCTGAAAAAAGGCAGCGAAGAGGCAGAAAAAGTTGCCGCTCAGACACTGGCGGATGTCAAAGCAGCCATGAAAATCAACTATTTTGATGATCTGGACCTGATCCGTTCCCAGGCAGAGCGTTACGGCAAATAATTACCAATAGAAGACAAATGGAAAAAGCGGACATTATGGTTCCGCTTTTTCTGTTGCAGGGCGGACGAAAGTTCGAAGTCCTGCGGTCGGAGAGGATAGCATATGGTCATACATGGATTTCAAAAGCTGACGCTGCTGGATTACCCGGGCAAGGTGGCGTGCACATTGTTTTCGGGCGGATGTAATTTCCGCTGCCCGTTCTGCCAGAACGGAAATCTCGTGCAGCATCCCGAATGGGAGCCGGTGATTCCGGAGGAGGAGATTTTTGCAGTGCTCGAAAAGCGGCGCGGCGTGCTGGACGGCGTCTGCGTGACGGGCGGTGAGCCGACGCTGGATCCGGATCTGGAGCGGTTCGTGACGAAAATTAAGGAACTGGGATATCTTGTGAAGCTCGATACGAATGGATACCGGCCGGAGATTTTGAAAAAGCTGGTGGAAGAGAAGAAAATCGACTACGTCGCCATGGACATCAAAAACGCGCCGTCCCGGTACGGCGAGACGGCGGGCGTGAAAAAGATCGATGTGATGCGGATCAATGAGTCGGTCGAGTTTTTAAAGAGCGGCGTGGTGGACTATGAGTTCCGGACAACGCTCTGCAAAGAGCTGCATGGAAGGGAAGAGATCGAAGCGATCGGAAAGTGGCTTTCCGGGGCAAAACGGTACTTCCTGCAGAATTACCGGGAATCGGATTATGTGATTGATCCGAGGTTCTCGGGGTATGCGAGGGAGCAGCTCGAGCGGTTCTGCGAGATCCTGCGCGGAAAGATTGAGACGGTGGAGATCCGCGGCGTGGATTAAAAAACGCTTTAAAGCGTGCGGTACCAGTAGCCGAAGCGGGCATCGGGCGCGAGCTCGGAGGGGCGCATCGCCTGCCTGAAGTGGAAAAAGCCGAAGAGGCTTGCCATGAACTGCTCATTCGGCGTGTAGACGCCGGGGACGCCGAAATACCAGAGTTCCTGCTGGTCGCGGTTCCGGGCGAGGAGCAGATGGCGATAGGACGAGGAGCCATGGAGGACGAAGCGGTTCGCATCCACCGAAAGACCGGCGGCGCGGAGCTGTGGAAGATCGTCGAGTGAGAGGCGCAGGCAGTCGGTCAGATCATCATCTGGGAACGGGTGGAACTCCGGGAACTGGTCCTGAAGCTGGAGATAGAGAGCAGCGCGGGACGGCGGCACGGCTGCTGCGGCGGGAAAATCGGCGGAAGTCATATGTAGCGGCTGGGCGGCAGAATCCGGGATGGGCTGCGGCGGTTCCGGGTTGGCAGAGGGATAGCTTTCTGCGGTTTTCACAGATTCCGCGGATGCGGGATGGAGTGTGTTGGCGGATGATTGCGTGATCCTGTCTGCAGGAACGGTGTTTACCGTGTCAGTTGATGTGGATTCTGTGGAGACGGTGGATTCCGGGTTGGAATTTTGTGGATAAAGTTCGGAATTGCTGCTGAATTCTGTGGAAAGTTCATCGAACTGTGTTTTTGAAGCGTCTGATGATGGCAGGGACTGCGCAGGTACGGCGGGATCCAGAGGTTCGGGTGTTTCGGCAGTTTTCTCTTCGGTCGGTCTGGCACCATTGTCTGCGGATGTTTTGGGCTCCTGCGGGAGCGTGGGAGCGAAAAACTCTGGCTGAATCGGAAGATCGTCCCACTGGGTGGCGATGACGCCGGTCTGGCGGCAGAGCAGGATCAGACCGCCAAGCTCGTCGAGCGTGACATCCGTCTGCCCAATGGCATCGGAGTGCGTGAAGAGTTTTCCACTTGTGGAAGAGCGCCCCGCAAGGAGATTTCCGAGCGGAATGCCGTACATCCGCCCTGACCGGCGGATAAATCCGTAGACCGTGACCGAGGTCTCCGGCGGAAGCGACGGCGATTTGATCTGGAAGTCCATGCGGCAGAAGCCGTTCTGCGACTCCACGCGGACAAAGCCGCAGCATCCGCCCTTGCGATTGTTCGGGTATTCGTATAGATAGGCAATGAAACGCCGGTAATCAGACATAAAAACCTCCTGCATAGAAGTAAAAAGAGTAGAAAAAGATACTGCGCTACAGTTCACGATATGCGGGAAGGACAGAAAATATACGCAGAGAAGAAAGGAAGTGCACAATGGAAGAAGAAACAAAGCTGGAAACGCCGGAGGAAAAAGCGCACCGGAAAGAACGGGAACGCTTCATGCGCCAGGCGATTACGCAGGCGAAGAAAGCGGAAAAGCTGATGGAAGTGCCGATCGGCTGTGTGATTGTGTACGAGGGAAAGGTGATTGCGCGGGGCTATAACCGCAGAAATACGGATAAAAACACGCTGTCCCACGCGGAACTGAATGCGATCCGGAAAGCCAGCAAAAAGCTCGGCGACTGGCGGCTGGAGGGCTGTACGTTGTATGTCACTCTGGAACCGTGCCAGATGTGCGCCGGTGCGATCGTACAGGCAAGAGTCAGCGAAGTCGTCATCGGCAGCATGAACCCGAAGGCGGGCTGCGCGGGATCGATCTTAAATATGCTGGAAATGCACGAGTTTAACCATCAGGTGAAGGTCGAGCGCGGCGTGCTGAAAGAAGAGTGCTCGGAGATGCTGAGTGCGTTTTTCCGGAGACTGCGGGTGGTGAAAAAGAAGAAAAAAGAAGAGAGGAAGAGGGCGGAAGAAGGGAAAGAATAAAAGAAGAGGCAGCATCGGGATGGGATGCTGCCTGAGGAAGATTATTTGTTTGAGTAAGTTGCACTTTCGAATATTTCCGTAAAAAATACAATCCCCGTATTTCCATCGGAAACCATCGAAAAAATCATTGACGAATCCCGAAAAAAGCACTATAATATATGATGTATTTGACAAAATACGGAGAAGTACCCAAGAGGCTGAAGGGTCTGGCTTCGAACACCAGTAGGTCGGAAACGGCGCAAGGGTTCAAATCCCTTCTTCTCCGCTATGCAAAAAAGAGACAGCAAAAAGATTGAAAAATCGAAAAAGCTGTCTCTTTTTCTGTAAGAAATTATGAAACAGATGAAAAACAAAAGAAATAAAGACAGAAAAAGCATCGCCAGTTCACGAAAAGGGACCGATGCACAACAAAGCAAAATAAAAAGGAGAGACAATACATGGCGCAGTTACCACAGGAATTTCTGACCCGCATGCAGGAAATGCTGGGCGATGAATTTGATGCATTTTTAACTTCCTACGACGCACCCCGCACAGCCGGGCTGCGTGTGAATACAAAAAAATGCCGGACCGAAGATTTCCCGCCGCTTGTTCCGGGAACGTGGAAGAAAATTCCGTGGATTCCAAACGGCTATTTCGTGCCGGACGGCATGCGCATGGGCCAGTCTCCGCTGTATGCGGCAGGCGTCTTCTATCTGCAGGAGCCAAGCGCCATGACCCCGGCGTCCCGCCTCCCGATCGAACCGGGTGAGCGTGTGCTCGATCTCTGCGCCGCACCGGGCGGCAAGGCAACCGAGCTGAATGCGCGCCTGAAAGGAACCGGCCTTCTCGTCGCCAATGACATCAGCAACGCCCGCGCCAAAGCACTGCTGCGCAATCTGGAGCTGTTCGGAAGCGAAAACGTGCTTGTCACCAATGAGACACCGGCAGGCCTTGCAGACGTCTTCCCGGGCTTCTTCGATAAAATCCTCGTGGATGCACCGTGCTCCGGCGAGGGCATGTTCCGGAAAGACGAGGCAGTCATCGGCACCTGGACCCCGGAGAGGCCGGATTTCTTTGCGGATCTGCAGCGCGAGATCACCTCGAATGCTGTCAAAATGCTGCGTCCGGGCGGCCTCATGATGTATTCGACGTGTACCTTCGCCCCGCAGGAGGACGAGGGAACCGTTTCTTTCCTTCTGGAAAACTTCCCGGAAATGGAACTGGTCGAGATGGAAGGCTACGAAGGTTTTTCAAAAGGCAATCCAGTCTGGGGAAACGGCGATCCGGAGATCGAAAAGACCGTGCGCATCTGGCCGCACAAAATGAACGGCGAGGGCCATTACCTTGCCCTGTTCCGCAAAAAAGGCGAAGCCATTCCTTATGAGACAGAAGAAAAACCGATCGAAAAGAAAAACAAAAAACAGAAAAACCGGAAAAAAGACCGCGGAACGGAAGCACCGGGTCCGTCGAAAGCAGAAAAACAGATCCTTTCCGATTTCCTGTCCCGGATGACAGCACCGATCCCTGTGGAGGAACTGGAAGTCCGCGCCGGAAAAGTATACCATTCCCCGTCCCTGCCGGATGGCGTGCGGAATCTTCATTTCCTGCGGAACGGTCTGTATCTCGGTGAACTGAAAAAAGACCGTTTCGAGCCGTCACAGCCGTTTGCCGTGACACTCTCCGCGGACAAGTTCAAAGATTACATGAATTTAAAGGCAGATGACGAGCGTACCGAAAAATATCTCCACGGTGAGACAATTTCCGTAGAGCCGGGAGAGACCGCATCGCCGTCGGGCTGGAAGCTGGTCTGCGTCGATGGATTCGGCCTTGGATGGGGCAAACTGGTCAATGGAACCTTGAAAAATAAGTACCCTGTTGGATGGAGAAAGTAGAAAAATCATGCCAGTTTTTGCAGGAAAAACGTCGAAATATTACAAAGTTATTAACAGAAATTAAAAAAGACTTTCATTTCAGACATACTTGTGTTATAATGGCAAAGTACGGCGGGAAAAAAGGCCCATTTTCCGCAGTAACTTGGAGTGACAATCAGCAACAGAACGTAATAAGTATGAGGTGTACGACATGAAAAAAAAGAAATTATTCAGCCTGGTTTTGGCCACAGTGCTTACGGCAGCAACCGTTCTGCCATGCTATGGTGCCAGTACAAAGGAGAAAATTTCAAATGCTCAGGCAGAACAGGCTGCCGCACAGTCTCAGCTTGACAGCATACAGAGCAGGATTGACGAACTCAATTCCAAAAAGGGACAATCAGAAGAATATCTTTCCGAACTGAACCAGCAGCTGGACGATCTGCAGAACCGTCTGCAGGAGCTTCAGGATCAGTATGATGCGAAGCAGAACGAACTGGTACAGATTCAGGCAGATCTGGAAGATGCAAAAGCAAAAGAAGAAGAGCAGTACGAGGCGATGAAGCTCCGTATCCAGTATATGTATGAAAATTCCTCCGGAAACGGATACATGGCAATGCTCTTTTCTTCCAAAAGCATTTCAGAGCTGATCAGCCGGGCAGAATACATACAGAAAATTTCCGATTTCGACCGCGATCTTATGCAGGAGTATGAAGACACGGTAGACCAGGTAAAAGAAAAAGAAACACAGGTGCAGGAAGAGCAGGCAGCGATCGTAGAACTGCAGCAGCAGAGCAGCGATCAGCAGGAAGCCATCCAGGAGCTGTACGCAGCAGCTTATCAGGAACTCCGTACCTACTCCGCAGAGCTGGACGATGCAAAATCCAGCGAGAGTGCACTGGTAGATGAAATCAACAGCAAAGCAGATGCAATCAACGACCTGATCCGTCAGGCGAAAGAAGAGGAGATTGCAGCGCAGAAGAAAGCAGAAGAGGAAGCAGCCGCAGCCGCACAGCAGGCTGCTGCAGAAGCTGAGGCAGAGGCCGCCAGAAAACAGGCAGCCGAGGCAGAGGCCGCAAGAGCCGCAGCCGCAGAAGCAGCAAATGCCGCAGCGAAAGCGGATACCGATACAAGCAGCAACTCCGGAAGCAGTTCTTCGGACAGCAGCGCATCCTCCACGACAACGGAGAGTCCATCCGCGTCAGATACTTCCAGCAGCTCCTCCAGCGGAACATACCTTGGAAGATTTAAACTGACAGGCTATTGCTCCTGTTCCATCTGTACCGGACAGTGGTCCGGCGGATCCACCGCGAGCGGAACCACACCGACCGCAGGAAGAACGATCGCCATGGGCGGTGTACCATTCGGAACGAAACTGATGATCAACGGCCAGGTTTACACGGTAGAAGACCGCGGAACCGCTTACGGCCACGTAGACATCTTCTGCAGCAGCCATTCCGAGGCGCTGAGCTTCGGCGTGCAGTATGCAGATGTATATCAGCTGAGCTGAGAAACAAAGATAAGAGATATGCCGGAACAGAACTTCCGGCATATCTCTTTTTTTGACTTTCTCAGAAACTGTCATTCTAAAAGAACACCAAAAA
>OHRE01000094.1_pt1 | contig 50456 bp, 82 predicted proteins | sample 1578411 | NCBI WGS metagenome assembly OHRE01 (sample SAMEA3879566, study PRJEB24766) | human gut metagenome | biome: human-associated habitat; feature: feces | place: USA | collected 1985/1987 | reverse complement strand
ATAAAAAATATGTCCATCATGCACCTATTATACCAAAAATGGCCTATTTTGACATCTCGAAAATTGAAAATGTCAAAATAGGCCATTTTTACCATTTCATCTACATAGATAATTTTGAGGTATTTATGCGTAATTTCCTGGACTTTTACTTGCAAATTATGCATACAGCTTAAACAGGACCGCCAGAAGTTCCGTCGCCACTTTCGACATTAGTGTGCCTGTGCGTACCAAATTCAATGCCGCCAATAGAAGCGCCCGTTGTTACGTCAAGACGCTGCTGTGCCTTGATATTTCCCTGTACGGTCAAGTTACCCGTAATGGTAGTATTACTATCTATCAGGGTGTTAGCCGTGCTCACAGTGACTTGTGACGGTCCTGTGATATTGATATTTCCGTCCGGAAGGACTTGAATATAGCAGCTCGGCGTTTTGTTCAGAAAGCCGCCAACGTAAAAGCCATCAGAGATATCAAACATCCGGAATGTACCCGGCTGCACCGGCTCGGTGATACCTACATCGACGTTGGAAACATCCTGCTTGGCGAATACCGCGAGGCCGATATCTCCAACAACCGGGTCGCAAATCACTGCCGCCGCGCCGCCCTGAATGCGCAGATATGGCAGGCTGTACATCTGCGCTGGCTGTATGACGTTGTTCTCTGCGTCCATAGAACAAGTTAAGGGCAAGACGTCAACTCGCCCTGTGGGGGCAATTCCGCCCGCCTCAACGGCCTTTACGATAACCGGGAGTGCCGTGTAAAGGTTGCCGCCCATAAACGACCGAATAAAGTAATCCAGCTGGTTATATTCCGAATTCCCGGAATACGGCGTCCGGGTCGATTGTACAGCGGTCGGGTTACGCTGCTGCTTAACTGGCGTAGTTGGCATGTCTCCTCACCTCTCTAGCTATACTGATTGTTCTGCACAAATACGGCTGAAAAAGTGCTGTTCCATGCCGCTGTAGCGCTGGTATAAGCTTCGAGATTGTGCGTAACCTTCGTTACTTTCCATATCCCCGACGCTTTGGGCACCTCGCTGCGCACGTCTATCAGGCCGCCGATGTCGATGTTGTTGTCAAAGATAGACGACCACTCTAAGCCGTCCTGCGTGAAAGACGGGTAGCCGCGGCCGCCGGTTTCGGCAGAGATAACAACGGCGTTGCCCGTCTTGTTCGCCCCGCTCGGAATGGTTGTAACTGTGCCGTTTTCAATGAATACCTCGCAGTCAATCATTCTGGCCAGCTTGTATATCTTCTGAATCGGGCTGCCGTTTATCGTGGTATTCGATATCTGGCCAGATACGCCCTGATTTTGATAAACGTACTCTGCTTCTGTGGCGAACTGCTGGAACAGTGATGTAACGTCCGCCCGGCCCTTTATTCCTGTCGGTTTAGAAGGCAGCAGGGCGGCGTAAATTCCGCTGGCCGCACTGACGCGAAACTTGACATCAGGTGTGCCTGTGTAGTCCGCCCATGCAAGTGTAAACTCGCCCTCAAAGCATTTAACCATATTCCCGCCGTTGGGTCCGACTTCGACAAGAATTAAATTCTTCTGTGACTGCTGTGGCATAAAGCCTAAAGTAGTGGCGGTGGCCATTACGTCCGGCGGCAGGCCTGCTATCCATAAATCAAGCGTCGTTTTGTCGTCGCCGCCCGGCTTGACAATCGTCGCCCCGGTGGCCAGTCCTTCAACGGTGATAGTGTTGTTACCGCCTGCAAACGTTCCCTGTCGAAGTGTGATAGTCGTCCTGATTGATTTTTGCGTGAAGCTTCCCATTTATGCAATCTCACTTTCTGGAATGTAAACCAGCTTGTAGCGTGTACCTATCTTTTCCAGCTCAATCTGACTGCCGTGTCCGTCTGCGTCGACAAACATCAGATTGCCGCTGAAATTTACTTTTGGCTGTTGTATAATCCACTGGCTACTCATGCAGATAGCGCCACGGCAGACTATATCAGTACCGACGTCGATATCAGCAAACAGCCAGCCATAACGCCAGTATAGCCGTATTTGACAAATCTGGCCGCCAAGAGTAACGCTGAACTTCTGGTCAGGTATGGCAGAAAGCGGAATAACCTTGTATCTGCTGTTATCAGGATTAGAATTAAGCGCCATATTTCCACCGCCTTACCATGATTTTACAATAGCCCCAATGTCATAAAGCGTACTTGTCAGCTCGTCGTTACCTTCTTCGGTGTTCTTGCTGCCCGTGTTCTGCGTCGACGTGTCACTAGGATTTTCTGCGTCGCTGGTAGTAATCGCACCGCCCCCGGAGCTTACCACAACATCAGAGTAGCTGCTTTCAACCTCGCGGACTTCAATTAAAGCAAGGTCTACAATAAGCTGGCTCGTAGCGCCGTTTTCCTCAAATTTATACTCATAACTCAACAAGTTCAGGTTTTTGTATTCGCGCAGCGGCGTGACGATTGAAAACGTCTCTGTGCTGGTCCGCAACGCTTCCAGCGTGTCCAGTACCTTCTGCAAGTCGGCAGGGCTTTTGCTGGACTTGGCCAGCGTAACCGTGCCTTCAAAGGGCATTATTGTCTTGTTGTAGGCGACAAAATAGCCCTTTTCTACGGGATCATAGGTAACATTGCTGTCACCTTTAAGCCGCCAGCCAAGAAAAGACGAAAAGTCAGTTAAGGTAGTACCGCGGGTATCCGCAAGCAGCCAGTTTGACCATTCGTTTTTTAGAAAGTCAAGTATCTTAACTGTCATTTAGTCGTTCCCCCTTGTCCCGGTGGCAGTGCCCCAATACAGGCCGCTGCTTTTGTTGATGCCTTTGCCCATGTCGGCGGCTATGCCGTCTGCATTAGTCGCTTGGGTAAAGATATCAATTTTGCCGATTTCAAGCGTCTTGTTGCCGCCAGCTCCGGCCCCTGTCAGCTGCGGCGTGATAGGTGTGAAGAACTGCTCATAGCGGCCGCCCAGAAACTCTTTGATACCGTCCAGCGAGGGCAGGTTGTCAATAATCTTTTTCAGCGTGTTCCATGCGTTTTCAAGCGGCGTAATAAAGTAGTCGTTGATAAAGCCGCCTATAGCTTTAAACGCCTGCGCTGCCGCTACACCAAGCCCGGCCACAAGCACAAGTACGGAATGCAGTATCATCCACAGGCCTTTTAGTATGGCCTTTAAGACTTCCCACGCTATTTGCGCAGCAGTCTTTAAGAAGTCCCATGAGCCCTCAATGGCCGCCATTACTTCCTCGCCCGTGCCTAGCGTTTTCCATAGGTCCTCAAACTGGCTCTTACCGCCCTTGGCGTAGACATATAAGTCCTCTAGTATCAGGATAAGCCCGACAATGGCGGCGATAATCCACGTTATGGGATTAGTCATAATAGCGACAAAAAGGCTCCACAGAGACGGCAGGACTGCGACGCCAATAACCAGTGCAATACCGGCCAGCGCGATTTCAAGCGCAAGGCTGTGTTTTTGCATAAAGACAAAAGCCGACGTCATCGCTTTAGCCGCTTCCGTCAGAACTGGCGCGAACATCCGCATAACAGGCAGGAAAGACATATTCAGGCTTCTTGTCAGTCTGTCCATAGCGTCATTATAGTTGGCGGCGATAACGGTGTCCTCTTTCTGGAATACGCCCAGTTCTCGTTCATATCTGATAAGGTCCTGCATACCTTTTTTGCCCATCTGTAGCAGGCCTATCGTACCTTCATCCAGCTGCAAGCGTTTCAGCATACCGCTGGAAGTCGCCTTGTCCATGCCCTCAACAGCTCCGGCGACGTCGGTCAATACGTCGAACACGTCGCGGGCCTTACCGGTGGCGTCAAGTGTGGCAACGCCCATGCTTTCAAAAAAGGGCAGTAGGCGGCTTTTTCCGGTTACAGCAATTCTTTGCAGTTCGGCGCCTAGTCGTTCGGCCGTGCCATAGAACGCCTGAACGCTACCGCCAGCAAGTTTAGACGCCACGGCCCACGATTGCAGTTTTGGCGCGTCGGCGCCTATGCGGTCAGCGATCTTGCCAAGTTCGTCAGCAACAGCCGTCAGGTTTTTAACCTCTGACATTATGAAGCCGACAGAAGCAAGCGCGCCAAACTTTGCCATCGCGCCCGCCTTTATCCGGTCAGCAAAGCTGCTAACTTTGCTTTCAGCCTGCTTTAGTCCTTTATCTAGGCCAGTATTATCCATTTTAACGGCTATCAGCAGCGAATCGATTATGTTAGCCATAGTATACCGCCTTTACTTCAATTCTTGGACTTGGCTTTTTTCTCCATGTCCTTGTACATCAGGTTTTCGTTAATATTGTTGATATAGATTATCTCGCACATATCCAGCAGGTCCTCATAGCTGTAGTAGGTTTCAAGCTCTTTGAGGGTCGCAAAGCGCTGCGATATCACCAGCGCGGTCATGTTAGATACGTTTACGTATTTTTTGAGAAAACTATATCGGCCGGCTTGCCCGTCGTATTCGTCGGGGACTGGCCGGCGGCTAGAAAAAAATCAAAATTTAATTTAAACGCTTCAACGCGCAGCTTCCACAGTACCCGGAAATCTTCAATAAATCCGTCTACCAGTTCCGGTGTGCAGGGTGTTTTGACGCCGCTTGTCGGCACATAGGAGCAGCAGGCAAGCAAATCATCAAGAACTTTTTCAGCGTCGTCTACGTCAAGCTTTCCAAGTGATGTAATAATACTGCCAAAATCTAAGTCTTCTAGTTTTAATTCGGTGATAGGTTTCCCGTCGGGGACGTTGATAGAAGTAGCAAAGCCGCCGTGAAGCAAGAGGGATAATGCCCGCATAAGCCAGCGCTCTTGCTTCTTGGCGGAAAACTGTGTAATCTCAAATTGAAGGTCGCGCCCCTGTCTTTCATCTCTCACCATAACAGTAATTGTTTTTCTCATTTTTCTTCTCCCTTATAGCTCCATTAGATACATTTTTCAAAGTCAAACGCGAACGTTACAGGGTCTAACACCTGTTTCAAGTCCGGCAGTCTCTTTGCCGTGGTCAGATAGCCATTGACATAGGTGTATGTCTTGGGCATAGATTTGATGTTGATAATTAAACTGACCTCGAAGGGTGTCATTTGATTTTCAGAAGCCGCAATCAGCGCTTGAAAATATGGCAGTGACGGGCTAGACGGTTCAATAGTGATATGCACCGTCTTTTTAGACGGAGTATAACCAGCGCTCAACTTGCCATCGACGCCCATTCTGGTGACGGCCAGTGTTTCCTCGTCTTGGTTGATTGCTTGGTCGGTAGCGAATCCCTCAACAGCAAAGCCGACGGGGAAAAGGTCATTAATAATCATAACCGCCGTAGCGTTAGCAGATGTGATGTTGCTGCTCATAGTCTAGTTTCCCCCTTTATACTACCGCTGTAAGCGGGAATTCAATTTTATTGACGCTGCCGCCGTAGGTGTACCATACAGAAATGTTTGGCGTTCCTCTGGTTGCCCTTACTTCCGGCGCCGGGTCAGTTACCCTAATGACAAAACCATTAGTATACAGCTCGGTGCTGATGTCCTCGCCAGCTTCTTGGTACAGCTGCGCTTTTTGCGCTTCGGACAGTTTAACACCGGGGTCGATAACGCCATTTGTGAGCGCCCTGTTAATCGGGTCTGTCAGCCATGCTTTAATCATGGTATAGCCACGGTCTACATACGGCAGGCGTTGAGTTTTCTGCATACCGTTCAGGCAGGCAGTCTGCATAACGTTTTGCAGCCAAATCATATTGATGTAAACATCAACGAAGCCATAGCTGCCGCCGCTCATAGCGCCATTGTAGAAAATGTTGAACTGCTCGCTTCTGGACGCATAGCGGCCGTAGAAGTTGACTTTGTTGTCCAGCAGGCTTGCCTGTGTCTGGTCATCGGTGCAGGTCGGAGCAAGTCCGCTCTGTGTCTTGAACGCCCAAGAGATAGCACCCTGTTCACGGTTCCAGTCGATAGAAGCCGCGCAGCTCATAACGAACACAGATACCTCGCCGTTATCGTAGGTATTAATAGTGCCCTCATAGTCGTTGAACGCCAGCTGGCCGGGCAAGGAAGAATCACCGCCAGCAATTTGGCCAGCGTCCATGCTGTATGCGCAATAAAGGAACTTGTTCAAGTTGCTGTTGCTCCATGCTGCCAGTTCTAAAGCTTCTTCTGTGCTTGCTTGGTATACAGTAGTGAAGCTTACCCAGTTTTCAGACTGTTTAACAGCTGCGCTCATGGTTTGGGTAGGTGTCATTGCCGCAGTGCCTTGACTTACTACAGCGCCAACAGCGGCGGTCAAGCCCAACGCAGTAGCTACGTCGGTTCCCAAAGCTTCTACATCGGTCCCGTCGGTCGCATAGGTCACGCTGGAATCATTGCCCGTAGTGTTTGAGACAATGCGATAATTTTTCTGATTGGTGTTGAAAGTGACTGTTGTCCCGGTTACTTTTGCCTGAATCAAAGCCGCGATATCGCTTTGAGTTTTGGCGCTGGAAAAGTCCAGCCCGGTAACAGTTATCAGCGTACCGTCTACAGAGATAGTAAAACCGCCCTCTGTGATTTTTTGCAGGTCGGTTACTCCCAGTGCTTGGCTGCCTATTAAGGCGCCTGCGATAGCTTCATCCGCACGGCGGAAGAAATAAAGCGTGTTAGGTTTCTTGCTGCTGTTCGTGAAGCCTAAGAAGTAAATAACCGCAAGACGATACTCGTCGCTGTCATAGCCGAAGTATTCGCCTACTGCCTGCTGGCCAGTAAAGCCCATAAGCAGCGGATATGGCATGATAGCGTTTTTAGTAAGCAGAACGCCAGCAAGTTCTAGCTCTGTGGAACCAGAAGAAATAACGCGCGGCGTGATGTTTACAAGTCTACTTGCAGGAATAGCCATTTATTAGATACCCCCTTTAATTAGTTGTTTGTTGGCGGGTGATGTACGTCAACGTTTTCCAATCTAGTCACACTTGCCCGCTCGAAGTATTCGACTTCGATAGAATATGTTGACCACATGGACAAGTGAAGTTTGACTTGGAAGCGGTTGATAAACTGATTAGTGTCATCTACGTAAGGCAGATACACCATGTTTTCAGCGTACAGCAGGCCAATGTCATAGTTATTATGAAAAAAATCGGCCGCATAGGCGCTACGGCTCAAGGTTTCTAGTCCTTCGGCCCTGCTCCGTGAACGGTCGATATCGGTGTCGCAAAAATCAACAGTTACAACGTATTCCCGTAAAGTGGCCGTGATAACATTACCTTCCGGGGTAACTTGGCTTTCACCTGTGTTTGTCCCTATACGGCGCGTCTGGCTCAAGTAAAACAATGTGTGCTCCCGTTCATCGCCGGGTAGCGCCATGTTGTTCTGGTTGCCCTCAAACACGCGCTGCGGGTCAAGCGTCGGCCGCATGTACTTTAACAGAAACTCGGTAACTGCGACGTTTATTTTTTTTTCTACATCAGATACAGGCATTTAGTTTCCCTCGCCTTCGTCGGGTTCTTCCGGGTCAGGCTCTGGCTCCGGCGCTGGCCGTGTTTGTAGTACCGGCGGCGTCACAAGTTGGGTGATTTCAAAATTCGCCCACCCTGCATGTGCTGACCAGTCTTCAAGCACTTTGGAGATGTGCCAGTAGGTCCCATCTTCGCGCTGGATGATATCACCTGTCCTACATAGCGGCACCCGCGATATACCGTCTACGGGCAACAGTTGACTACTGTCAACAAACATCTGCTCTGTATGCGGCATATCGGGCACGTTTTCGCTATGATCAAGGGAGTTTTCAGCGTTCGGCTGAATTTGCGCTGCTATCGTAATCGGCTCTTTATAGTACGGCGTCACTCTCCCATACGCCACAGCCTGCCCGTCAGACTGATAAAGAGTAACTGTCTCGTCCGGGTGTACCGACGTTATTGAACCTCTCACTATAGCATGTAAATTCATCCCTAACATCTGCTATTCTCCTTTTTATTTTTCGTTGGCAATCTGCCAGCTAACAGCATTAATCATTGTTGATGTGTCAATAAGTGCCCGTTCCGGGTTACTTACCCCTAAAGACTTCCCGTTCTTCATCTTCCGGCGTTTAGCCGCTATCGTAGCAGGCTTGTTAAGCCGGGGCTCTCCCGGCGGCCAGTTGCGAATAGTCATTTGCAAATCGGTACGCGCCGACGGTCCAAGTGCCCGCAAGGCTCGGACAAATATGTCCTGTTCGATGATGTGCCCCTTGAAAATTCTTTCAAGGAAGCCCAGCCAGTCCTTACTTTTTTCCTCGACGGTCTTTTGCATAAAAGGCCGTTCAGGGACGCCGCCAAGGCCCACATTTTGAATGTAAGCGATGTACGCTACACTTTTCCCGTCCGGGTACGTTGACCCCTCTGGAAAGCCTATTTCCAGCTGCGGGTTTTGCTTTGCCAGCTGGCCGACAACTCTTTTAAAGTTGCCCAGCAGTTCCCCGCTGCCGCCGCCCGCCTTTAGCTCAACATGAAAGCCCATTGTACCAACGGCCCCCGCTGATATATTTTTGCATAAGCTGCCAAAGAAGGAAGCCGCATTGCGTCTGCGTGTACCAGTTTGGTTTCGCCAGCACGGCATACGAAACGGACACTTTGCCTTCCGTCGCACTTGCCACGTTGCCTACTGCCAGCGGGCCGCGCATTTGCAATTCGGATAAATGACAGGTCATCAGTTCAAGGAGCTTTGCCCGCTCGTCGTAGTCTTGGACTGCGGAGGCGGGACCATTGTTGATTAAATAAGTGGCGGTGTTGAAATTGTTTTCAATTTGCGCATCCGGCAAATTGATGAACGGATACTTTGCTTTAAAGTCTTCGAGGTCGAACTCAACAATGTTGTCTTCTCTAGACATAGTTAGTCCCCCCTATTCTACCGGGGTAACTGAACCTTCTCTGCCCTCTGGCCCTGCCATTTTGGCGGCAGGCTCAAAGCCATTTCTAAGCGCTTTGCGCTCGTCTGTTTCTGCTTCGACGCTATACTTGTCGTCTTTAGTAGCGCAGAACAGTAAATGTTCTTTGATTAGCCAAAATTCCGGATAGTTTTTGCAGAACCATTCCCAAGCTGCACGGGGGACGTTAGGAGTTACGCCATAAGCGCCGACAGGGTTAATGCCCTTTTCCTTGCCCCGTAAGTGGGCATTGTTCCCGTTAAGGATAATGCGTTCAATAGTGCCTTTAGAAGTCGGGATAGCAAGTTCCAAGTCCTGCGGATAGTTAAGACATAAGGTCACAGTATCAGAGGTATCAATAACAGCGCGGTTAGCACTATTGACAGACGCTGCTTTGACCTTCTTTTCTTCCGCTGCCTTGGCTGCTTCTTCCGCCTGCTTTTCGGCTTCTTTAAGCGCCGCTTCATACGGTGTAAGCTCTGCTGCTTCTTCCGTGGCTTTCACAGCTTCGGCGGCGACCTCTGCCGCCGCTTCTGCTGCTAAGGTTTCTTGTGTTTCGGTAGCTACCTCTGCTGCTTTAGCAGTTTCGGTTTTCTTCTTCGTCAATCTCGCCATTTTTCTTTTCTCCCTTACCCTAGATTATACACCAGTCATTGTAGCAACGGCAAACGGTCTGTATAAAATGCAGCCGTAGGAAGTGCCGACAAATTTCTGCTTGAAGCTTGAAGTTTCAGGCACTAAGCGCATTGCGCGCATTTTTTCGGAGAAGCCGAATTCGCCTGTAGGCTCGCCGTTAATGCTGCGGCAAATGAGAAGTACAGTGCTGCTAGAGGAGTTTTCCAGTTCCGGCAGTTGAGCAAATTTGATGTTCGGGGTATAGCGTTTAATCATATCCATTACGGATACATTAAAGTCGGTTGCTTTACCCAGTTCAACAGCAGAGGAAGGAGAAGTTACGAGAATCAAATCGCTGTCGTTGCGGATATGGCCTAAAGAATTTTTAGCCAAGTTCTGGAACAACAACAGATAGTCTGCGTAAATTTCTTTAGTAGTTTTGAGCTTCCAAGTGTTGCCGCCTTCACCAGTTCCCGGAGTAATAGCAGCCGGACGGTTAGGCTCGTTCAGCAGGCCGTAGATTTCCATGTTTTCGACGCCCAGCAAATTGTATTTGTTTTGAGCAATGTCGATAGTGGTAGCTGCGGCGCGTTGTTTCCGTGCTGCTAATTGCAAACGGGCTTTAGCCGCATAGTCTAGTTCACGGTCGCCATAGCGGATGTTAGTTTGAAATACGTATTGTTGACGGACCGGATAGGTCGGGTTGACGTCAGCCATTCCAGCATTGCCGTAGTCGGTGTAAGCTTCTACAGCTCCGGTGATTTCGTCGACTTCAAAACGTGCATAGGATGTAGTCCAGTCGCCTTTTTTAACCTCTGCGAAAATCTCGCGGGAATTACGCGGTCCGGTCAGAATCTCAATAACACGCGGGTCAAGATAAGATGTAAATTCTACAGGTACACCGCTGTTCGGGTCGGTTACCATTGCGGCGTCGTAGGCCAAACGCTCAATGTCGGCGTCGTTAGCCATAATGCCACGAATTTTATAATGGTCATCAAATACAAAACCTTTTTCGCGCATAAGTGCTACTTGTTGGTCAATGTTCATTGGCATTTTTACTGTTCCCCTTTCTTTTTGTTCTTACGGTCCAAATCAAGAACCGCTAGGAGTGCTGGCAGGAACAACAGCCCCACGCCAATTTGAAATGATAATTACGTCGTTAGCAGCACCGGCTTGAATTACTTCAAAGTCAGTTTCTACGGCACCTTCAACGGTTGCTTGCGCAGCTCCGGTTTTGATAGTACCGTCTGCCAATACGGCAAATACTTTCTGCCCGACAGTTGCGGCGGTAGTGGTGACGGCAAAGAAATCGCCTTTTACCTCTACAGATACAGGATAACCGACAGGAACGGTGTTAGAAGCTTCTACATCAATTCCCAGCGGATTAGTGATTTCGCGCACTGCAAAGCCCAGAGGGCGGCCAGTGCCAGTAGGTTTAACGCAGCCTTCTTTATCTGCGTCAGCCCATACGAAACCGCCGATGTTGCAGGCAGCACTAGCAACATAGCCTTTGGCGGTAGATACGATAGGGTTGATTGCTGCATATGCGCCCGGAATACCAATACCGGGGTAAGTATTTACAGTTTGTTGAAACGCCATTTTTTACGCTCCTTTCTTATCGAACGCTGATTTTATTTAAGCCTTGCAAATAGTCCGGTACGGAGACTGCGGAATCCATAGCAACGCGGCCAGCGCCCCATTTTTCATTTTGTTTGCTTCTGCGCAGTGCGTCAACCATGCCTTTATAGGCGGTAGGCGAATACTCGGAAACATTGAAGCCTTCTGCTTTGAGTGCAGCGGCGTAGATATCGTCTGCGCTGTCATAAGCCAGCGGGTCGACTTTGCGGCCTAAGAATGCTTGGCAGGTTTCAGCGGCAGCATTGCGTTCGCGGAAACTTGCTTCAATCTTTTTACGTTCTGCCGCTAAAATGCTTGGCAGTGCGTCTTCGGCCAAATACTTTTCTTCGCCCTCGCGTTCGTGGTCGCGGTCGATACGTTTCGGGTCGGCTTTTTCGCGTTTCTCGCCGTATTTAACGCCCATTTCAAACGCTGCTCTGAAAGCAGGGTCTTTCATTTTTTCAGAAAGTTCGTCGTCTTCACCCAAGGCTTTTTTCATGCCTTCGCTTTCATGTTCTTTATCCAGCTTTTCGCGTTCGCCGGGTTTCTTTTCCAGTTCTTCACCGTATTTGACGCCTTCGGCAAAGGTCATTTTGCCCTCGGCGTCTTTAGCGGTTTCGGTTTTGGCAGCAGCTTCGGCGGCTTCGTCCTCTGCTTTGGTGCCTTTCAAGCTAAGTAGGAAAGCACGGATTTTGTCTTTAGCGGCAGCTTCCAAGCCGGGGAAAAGCTTGTCAGTGATTTCGTCGACAGTTGCGTTTTCGTCGATATCTACACCAACATCGCGGGGAGAATATCCGCCCTCTACTTGCGCTTCTACTACTTGGATTGCTTTGAGCAGGTTACCCAGTTCGGTTTCGCTCTTTTCAATGCCTAAGTCAGCGTCAGCTGCAAGAACAGAGTGCAAAGCTTTTGCGCGGCGTTGTTTAAAGCGCTGCACTGGCTCGGTAATTCTAAATTTTGCCATTTTTTCTAACTCTCCTTTCGGGGTATTGTTTATAGCTAGCCCAGCGGGCATACTATCGGCAACAGCCACGTCGGAACCAGCTCGGCCACGTGGCACAAGGGCAACGTGATTACCCTTGATATCTCTCATTATAAAGTCATATGCGACGCCGTCAACCTCGCCCGGTGTGAAGTCAGGCGTATAACGGTAGCTGCATGAAAGCTCTTTAAACTCTCCACGCTCTATTTTTCCGATAGCGTCAGCGTCCTGCACTGATATGGTATTGCGCAGATACGGTGCGTCAAACGTGGTATCGGTCCCGGTAGCTCCTACACGGTGCTCTTTCTGCGGCTCGTCTGCACTGTCAAAATGGTGCTCAAGCAGCAGCGGCAGGCCGTTGAAAGTCTCGGCCGCTTTGGCCAGCTCGTCCGGGTCCCGATATCCGTAGTATATCCCCGTGGGGTTAAGTCCCAGTTCGGCGGCTCCGGGTATCTCCCGGCCATAATAAGGATTGATACAGGCTTTGGATATCGGGCAGGCTGATACGTGCAGATATCCGTTATCATCTATCCTTCGGGCTGACGGGGCAGCGTCGAAGGTCAAATTGTTATCTTTTTCCACTTTATCACCTCTTAACTTGCATGAATAATTTTGAGGTATTTGTACGGCTTTTCACGGCATTTTATCCGCAAATTATGCACACAGTTTAAACGGTGTAAATCCTATCCCCGGGGGGTGGGTCTACCCCAAATCTACATTTGCTTTCTGCTTCAGTACGTGTAAATTCAATACTTTTCTCCCTTATTATAGCAGAAAAGTGTATATTCAAAGTCCTGTAGTACGTATTTACTAGGTTTCGAGCAGTTCGCTGATGTTTGGTCTGTAAGTGCAGCGGCAGTAGGGAAGCTCGCCCGGTTTCACTTTTTTGCCTACCTCATAGTCAAACAATCCCTCGTCCAAGTCGAATTCTTTGCCGTCCATCTCCTCATGTGATTTACGGCTCGTTTTCTCGCCCGGAATATGTACCCATGTGCCAGTTTTTATACCCAGCTCCCGGGATTGGGCAAGTTCCAGCTCCTGCGTGGCCTTGTTCGTCTGGTCCATTGCAATCAGCTGCGCCTTACGCTCTGTAACGCCTTCAATGTCTAGCAGTGTTTGATAAAGGCTTGCCATATCCCGGCCACGTTTGGCGCTTTCATACACGCTTTTGATGATTTTATCGAAAAATGACGGGGCAATAGTCCTAATAAGGTTTACATTCCGTTCGGCAGCTTCTTCTAGTATGCGTTCATAAGCTGGTGTTACCGTGAATTTAATCGCCACGCCTACCCTTTTTAGTTCCGCCATTAAAGCCGCCCTGTTGGTTTTATCAATCTTGTTGATAAAGCGTACAGCCGCCCGTTCTGCCCGCTCCCGATTGAAGTCCATAATGTACTGGTGGAATTTCCGCCGCAGCACCGCCAGAAGCTCGTCAAGGTTTACCTCTTGCCCCTCAATGGTGATATCATACGCCAGCTGGTCGCCCTTGAGAAATTTCTTGTAGTTCTTCAAGACATAGGGGATAGCTGTTTTCATCATGGGGCGGATAATGCGGCGTATCTCGCGGGCATAGCTTTGCTGTATGCCTGCGTTAAAGACGTGTGGCGGCAGGAAGGTCTGCCCTCGTCTGGTCCTTCTGCGTCTGGCCATTTACTCACCCCTGACTGCTATTCTCTGGCGGCGCGACGGTTTTTAACATCTCTAACATCTCGCTATAGTCTGCGCTTGGTTCTTCCGTGTCTTCTACATCAAAGTTAGCCATAAAATGGTTGTAAGGGCTGTTATCGCGCGTTTTAAGCTCCTCGCGTACTTCCTCTGGTGCCAATGCTCCCATAGCTATATAGAGGTTATCAGTTTCGGCTTGAGTGCGTCGAAGCGTAGCCATTACTTCCTCGCTCTTTTCAGAGAGTGGATTAAATTCGACGCTGATACTTTCATCAATTTCGCCGTATTCAATGAGTTGCAGTATCTTTACCAACCGTTCAAGCGGCTTTCTAAGCTGCCTTTCCTGCTGGCTGCTGATGTGCTTGTAATGGTTTTCAAGGTCGCTTTCCCCTGTAGCGTTCATACCCTGCGGCGCAATGCCCCACAATTTAGTTGCTGGCTCCTGAAACATTGCCGCCACAAACTCCATCGCCTGTGATACGATTTCACGCACACCCGATAAAGCTGTAATCTTTACATCTACTTCTTCTTCTTCTTTGTCGATAAGGAGCACACCGTCATTGTTCCTGTTTTTGGCAAAGTGATTCAACCGGCGGTCTATAGACGCCCAATCAGCACCGGAAAGAATTTGTGCGTTGAGGTTAGTTTTGAATATGGTCAAACTGAATTTAGTAAGCAAACGTGCTTCTGCTTCCCGGCACTCGGTAAAGTGAGAAACTACGTCTAATACGGTTTGCGCAAGTGGAATACCGAAAAAGTTATAAGCAGGTTTAAGCAGCGTAGGCAGCTCGTTTTGCGAAAAGTATAATACCCTGCTGCGGTGAATAGGTACGCCCATGACAAACCATGTCTGCGGATTGTAGTAATTCTGGCTCATTGGGTTAGTAGCATTATATTCCCCCGGCGAGATATTGAAGGCTTCCAGCAGGCGCAGGCCTTTGATTTTCTTTCCTAGAAGGCCATCGGCGGTAAGCGGTATCGCGTTTACTAAGTCGTCTGGTTTTTCCCCTTCGTAGTCCATTCCTACAAGGCAGCCGCCCATATAGCCATTGTTGCAGATAGCTTTATAAAACATATCTTTGACATTCAGACGGTTTAACTCTGATTCAAGAAATTTAATCTTCTCCCGGCTTTCTTCTTTTTCCGTGGTAAGCTTCCAGCCTTTTTCAGTCATTTCAGAGGCTATCATTTCTACGCCTGTCCTGATAAGTGGGTTTTGCGTCAGCGCTGTTAAATAGCCATAGCCTAGAAACTGCGGATAAACGTTATCACCCAACACCCGCATGGTGTGGAGCATCAAGCTGTGGCAGGCGCTTATAGCTTCATCGTTGGCGGCCTGTGCCTTTGCGTCCGGTGCACCTATTGTTTTCGGAATGCCGAACATGGTCTGTACGTCTTCCAGTCGCGGTTCAATAAAGGTGTTATTGTTATTACCGCTATTAATGACGTTCAGCGCCTTTCTGTGCGTCTCATTTACAGACGTGGGACTAATTACTCTGCTTCGGTTTAAAAGCTCCGTACTGCGGATATTAAGCGGTTTAAACTGCTTCTTTTTCACTTTGTTTACCCCCTGATTATGAAATTCGCAAAGCGCCCTTGTTTTGGCATAAATAGTTTACAGCGTCTATAGTATGGTCATTGCCGTCGGGATACGTTGCTATAAAGTTCCCGTTTTTGTCTTTTTTCAGCTCATAGTTAGCAAACTCACGGGCAGCATTCGGGCAGCGGTTAGGGTCTATGACTATCCGCAGCAGCTCCTTGCTCAAATAGTCATATCCGGCCTCACGGCTTCCGGGTCCCTTTTTGGCCGCTCTCACGTTTATACCATAGCTTCTAAGCGTGTGAACGCTTCGGGGCTCTACATCTGATATTATAAGCTCATTTCCCGGATTTTCTTCCCTTATGTGGTCTGCAAGCGTCCACAGTGGACATTGTACTTGATAGTATTCGTTGTATATGTATAACGTTCGCCGCGCAACGTCTAGGTTGCCCGTCATGTACGCCAGCGGGTCATTAGCAAAACCAAAGTCAAGGCCGCGTTTGATATTGCCAAAGCTCTTAATTTCTTCGTCCGTTATCTCACGCAGGACCAAGTTATTAAATACTTCGCCGCCAGTCCCGGTAACGTCGCCTAAAAACACATGCCGCCACCTGCGGGGTGAGAATTTACGCAGCGTTTCCGCTTCCGTTACTATCATCGGCCCTACCCATTCAGCCGGGCCATACAGGTAGTTACTCTTGTGTACTATCTTTTCAGGGGTCTTTTTCTGCGTCTCGACGTTTACCCAGCTGCTTAATGACTGCGGCGGGTTGTAGGTATAGAACACCCAGAATTTATCTCCGCCACGCATGAACGATAAACGAGCATTGTCTACTTCTTCCATGCCGTCATATTCTGCCAGTTCTTCAAACCATAGCACGGAATAGTAACCATTGGATACCTTAATCGACTTCAAGGTGTTGCTGTCACTAAGCCCGAAAAAATTAATCTTCTGGCCAGTGGGCTTATAAATGATTTCAAGCGGCGATAGTCTTGCGATGAAAAATTCAGTAAGTCCCAGCTTTTCTATAGCCCACAGCATTTGCTCATAAACAGTTTTTCGGAGCGTGTTATCTCTTTTCCGGATAACAGCTACATGCGCCGCAGGGTTATTTATGAGCAGCAGTATGGCCACTATGGCGGTAAACGACGACTTGAAACTGCCACGGCCGCCGCATAGCCAGTAATATGTATATGAGTGCTGCATTACTGCGTGGTACAGGCCATAAAACGCAGGACCTATACAGTCAGTCAGCTTTATCTGTTTAAGCCTTGTCTCCGGTGTCTGGTTCTGGTTCTGATAATTCATCTTCTCCCGTCACTCCCATTTGTTCCGCCAGTTCCGCAGCTCTGCGCTCCATTTCTTCATCGCTCATGGTCGGCTGGATAGGTACACTCTCTGCCGCCGGAAGCGCCCCCGGAATATCAACGACTATCTGCGGCGTGATATTGACGTTCACAGCCTTTTCATTAAACAGCTTATGATATCTGGCCATTCCTTCCGTGCCTGCTCTGTGCAGGCTAAGGCGCTGCACGGTCTTACCTATTAAAACGTATTCTTTATCTGGCCCTTGACCTCTGGCGGCATAGTTTAGTGTCTCGATAGTCTCGACAAGCTCGCCGCGCATTTGTCTGGTAAGATTTAACAGGGTCTCGTTTGCGTCGGCGATTTCTTCCGTTTCGATTTTTTCCCGAAGTTCATTAAGATACGTCTGTACCCACGGGCGCCGCAGTATCATATACGCCCGTTTAGCCGCGTATGTGTCGCCATAGCCTGCCGCCAGCGCGCTTTTTTTCGCGTTGAAGGTCTTCATGTACTCACGGCAGAATTTTTTCTCTTGGTCAGACGCTACGCGCACGTACCCCGGTCTGATTTTGGTCACCGTCGCTATATCCTCTTTAGGCGAGCCGCCTTTTTTTGTATCCTCTTGAGAGACACGAACGCGCCCCCTATGCTGTTTTTCTATCTTTTCTTGCTGTTCCTCATATTTTTCCCAGAAGTTGTTTTCTTCTTCCGGAGTCGAAGCGTCAAGGTTTACTTTTTCCAGCTCGGCCGCTATTGCTTCCGGCGTTATCTGCTGCGTTTCCTTTTTCTTTCTCAACATCTTCACCCCACTTTATTGTTTCACGTGAAACATCTGTCTATTTGTTCCATTATAACACAAGAGTAGATATTATGAATATTCTAACTATACATGTTATAATGTTGTTATATAACTTTTAAAAGGCGGTGTTTGTAATGAGTTGGCTTTTGTATGTGTGCCTTGACCTGATTTTTACCGTATTATGCTATTTAACTAACTGGTTTGTCGTCATTTTTGCTGATGAAAAAGGGCAGCTGCCTAAAGTATTCAAGCTGTGGCAAACCTACGATAATCCCCTTGATATCCGCTGGCAGGTGCTCGAAGTCGTCCCGAAGTTCCTGCGCTATGACTTCGACAGTCACTATATTTATCACTACGAAATGAAAGGCGACGGCTATATGCGTCCCGGCTTCGTACAGCTCTGGTATAACGACTTCACCACAAAAGAACGTGTGCAGCGCTATTTCTGCCGCCTGCTGTGGCTTATGCGCAACAACGCTTACGGTTTTGGCTACTATGTCACCGGCCGGGCGGTAGACTTTTCAAAGGTCAAAGTATTGCGGAAAATCAAGGAACTTAACAACGAGCAATGGTTTAGCTATGTTCCCGGCTTTCTCGCCCCGTGGTCCTTCTACTACTGTAAGCAATACTGCCCGTGGTTCCGGGTCCGCCTGTATCTCGGCTGGAAGATGAAGTTTCTCGACGATTACACGCAGGTAAACCGCTGCCAGATAGCTTTTTCGTTCAATCCGTTCAAGGGCCTTGAAGAAGATAGCACCGGGGGGGGATAAAAATGAACTGTAAAACATATGAGCCGGGAGAATTGCGCGACCTGCTCGGTCTATCCGATAGCCAGACTATAGCGGACCAATTAGCCGCCATGTCAGACTTTTCAGCGTGTATAGGCTATAACACATGCGCCGACGTTATAAAAGGCGTCAGAAAGGCGGATTTTCCGCCCTGTAGGGCTTACCTGCTGAATGTTGGGTCAAGGTGCAGCGTCGTAGTTACTAATCGTCCCGCCGGAAGTATGGTATACAAGCTCTACACCTGCAAGGACTTTGCCGAAGCAAGCGAATTCGCGCACTCATTAGTTGATACTCTGTATATGCCGATACCTCGCCTGATGAATCGCATTAATGAGCAGCTTACATTTATCCCCCACTCTAACCGCCTGAACGTTTCAAACAACAGCTATAACGTTCTGGTGACTATAACCAACCGCCGGGATTGCACACTGACCATAACGGACAACAATGTTGATGATATCCCCGAAATGCTGCGGGAATATGATATCACCATTGAGCCGAAACGCCTGACCAAGTGCCGCAGCGTTATAGCCTTTTACCGGGAGTTATACGGCTATAGCCGCACGGAACTAAATGACTTGACCGGAATCAGTCCCACAACGCTTGACCGTTACGAGCGCGGGGAAAGGTCACTGCTTAAAACTAACGTCTACTACATCATGCTGCTGGCCAGAGTTTTTAACGTCACGATTGACCACTTAATAGAAAAAGAAATTCAGCTTAATCCGCAGGCGCTGAAAGAACTGGAAGAAGAATACTAAAAAAAGAAGGTTCCCACAAATGAAACAACTAAAAAATTCCGATTGTGTTTATATCGTTCTTGGCGGCAACGCCATGCCGCAGGAAAGGGCGGCGCAGTTTTGGACTAACGGCGGCCGACGTATTGGCCGCTATAGTAATAAAATGCAGGCCTACCGCCAATATTGCACCCTGCGCATTCAAGAAGAATGTAGCAAGGCAGGTTTCTTCAAGGAGAAAACGCCGCTTCGGGCTGATTTATATTGCTTCCTGTCCGTGCCTGCGTCCAGAACAAAAAAGTTTCGGGAGCTGGTCGACCAGCGCGCAGCTTACCCCATAGTTAAGCCCGACAACGATAATCTGTACAAGGCCATCACAGACAGCGCAGAAGGCGTAGCGTTTGCTAATGATAGCCAAATCATCAGCACCGCCATTCACAAGCGCTATACAAACGATAATCCGTTTTCTGTCCTCGTTCTTTCAGTCGTCGAAAATGACGAAGATAGTATCATATGGGACGTGTACGACAAGTTCAAGCGTCATAGAAACGTGCTCGATTGACGGGCAATGTTTCACGTGAAACAAATAAAGCACTGTGAGAAATCCTCACAGTGCTTTTTCTATCAGCTTCTTACTTTATACCGGGAAACGTAGCCATTCAGGTTCTTTGGCGGTACTCCCACTTTGGCGGCAACGTCTTTATAAATCATGCCTGCCCGAATCAGATTAAATATTTCGTCATGCAATTCCCGCCAAGGGTATATAGTACGCATTTTAAATGGCTTATACTCTGGATTTTTTTCAAGCTCCCTGAACTCGTTGTAATTTCTTTCATTGTCCTGCTCAACGGCCTTTACAGCCGGACTCTCCTGAATCGTCGGGGGGGGCTGCTGCCGCTGCCTGCTTTGGCTTTATGCAGTCCGCCGGGATGTAGTGCGCCCCAAAAATGCACTCTGACAAGCCCAGAAACGGGCAGAAAACTACTCCTTCATGTCTATGTAATCTAAAACAGTCTAAACAATTCCGCAATTTATAACGTTCCTTTCAATGACAGATAGTCGCTATCGTATTCGAGTATGCGCCCGCGATAGCTGGTTTTTATCGGTGCTTCGGCTATAGCTCTGGCGATACGTTCGCTGTAGCCGGGCTTAAGGTCATATATCCCAGCAGTATATGTATAAGCCGCAATCCATGCGCCACAAGTGTCAAAACTAAATTTAGGTTTTTTATAGCAATATGGCATATCCGTAAGCATGGCTTCTACATCCCTATAATTCCAATCAATTGGGCAGTTACTACATTTATCCGTGGCGGCACAGGCAAAGCAATAGCTTTCAACCATCGGTACTATGCCGCCATTAATCGCCCATTCTGGCCAGTCCTTTTTATACTTCCGTCCGTGCGTGTCGGCGAGCCAGTTCCACAGTCGCCTGTGCAGATATCTGTAAAACACGCCATAAGATTTCCCGTAACGAATGCCGTTTAATTCGGTATATATCATTTTGCCCCTGTCCATAGTCTACGCTCCCATGTATCGTAGTCGTCCCAGTAGTTGCCAACGATTATCACATCTTCTATTTCTTTGCGCGGGAGCGGCAGACGCACTTTTGCCGCCGCTTTGAAAACGCCTTCAAATAAATCTAGCTCAATGCGAAACAAGCATGTTTCCCCTTCGATATTTTGAGTTATATAGTCTCCGACAAACAGCGGAATGCGCGCAGAATTTAGGTTCTTTGCATAGACGCCTGTATATCTTTGGACTGTCAGCGGGTCTACTTCAATAGCGTACTCACCGAAGTATATACCCATTGCCCCGGCCGGACTTCCGAAGGGTGTCGCCCCTCGCCTTTTCCAGTCTTCGTAGTTTACAATATACAGTTTTTTGCCAAACTGTACCAGCTGGCCATAGATAAGATTTTTCTCGTCCGTTATATCTTTTGGCATGGCGCGATAAAACAAATCTGTCCGCTCCATGTATTTTAAATACTCAATGTCTTTTTCGCTTATCTCCATAGTTTACCCTTCTTCCGTATTTTTTAATGGCGTCTGTTAAAAACCGCTCTACTTCGGCGGCGGCAGGAAGGCAGCTTATCCCGGCAACAATTTTCATATTCTTATCCCATACAGTGACGTCCCACGGCGTCCACGGGCTAAAACGCTCGATAGGCCTATAGTAAACTACTGCCATAATCTCGCCAAGGTCAAGGAATGCCTGTATAAAAAAACGTGCGTTCACAAATTCATTTATGGCGCCGTTCATCAGCTCCGGTTCACCTACCATATATTTTCTGTACTTTCCCAAGGCATTATCTATATCGCGTTTATAAACGCAGATATGCCTTTCTGTAAGAAACGTAAGCATTTTAACGCCCCCTGACTTTATAGTAAAGCACAGCAGCGGCTATGCTTACGGTTATAGATACGCCCCATAAGATAAAAGGTTCTGCCGCCATGTTATCCACCTTTCTTTACCACGTTACCCTTGACGTCTAAAATCTGATATCGTTTCGCTTTAAGCCTGCTGACAATCAGCATTGCTTCTTTCATGTTTTCAAAATGTTCTATCATGCCGTCGCGGCGCGACAAGGCGAACGTCGGGCGGTTATCTTCTTCGATGAAACAAAAGTATCCTTTGCGGGGAATGTATAATATATAGCGTTCCCGCTTCTGCCCGACGGCTTTAGATTGCTGGCCGCCGTTTTTTGCGGTGGCCATGCGACCATTGACATCAAATCTGGCCAGCAATACGCACGTGACGAGTGCCGCCAGTGCGGATAATATCACAGATACTATAACTGTTGTCATACCATCCATATCGCACCATTGTACCCGTCTCTGTAAAATTTGTAATACACCGGGTTTTCCTCGTTATCTGCTTTTTCGTTCTGATAGTTTAAAATCTCCTTAACTTTGCGGACCGCCAAAGAAAAGAACTCATTATTCAATATCAGTTGACCGTTGATATTCTCGCATTTTTCGCACAAAATGTTATCCAGCTCATTAATAAGCCATGTTTCCTCTGGATTAGTGCTTAAAATGCCAACTTTGATTTTTTCACCGCCAACGTAAAACTCTTTCTTATATACGTTAGTCATAACTCGCTTTTTGCCTCCTTCGTAGAAATATACTGTTGTTTTTCTTGCCATAGCTCACACCCTTTCTATGTCTATATTATATACCCCCCTATGTTCAATGTCAACACTTTTATTTCGACTTTACATAAAAAAGCCCCGGAAGTCCGGGGCTTTAGATTATTCGCACTCTTTTACGGGTTCTTCTCCTGCTTCTTCTACACATTCCGGGTCAGTCATTTTGACAGCTTGTTCCGAAGCCTGTTCATCCGGCATATCTACAATCATGGTAGCAATTTTATAATTGACTTTGGCCAGTGCGTCACGTTCTACGGCTGACAAGATAGCTTTGTCCAGCATATCACGTGCTTTAATTAATTCCTCTGCCGTTATCCGGTCGGGTTTGGTAAGGATAGTTACCGCCGAATTCATGCAGGCACTTACGGACCATTCAGCTAGGCTTTGAGCTTTCAGGCTTTCTTTTTGGGTAGTCTGGTAGTTTTCTACAGATAATGCTTTCATGTTTTTTCATTCTCCCTTTTGATTTTATTTACAGGCCGCCATGATAACGGCCGCCGTGGCTATGCCAATAGCAATATTTCTTTCAGCTTTTAGCCGCCGCTGCTGCTTCTTCATTTCGGCGTTGTATTTCTGCAATGATTCGTTGGCCTTGTTCAATAAGCTTGCCGTCTCTTTCTGCTGCTCCAACGCCTTCTGCTGCTCCTGCTTGGATGTTTCCAGCTCGGTCTTTAAGCTCGCTGATTCCTTCTGCAATGCTTGCACTATGCTGTTCAGCTCGTTCGATAGCGCCAACAGCTCGCTGTAACGTTTCTGCGATAGCTGATTGCTGCTGCTCAATTCGCTGAATATCTGCTGTAAGCTCGTCAATTCTTCCTGCGTTATCGTTATCACCTGCCTGCCATCCGGTGACGTAGGCGCCGACGCAGAAGCCAAGTGCGGCTGTAAGCAGATAAGGCAAAGCAGAATACAGATAGTCCTTAAAGCCTTTTTTATCCACACTATCCACAAGTTATACACACCCTTCTTCTTCGCCATCACGGTTGCAAAAGGTTATATACGTCCGGGTTGTTATAGGTGTGCCAGATAGCTTTGCCGCGGATAACGTCGCCGCCGGGCTTCGTGTATTCGTCCGCCCCAAGGTCTTCCAGCTTTATCAGGTCCCAGCGCATATCAGCGTCGCCGCTGTACAGGCCGTATCCGTCCATTTCGGCCCATTCGCTATGCGTCCGGAAGGTGTTCGCAGTCACGCCGAATGGGGCCATTTTTGGCGCGCATTTGGTAATAACGGCAACGATTTTTGCCATAGCGTCAATCTGTGCGAACGTTGGCGGCACACTGCCAAAGTTAACACTGCCGTCCCGGTAAATGATAGCGTCCAGACAGCAGCACATTGATACCCCTATATTCCCGGTATTGCGACCATAGGTATGCGCAAGTACGCTGTCTAATGTAACGCCATTCGGCATTAATATTTCGCCTTCGTCATTTATCAGCAGGTGATAATCGTTAAAATACTGTTTGTATCTGCCAGCTGTCCAGTGTCCAGTTATGGTATGCGCCGAACACGCTCTAGCCTCTGCTGCAATGTCTGTCAGCGTCACCAGCTTGCAATCTTCGCGGCTTATCTGCATATCAATTCCCCCTTTTCGGAAACACTCTATCCAACATATAGTCAAGAACACGCTTGACTGCGTTAGCTATGCTGCTATAGCCCAGCTCAACTAGATTCTCGTTGATACTGGTCATTTCGACCATAAAAATAACCATCGACACGCTCCCCGGCAGAATGTCGGAAGCGACTAGATTTATACCCAATGCATGTATGGGCGGTATGACTTTGGCGGCATAAAAGGCTGTGATGATTGTTGCATTGTAAAGCAGCATTTTTTCAAGTATGCGGCTAAAGCCCCGGCTTTCTAGGTAGCCTTTCTGCCATGTTTCACTCTTAAAAAAGTAATGTATAGCTTTTCGCAGGCTGATGTTTTCTAGCGGGTCTTCCGGCTGATACGTGTCATGGATATACTTTTTACTCAAGTACACCCATTTAAGTATGGTATCAAAGACTATCATCAGCTGCGCTAATATAACAACGCCCCAAAAGTTCGGGCCGAAAATCTCGTTTCCAAAAGTCCATATCACTACGGCATACGCCCATATATCGACCTTGAAAAATCTATCTAAAACATATCTGATGTTGTTCCACGTTTCAGCCATGATAAAGCCCCCTACGATTCTTTTTATTTATTATATCGCAAGGAGCAACGCAAAAACAATTCGCAGAGGACTAGCGAATGCAATTTACCTTGACCGCCACCCGCATTTTTTACATTTTAAATCAATAATAGGCGGATGACACGCAAGCATAACTCTCTCTACGTCCTTACTTTCACAGGCCGGACAACAATAAAGTCTCTTAGCAGCGTCCATACACGCCAGCGAAAATCTACATCTCTGCTCTTTGTCGGCGTTAAGTAACGCTGTTATAACCTTAGCTGTTTTCTTACTACTCAACTTTAATATGGGCTTTTTCTCCGGGTCATCCCCGTCGTAAATAGAAAAAAAATACTGTACCTTCTGCAACAACTCTTTCATCCTTAAACATTCAATCACCTTCATTCTGTAGCTGTTTAGCTATTTTTCCGGAAAGCTTTTTCAGACATGATTCACATAGGTATATCTGACTATTTTTGTAAGTGCTTGGGATAAAAAAACTTCCTAAAGATATTCGGCAATACACTTCATATGTTGCCTTTTTCTTATCACAGCAATCACATAGGCCTGCCGCCTTAACCTTCCTGACATTAATCATTTCCCGCTATTTCTCGCATTCCACTTTTTAACAATCTCCAATATGCCATCTTGTATGCTTCCATACAAAACCTTGCCACAGTTTTCGCATTTGATGAAAAAGTTCTTGTCAACTTTAAGTAGTGGCTTTTTGTTCCCGCACTCTTGGCAGGCGTTTATCTTGACATTTAATGTTCCGGTGTTTCTCTTTCTTCTGGTTCTGCTGGTCCTGTTGGTAGTAGTCATTTTTATTCCCCTTTCTTGCAGCAAGGCAGGCCGCACAAGCGGCCTGCTATACACTTCCCTAATTAGTTATATAAATTTTTCTTGCTGCCTGCGTCGTTTCGTTCGGCCTTTAAAGCCTTCAATAGTTCTATCATATCGTCTTCTAGCTCTGTGGACAGTTCTTTGCCAGATTGTATGCTTTCAATTAATTTATCCACAAGCTTCATCATTTCCACGTTTTCCTTATGGTGTTTTAGCGATATCTTACCAAGCTGTTCAATATAGTTTTCAATTCTCGCTTGAGACATGGCCAGAATTTTCAAACTACAGTTATTGTAAATACTATAGCTTTCCTCTGTGACGTCTTTACTGGTAAAGAGATGTAGAACAAAATGCGCGCCTTCGGGTTCTAAAAATCTTTCAAGCTCTTTAATCTTATTGATTATCGCTTCCCGTCTGGTCTCATTAATGCTCATTTTTCGCAACCTCTTTTGCCAGCATTTTCTTAAAAGTCTCACCCGCATTTTCGGGGGGGACTTCTTCATCTGCATCATAAAAAGCCCTTTCATTAACTACTGTTCTTTTGATTGCTTCTGCAAAAAACATCTCTGGTTTAATGCCAAAGCCTTCCTGTGCCGTCTGCACTAAATGAACAACGCTATTAACACACCTGTCGAGACTTACACGGTTAGCCATGACTAGATAGCCGCTTACTTCTTCCGTGTCCAAACTTTCAACTTGTGCCAGTGCAATAATGTTGACCCCATATTTTTTCTCTAAATTTAAAATTTCGTCGTTTAAATTTGAAGCTTCTTCCTTGATGTTTTCTCTTGTGATAATCACAACTACACCTCTTTCAATTTTTAGATATAACCTTTGTCGTCCAACGCTTGAATAATAATGTCTGAATTGTATTCTTGAAGTTTCTTTTTCATCTTAAACCTGTCAATTATCCACCAGATTAATAAGCCGCCACCGGTAAGCAGCATTGCAGCGCCGCCTACATAGTCTTTAATATAGAAGCGGTGAAAGCCGCCAACTCCGAAAAAAGCATGTAAGTGTTTCATCTTTTCCCAGCTTCTAATGTTACGGCTGCAACGCCGGAAGATGATTTCCCGCTGCTCCGGCAAAAGCTTTGCCAAAGCATTTATGCAAAGTTCGTCTAAAGCGTCTTCATAGTCGCTAAACTTGCCAAGCGGATGTTGCGGCTTTACTTCCTTGAGCGGTGGAAGTTTAGCGTCAACATTGCCAAACGACATTCTTAAATAGTCCAATCCTTTCATTTCTTGACCCCCTAACTGATTACTCAAAAGCGTAACCGTTTTTTTCTAAAAGCGGATATCCTTCATCATCTTTGCTGGTACACAACTTGCCATTAAGATTTTTCGGCACGTCGCTGATTATTTTCTGCGCTCGCAGAAGCGAATATCCTACACTTTTGTCACGCTCTTTAAAAAACTTTTTCGCCAGTGCTCTGGCCTCGCTGTAGTTGTAAGCGAATGTTACTACACTTTCTAGGTCTTCACGGTTGGCCACGCTCACGCAGTAAGCGTTTACGTAGTCATACTGTTTTATCATTGGCAATTACATCACCTCACAATCATACCTGAACGCCATATGTCGCGCTCAACAATAGCCTCTGCCAGTGCCCCGCCGTAACTCCACCCAAAAGGGATAACAGCTGCGGCTGCTGCCAGCATAATAATGGCCAGACAAACTAACAAAAACATCTCTTTTTTCTTCATTCAATCCACCTTACTAATAAATATACAAGCCATATTCCATACAGGATAAATATAGCAGCCGCTATATCACAGCTTAATATTTTTCGTGCTTTCTGTATTATTATTCTTTTATTGGGTCTCGTCTATTGTTCCCCCTTTCTTTGCCTATATTATATACCCCCCTGCGTACATTGTCAACACTTTTGTTTTAAATTTTTCTCCCTGTCGATATATTCACTATAGCCCGGCTCGTCTTCCAGCCCCTCGAAAAACTCTGAAACAGTCATTCCCAAGCCGTTAGCAACTTTAGCGATATTTTTCATTGATAAAGTTTCCGTTCTGCCTACTTCAAACTTGGACAGTGTGCCATATCTTACACCCGAACGTCGTGCAAGTTCAGCAGGCCAAATACCTTTCTTGCTGTATTCGCTGTAAATCTTCTTAATTATAAACCGATTAAGCGGTGTAGCTGCTTCCAGCTTCTTTAGTAGTAACTTTCTGCCTGCTGTCCACTTGGGCAGGACTTTGAAAGTATCTTCATATTTTCTCTCTTGATTCATCTTTTGCACTCTCCTTGCGTGTATCTACATAAGTATATATTAATACACTATAGTGCATTTGTCTACAGGCTTTAATGGTTTTGGATGTCCCTGTTTGAGCTGGTAGGCAGAGATACCCCTTACCACGAAAAAGACAAATGTATATATGTCTTAATCGCGTAAGATAAGAGGTTTTCTATAAGTATAGGCTAGGTAGTCCCCGCCGTCGCTGTATAGTTTTTTTTGGCAAATACTGCATATCATCACTTCTCTACGTCCTAGCTCCATGCTTTCCCCCCGTGCTTTTGCACCCGTAGCCGCCAGCCGTGCAATTTATAGGGTATGGCTCCCTAACCGCTGCACACGGTACCACGATAGGCCTTTGCCGTCTCGCCTGTATAGGCCCTTTATCATAACCTATACAGCACATGTACTTATATCTGCGCTCATACATGCGGGGCAATGATTTTATATACTCGGCACATTGCAGGACCAACAGTTTTTTATACTAGGTCTGTGTTCGCCTAGTCGCTGTTAAGCGGTTTCTGTTATTTAGTTTTAGATAAAGTCGCCATTCGCTTTTATATAATTGTTGACAATAGATGTTGATATTGATAGAATAGTTACAGAAGTCATAAACCTACCTTGTTTTAGGCAAAGCTAAAGCGGGCCACATGTCCCAACTTTTTAAATCGAGTTCATGTAGCTTAAGGTTTTAAGGTTTGAAGTTTTAAATTACCCGTCAAGGATTTAAAACGGCTTCTATTTTTTTATGCCTTTTTAAATTGTAACCGCCAACGCCGAATGCGTCAACCTTAAATTTCGGCGAATTGCTTCCCCCCCCCAGCTCCTGAAAGCTAGGTTTTACGCCGTTTTTCGCGGATTTTCTTACACGAAAAAAATTTATATTGACACTGCCACGGTTTGGGGTTAAAATTTACTTGTGCAACTCCTAATAAATATATCGTTCTTCAATTAGTCTGCGCTTTGATACAGGGACCCAGAACAAGGGTAGTATAAAGCGGTGTTCCAGACGGGGAAAGCGCCATCTCTGGTTCGTACTCGGAGAATGGCGCTTTTCTTTTTATGTGTTATATTAATAACGGTAGCTAACTTGTCTGCCTCTCTCCCTTCATTTTTTTTCATTCTTCCTCCGGTATAATCTCGGCTGCTTGTCGGTCGGGATTATATTTTAAAATTTATTTTATACCCCCTCTTGATTATTTGGTATTAAAGTTGTATAATCATATCAAAGGCAGGTGAATGATTTGAATAAAGTAAGTAAAAAATGGATATGGATAGGTCTGCTGTGCGTGGCCTATGATAGTTTTATCGCTCGGCCGTTCTGGCGTGTGATTGACGCTTTGGCCGATGTATTGTTTTTTATATTAAATCCAAGGCGTGTATATGAACCTGAATTCTGGCTGTTTGTATTGATTCTAGTGTTGGGGGTGTTCTGATGTTAGTATGTCTTCGGCACATGGATAAAAACAAAAAGCCTTATGGACCTAATGAAGTCTACGTTGTGAACTCGCTCCAAAAGTTTGTTGCGCTTGTGATGAACGAAAAAATAGGCTGCACATTCCGTCAGCTGTGTGAAGAATACGGCATAGCGGGGCAGGATTCCCCGCCGCCGGATGTTTACGCAATGGCGATTAAAGAAGCTTACTATCATCACGGTATCGAACTTAAAATATCAAATAAAGGGTAGGTGATTGTTTTGACCGATGAAATTAAGTTCCCGCTGTTGAAAGCCAGCGATATAGATGTACGTATCGACGACTTGCGGGAGATGAACTATAACAACAGCTCATATGTCAAATGTCGGCTGCTGCTTTATAAAAACGCCCGTGTTGATATGAAGTACCTTGACGCAATGTTTGGGCCGATGAACTGGCAGCGTAAACACACGCTGATAAATAACGAGCTTTTCTGTTCGATTGAGGTATGGGACCACGACAAAAAATGTTGGGTCTGCAAGGAAGACGTAGGCGTAGCGTCCAACTATCAGGCAGAAAAAGGCCGTGCGTCTGACTGCTTCAAGAGGGCCGCTGTAAATTGGGGCTCAGGTCGAGAACTTTATACAGCGCCAAGTATCACATTTAACTTGGCCCAGAACGAAGCGTCTATAGACGGTAAAAAAATCAAGGTCGCGTTCGGTGTAAGCTTCCACGTTGGGCATATCGCCTACAACGAAGATAGAGAGATTACAGAACTTGTTATTCTGGACGCCAACGGCTACGGCCGTTTCTTCTATCCGGCCAGTTTAAAAACGTCTTATCTCCAACAGCACCCGGAAGCGGCACAAGCACCTGTACAATATACTCAAAAACCTGTACAGAACGCACAGGCTGCCCCTAGAAGCGTCCAACCGTCCCCACAAGGGCAATCACAAGCGCGGAACGTTTCGCAACCTTCTGGCGGCAATTCTGGCGCTGTAAATGTCAGAAGCGCACCTAGTCCGTATATGTGCCTAAGTTGTGGCGTCGAGATATCGCAAACTGTGCGCAGGATATCAGTAGAAAAGACTGGCAAGGCGCTTTGCATGTCTTGCCGTAATAAAGCATTATCGAATAAATAAGGAGTGATTTAAGTGTTTATAGCAGGTTGTGTCTGTGAAAACTGCGGTAAATTATTAAAAATGAAATTTACTACTATGGGAAAACTGATAACCTTTGCCCGTGATTCTGGCTGGTCGGTTTCCAATCACCGCCAAGGACCGGACGGGAAGCGAATGTATACATACTGTGATGACTGCCGCCAACCGGGTATAGGTCGGCCATTGGGTCGGAAGAAATAAAGAAATAATAAAACCCCTCGAATTCGAGGGGTTTTATTTATGCCGTTTTCATTTAACTTCTGCCTTTATATTAATTCGGTTACGCAGAAAGGATAGCACGTTTTCCTGTAACCAGTAGTACCGTGTACCCCTGCTGCTATATAGTACCTTGTGCGGCACATCTTCCCGAAGGTCTTTTTGTAGCTCCTTATAGCGCTTTCTAAAGCGATTCACGGTTATATTAGGCTCGAACGTATTAAGAAAGTGCCTAATCAATCGCCCAGCCTGTACGCCAGATATAAAGTCCATTTTTTGAAGCTCTTTCCGGCGTTGTATCTGTTCTTTGTAATCATAGTTACGCAAGCTTACCACTCTCCCCAGATAGATTCTATCCGCTTATTCTCCCGGTCCTGATAGTCTAAGTATTCTTCTAGCAGGTCCTTGTCACTACAGGCTTTCACCTCTGCGCGTAGCTTTTTCATTGCGCTTTGACCGGGGGGGCTTTCAACGCCATAGACGCGCGTCACGGATTGCGCTAGCAAATAGGCGTCGTAGGTTTTTTCAAATAACTTTGCTTTGCTTTCTACGGTAATCATGGCGCCTCTCTCCTATTGGTTTTCAAAGTATCCCGGCTTATACTCCCGTTGCAGCCAGTGATAAAACGACAGTTCACATGTATGAAATGCCTCGTTGTTGGGGTTTACCATACGCTCGTTGCAAACATTGCGTATAGGGCATTCAAAACAATCCTCTATGGCTACTAGGTTTGACAAAAATGTCCCCAGCTCTTCCGGGGACATTGTACGTATCTTGTCCAAGTTAGTCATACTACTTACCATCCTTCCCTGCGCACTCTTTGCAAAGTGCCCCTCTGGTATCAATCAGTACAACGGTATCTATATCAACCATTTTTCCACATTTATAGCATGATACGCTCCATCCGTGCGCTAAAAATGCTTCATCGGGCACTTTCCCGTTTTCCCAATATTTATCAGCCCACGGCAGCCGCTCAACTTTGACGTCTATAAAACGTTCGCCCATTATGTCTGCAAACGCTGCCTTGGCTTGTCCGGCCGTGTTTGCAAATGTAATTTCTGATTCTGCGTCGTCTCCTACGTATGCGTAAGCCTTTAGTTTCATTGTTCATCACGTCCTTTGTTCAGCCGTTGGCCGCAAAACTCACAGTAAAAAGTATCGTTATCGTTATAAAAATATCCTATATCATCATCATAGCCAAGAATTGTTTTACAGTGCGGGCATACAATTTCCCCGTCCAATAACATATCAATAGTCATTGGAACGTTTAATACTCTGCTGACTGCTCCTGCGCATTTATCGCAGAAAACAATGGTATTTGCGGCATTACTACCGTCGGCAGCCACTCGAAGCGTTTTTACATTCTCCCTCGAGTGGCAAATATAACATTCTTCATCATGTTTAACTTTTACATACTCAATCAATATAAACACATCCTGTCATCTACTGTGTACCACTTCATACAGCCGATATACATTAATTCCAACAGTTTAGTTTCTTTTATGGGCTCGACGCTGCGCCTAATGGTAGCCTTACGACGTATCTTTACGCAGCGTCCCCTAAAGTTTCTGACTGTCATTATTCCGGCGTCGCTTTCCATGAGCAGCCGCTCTATTTCTTGACTGTTTTCTATATATAAATCATTGGGAAAAAGATAGTAAAACTGCCGAACGATATCGCTGTTATGATAAACTTTCTTTTTAAAGTCAGCCTTAAAGTCTGACATATTTATTTTTATTTCAACTTCCGCAACATAACGACGCTTATTAATGTAAATCAAATCAGCTTCATACCTAGCCCCGGGACTTCCCATTGTGATGTTGGGCAATACTAAGTTGTTATTTAGCAATCCGTATTGATAGGCGAAAAGCTTTTGTATTTCTGTTTCAGTCATGTTAATCTCCTTTTGAAACTATGCCTTGCATAACGTATAGTGCATTTAGTAACGCTATACCGTTTCCCCACATTTTGTATTCGGCGCTATCTGTGTGAAGTTTGCTATACCATGTGAGCATTTGTGCTTTTGTGTATTCTTTTTCCGGTTTGCCGTTGATTTTGGCGTAAGTATTTCTGACGTTTAACCAAAACTTATATTCTTCCTCTGTAAAGTCTTCTTTTTTGTCCGGGTGCCCCCATTTATCAGGGAAGCCTTGTAGTCGTGCGCACTCTGTCGGTGTTAATCGGCGCACTATGTAGCGAATTTGTACAGCAGCTGGATCTCTTGCGATAAGGGTCGGACATATTCCATCGGTATAAAATTGCGGTTTGTCGCTTTGTACATCTTCGCCAAAAGCCTGCACTGCATAACATACCGCTGGTCGGTCAATGGTATTCAGCGTATAACATTTATCCTCTCGCCAGCCCTTACCATTACAGCCTGCCGTATCTGCTCTATCTATGCCGTTGCCTTGCAGGCAATATACGGGCGTTTTTTCGTTACATAACGCCGTGTAATCTGTAACACGGTTGTTATGGTCGCCTGTTATAGTCGGGCAGGTTTCACCGTCTCCGTTTCCTCTGGTGTCGTAGACAACAACTTTCTGCACTATCGCTATGCCGCCTTGATTTTTTGATGGGTCGGGCGTGCCTGTATCCAACGTCTTACTGACTTCGACTACCCGGCAACCGCTAAAAGGATTCTTGCTTTTCATGCTGTTTGACGACAAGCTATCAAAGCTGTACGCTGTTAAACAGTTTCTCTTTCTATCATCTGCTTTAATGCCATTTCCAATATCTCCGGCAATTTCTTGCCCCTGCGTTCCGCTCTGCGCAGTATGCCCTCGCAAGCCCTCGCGCTTAAATAGTATTTCTCCGGCACGTCCGCCTCTAAAATCTGCGACAAGGTAGATTCTACGGCGACGTTGGGGCACTCCCCAGTATTGAGCGTCAAAAGTTCTGTAAGCAACGCTCCATCCGTTTCCGCTGATACAGTCGGCATAGGCCCAGCCAGCTTGCGGAACCGCAGGCATAACGGCGTTCGGTTCCGAGATTCTAATAAATTCTTCAAGGACGGTTCTAAAGTCTTCTCCTTTGTTACTGCTGAATGCTCCGGGGACGTTCTCCCAAATAGCGTACCTTGGATAAACTCCATTTGTTTTATTCCTCATTTCTTTTATAATTCTTATCGCTTCCATGAACATTCCACTTCGGGTAGTTTCGTCGTCGCCAGCGGCTGTATGTTTCAGCCCTGCACGTTTGCCTGCTACAGACATATCTTGACAGGGACTTCCAAATGTTATAATATCGACCGGTTCTATTTGGTCACCTTTTATATTTGCGACATTCCCTAAATGCTTCATTTTAGGGAAACGGCTTTTTGTTACTGCTATGGGATAGGGTTCGATTTCTGACGCATAAACAGGCTCTACCCCACATATCCCCCCCGCCAAAGGAAAACCGCCGCTACCATCAAACAAACTCATTAGCTTCATATTATTTCCCCGTACTTCCGAAGCCGCCAGCGCCCCTGTCGGTCTCTGAAAGCTCGTCCACTTCTACAAGCTCGGCTTCTTCTTGCTTACGCAGTATCATCTGTGCGATACGGTCGCCTGCTTTGATTTTTTGAGGTATGGTTGTACAATCTAACATACCCGACGAAGGCATTAGCCTGCTTTCATACATTGCCTTTACTTCGTTTCTATAGCCGTTGTCTATGATTCCAATACTGTTCGGCTGTCGTAATTGAGTTTTTAGGCCAATACTGCTTCTCGGTACAATTTCCACATAATAACCTTCTGGTGGCTCTATCATAAAGCCTAAGCCAATTAATACAGGCTCTGCGCCTACGGTAACATCTTCTCTTGCGTAGCAGTCCCACGCAGCATCTGTTCTATGTGCTTTAGTTGGCATTTTTCCGCCCGGTAGTAGTTTAATTTTGATTTCCATTTTTTCATCATCCTTTCATACTGTTTATCTAGTGTTATTGATTTCAGTTTAAAAGCAATGTAGACCCTATCTGCTGTTGACGTTCTACGTCTTTTTAAAAGAATAACCGCCTTTACTATCTGCTGTGTCCTGATAGCTTTCATTGACTAATCAGCCTTATAACACGGGGGCTATTTAACTTCCAGTTGGCAGGACTGCCGTAGTGAATTCCGCAGCAGACTGATGAGCCCACTTGAAGATGAAAAGGGCAATCCATACAGCTTGTGCATTTAGCGCATTCATCCCGAATAGCTTTCAAGGCGTCTAATAGTTTTTCATAAAGGGCACGTTTTAAGTTTTATATCTTTAAGCTTCATTTTCTTTTGACTTCTTCCCAAAGCTTTAGGCACCGTGAAACATTTTTTCTCGCCGCTTCTTCGGTTTTGTAAACGCCGATGTATTTACATAGCAAAAGGTCTTCTGCACACCCAGTAAAGTTTGCGTATATTACATTGCCGCTCGGACTGATGTAGTAATAATATTCTCCGACTACTGGATAAAAAGGCTTCTTTTTAACTAAGTAGTTTTCCCGTAACAGGTCGATAAGCGCAGCTTCTAAAAGCATAGCAGGCGGTTTATCTTTTTCGTTCATTACGGCAGCTGTTAATATTCCGCCGTCAACGTCTTCTATCTTGTAACGGTCAGCACAGCCGATTAGTACCCTATTCCCATCCATGTTCTCTATAAAAAATTCTTCGTTGACTGATAGCTCGTTGTCGGCCATAAATTGATTGATATACTTACCTAACATCTTTTCACCTCATTTTTACTTGCTGTTTTAAAGCTGAATACTTCTTGTTGAGCTTGGCCAGTCGATACCGTTCAGCGTTCAAGTTCTGACAGATGTTTTTGACCAGTTCGGCCGGGAGCTCAATTTGTGCGTTCTCCCCGAAGTTTCTAACTGCTGTCTTGGCCCGGTTTATAACGTCCTGAATTATATCGCTTTTTACCTGCACGCAATCACTCCTTTCTATTCTATGCCTATATTATATACCCCCCTGTGCGCGATGTCAACACTTTTATTTCAAGCAGACGCAAAAAAGGCCCCGAAATTCGGGGCCTTTTCTTTATTCGCTTTCTGGCCAGATGTTTGGCCAAACGATAGCTATAACGTCCTTGACCGTTTCGGCCGCTTCCACCTTGTTGCGCAGCGCATAGAAGGTGTTATATGCTTCCGTCTGCTCGTTGCTGCTTATTAGCAGCACACTTTCAAAGTCGGACTTCGACAACATCACCCATACACTGTTACCTTCTTCGTCTTTAACTCCAAAGCCCTGCTCTCCCTTGATTTGAGCTACGCTATAGGCCGAATTGAATTTATTGATATCCGCGGCCGTGCGGTCGAAGTAAAATGTTCTGTCGCCCTGCTTGTACCTCGTTGGCTTATCGCGCAGGAGCTCATAAATCCCGTACAGTTCGTTAAGCTTGATGTTCTTTGCTTCTGCCAGCGACACCATTACTTCCTCGCGGGATACACCCAGCGCGGCAAGCTGTTCATCCGTTGGGTTATTCGGGATAGAGGTATTCATCAAGTCCGGCAAACGGCGTATCTCGGTAATAGTGTTATACTGCTCTCCCTTATAAACGTATACTGTTCTTGTGTACTTCATATTCTCACCTTCCTTTTAGCCGCTATACGGCAACGCTACCACGTCACAGACTTGGATACTAAAGCTATCTGTATCGTCAACGATAGCGACTACATTGATGATATTGCTGGCATTTGCTGTTAGCGACGGAGCTACGCCCTTCGGGTAGTAAACCGCTGCACCGCTTGGGAACTGCCATGTAACAGTTGGTGCAGTTGCGCCAGTTGCAAACCAGAAAGTTAAAGTTTTACACATGTATGGCGTGCTGCCTACAGTGGCGTGGAAGCTCATGTTTGAGAAATTCATAGTAAGACTTGCAGCGTCATTTATGGATGTATTTATCAGATAGACGTTTGCTGCTGCTTGGTAACTTATGGTATTCCCGGTATTCGGAGTTGAGTAGTAAGTATTCTCGGCCGTACCGCAGAAGTACAGGCAGTTTTCTGTGTTGTCTGCACTGATAACGCCGTTACCAACGCCCCCTTGACTGCCCACATATAACCGCCGCGCAACTCTTACGTCAGTGGCGTCAGCAGGGCACTGCAAAGCCCAGCCGCTAGTGCCTGACCCTAATTCTAGGCCGATACTAGAATTTCCCGTGCGCAGGTGCATTGCTGTTCCGTTACAGTCCAGTATGTTCTGACTAGCATTTTTTATCGCGAAATTTGTGCTGATTTCACTGGAATTAATCATTACTTCACTTGCTTCAAAAGCTGCTTTATGGCTGTTACCGTTAAATTGGGCAGCAATCATATTCCCGTCCAAAATTTGCAATGGATAATCGCCAATAGTAGCCTTTCTAATACCTACTGATTCTAGTAGAGTGTCGCTTCCTATCTGCACGATATTCGGATAAATAGTAGCTTGGCTAGTAGTCAATACAGCTAGATTTCCGTCTACGCCGTCCAGCAATTCAAGCGGCTGCCCTTTTTTAGTGTGCAAGGCTAAACCGCCGCCAGATTCGCCAGTAATATACGCACCATTAGCACCACTTACACGGCCGATATTAATTTGACCGGTTGAACTTTGACTTGTCAGGCTATCCCAAACATTTAGTTCGTTGCCAAATGTTGTTTCATTGGCAAAAGTATTAAGTCCGGTGAAAGCGTTATTCCCCGCCGCCGTAACGTCGCCGCCACCAGCACCGGCCACGCTGTCATCAACATACTTTTTGGTGACTGCCTGCGTGTCGGTAGTGGGAGTGTCAGACGGTAAGTAAATCGGTCCTGTAACCGTTCCACCTGTCAGGGGCAAGAATGTACCTTGTCCAGCTTCTATCGTGATGTTCTGCGTTCCGTCGAACGGTACACCGTTAATAGTGCGGGCTGTGGCAAGTTTGGTCGCTGTGTTTGCGTTACCCAGCCAGTTAGCGACGCCTGAAGCGTCAATAACATTTGCAAAGATCTTATTATTATTAGAAAACGTCATCATTGTTCCGTTATCTCTTATTACGAAACTATTAATGTTATTACCGATTCTGAATACGTGCGGCTGATTGGTACTAGTATTATAAAACAATCCACCTAATGTATCTGTTCCAATTCTTGCTTGTACTGTTTCACCTGTCGGAGAAACACCAAAACTTACACTACCACTGCTACCTGCCGCAGTTCCGTTAGATACGCCAATATTTGCCCTGAAAAGATTTAATGCTGTATAGGTATTGGCTGAATTTAATTGAGCATAGCCGCTTAAGTCGGTATCACCAGCCAAGATATCCCACGTGGTTCCGTCCCATGCCACGTTGTCGCCCGCTTCAATGTTGTGGTCGGGGTCTGCCTGTTTGACGTTGTAAACGTCGCCTACTTGCTGGCCGCTGGTCGGCAGGTCGGCGTATGTTTCAACGGACCCTTTATATTTATAAACCGTCGCTAGTCCCAGCTGTGCGGCAGTTACTTTATGGGGGTTATCGTAGTCGGCCTTGTGCGCGTCCAGCGCATTTGTTACGGCCGTAATATCGCCCTCGGCGCTGCCAAGGCTTCCTTGCAGTTCTGTGATATCGCTTTCAATGCTGGTTATATCACTCTTGATAGTGGTGATTTCTCCGTTGATTGATGTGATACTGGTATTAATCGTTTCGACCGCAGAAGTCAATTCGCTGGCCAGCGCATATTTTACCCAGCCTGTCCAGCTGCTTACCTCGATAGGGCTACTGTCGGGTACAATGGTGCCGAAACGAACATAACATGCGCCGTCAGCCTGTGCGATAAACTTCTGCCGGATATAGGTCTCGTTATAGTCATCGTCAACATCCAGCCAGCCGGGTCCGGGAATAGGGCCGTTCGTGTTGGCCGTGCCTTGAAGGAACGCCCTTTCCAGTTCTACGCGTGTATTGAAGTCAATGTTATCTGTAACGTTTTCGTACCAGCGCAGTGTATCAACTATAGGCTCCAAGACGTCTAGTCGCTGGTTAGACTGGTCGGCAGAGGCTTTAGCTTCGTTAGCCGCTGATAGTGCCTGTGAAGCGTTTTCAATGGCAGTATCAGCTGTAGACTGCGCGTTATCAGCAGCGGTTTGTGCGTCGTTCGCTGATTTTTGTGCAGCGTCGGCAGCCTTTTGTGCAGCGTCGGCACTGGCCTGTGCGTTATCAGCTTTAGTCACTGCCGTGTTAGCAGTATTAAGCGCAGTGTCCGCGGTTTGCTGTGCGTTTTGCGCAGCTGTCAGGGCATTAGTAGCCATTTCTATAGCTGCCTGCGCTGCGTTGTAAGCCTGCTGCGCAATCTCGCGCGCTTCACGCGCTATTTCATCTGACGAATAGGCGATGTTGCCTATCTCATTTATAGCGTCCTCTGTCTGCTGCTCCATTGACCAGCCGGGCAGTGGTCCTGCTGGCGGAACGTATTGAAACTGATAATAAGCGCGGGCCTGTATTTTGTCGGCAATGTCTGCCGCCCGTGCATTGCTGCGCGCTATCATAGCCTTTACAACGTTAGAATAGTGTTCCATTCTCTAACATCCTTTCTGATTGATTTAGTTTCCAAGCGTTACCTGTAGGGCGCAGCTGCTAAACTTTGTTCCGCCGCTGCTGGTAAGCTCTATCGTAGCGCCTTGTGCGATACTATAAGTCCACGTGTTCGCTGCTGCGCTTGAGTGGGTATTGCCCCAGTAATGGCCTTTAGAACCTGCTTTTGTAGTGCTCCATGACATACTAAGAGTACCTACAGTGTTGCCGTTGACCTTGACGGTCACAGTGTTTGCGCCGCTCTGGCTCCAATCGTCATTTTGATTAAAATTGGATACTGCAAAAACTGAAATACTTGCAGCGGCAGCGGAAGCGGTAAAGGTTAAGTTTGTCATACCGCATTTAATCTGGCTGCTTATGAGCGTCTTTTTTGCGTCATCCACGGCTTCATCAACGATATCCGTTATCTGGTCTTTTGATAGCGAACCGATGAATTCAAGCAGGGTCTGCCACGTCGCGCCGTCCGTGCCCGGCTCTTTTATGCCCGCTGTCGTGTCTGGCCCGTTCTCCTTGAGACAGACGTAAAAAACGTTGTTGTGTAAAACCATACAGTTAATGTTGTACTGCAAGTTGTTTTTATAGGTGTACTGGCCACCAGACTGCGCCCACAAGCAGAAGGCAGAAAGCATGTACAGAATGCCGTTAAAGTCTGCTCTTTGCGGTGGGATACCGCCCATTTCAGGTTTTACCTGTGTTATGGCCGGAAAGCCGTTGATAAGACTTGCAAGTCCGGACGCTTCGTTGTTGCTGTCCGGGATGATGTTTTTAGTGCCTTGGTCTGCGAATGCCCGCGCAAAGTTATACAACGGTTCGTTGACGCTCATAGTTATCGCCCCTTTTTATTCAGAAAGTGGCAACCATCTTACATAACTAGCACCGCTAACGCTCCATGACGCCCCTTTAGGGACCGGGAAAGAGATAGAGCAAGGACCTTGGCCGTATTTACTACGGCCTACCGTGTACATGACTTGTAGGCCGTTGACGTATCCCGCAACAGTTGTGTTATCATAACTTATTGAAGTTATAAATCCGTCTGTAGCGGCCACGCCGCTGCTGCCTACAGTTGAATAAGCTCCCATGCTGACCGGCTTCGGTTTGGGTATCTCCCCTATAGACGTGTCTATAGCGTCCTGCACTTCGTCCATCGTCAGCGAACCGATGAATTCAAGCAGGGTCTGCCACGTCGCGCCGTCCGTGCCCGGCTCTTTTATGCCCGCTGTCGTGTCTGGCCCGTTCTCCTTGAGACAGACGTAAAAAACGTTGTTGTGTAAAACCATACAGTTAATGTTGTACTGCAAGTTGTTTTTATAGGTGTACTGGCCACCAGACTGCGCCCACAAGCAGAAGGCAGAAAGCATGTACAGAATGCCGTTAAAGTCTGCTCTTTGCGGTGGGATACCGCCCATTTCAGGTTTTACCTGTGTTATGGCCGGAAAGCCGTTGATAAGACTTGCAAGTCCGGACGCTTCGTTGTTGCTGTCCGGGATGATGTTTTTAGTGCCTTGGTCTGCGAATGCCCGCGCAAAGTTATACAACGGTTCGTTGACGCTCATAGTTATCGCCCCTTTTTATTCAGAAAGTGGCAACCATCTTACATAACTAGCACCGCTAACGCTCCATGACGCCCCTTTAGGGACCGGGAAAGAGATAGAGCAAGGACCTTGGCCGTATTTACTACGGCCTACCGTGTACATGACTTGTAGGCCGTTGACGTATCCCGCAACAGTTGTGTTATCATAACTTATTGAAGTTATAAATCCGTCTGTAGCGGCCACGCCGCTGCTGCCTACAGTTGAATAAGCTCCCATGCTGACCGGCTTCGGTTTGGGTATCTCCCCTATAGACGTGTCTATAGCGTCCTGCACTTCGTCCATCGTCAGCGAACCGATGAATTCGAGCAGGGTTTGCCACGTCGCGCCGTCCGTGCCCCTTTTTAAAATCTAGTGACGCAATCTAATGTTTCACGTGAAACATTCAATCTGATATGGTTTCTTCATCGTCCGGAACGAATATTCCGCCGTCAGGCATAAATACGCCACAGTTAAACGGCTGTAATCCGCTGCCGTCAAAGCCGAATACGTTCGATGTATCTATCATTACCAAATCCCAGCCGACGCCAGCGCCCACACATAGCGGGCCACCAACTTTGAATATAGCTAGGTCTTCATCTGACAGATACGACTTGAAAAGAAACCTGACGTGCATTGGATACGAATTGTAATACATCCCATCTTCGGTTTGCTTTTCGACGAGGACATTTAAAACCGTAACACTGTAGTCAGGAAACAGCTGATTTATCATGTAATTCAGTGTGTACAAACTAGCGTCTGTGATGTTCGCCAGTGCTTTATAATAAAGCAGCTTCCTATATCCTTCGTCATCAAGTGTTATCTTTGTACTTGTTGACTGGTCATATATAGTACGGTCCATGCCTATGATAGCGCCCCATATGTCCAGCCCTACGCCCTGCGCCGTCGCAATGTTAAATACGTTGTCGTAAAAAGTCCAGATATCCGGCGTGGGGTCAATGTTTTCCCGGAAGTCGGCTAGTATCTGGTAAATGGTAGGACTTGCAGAATACTGTGAAAGCAGATACGGCTGCTTTTCCTCGCGTATGTTATCGCAGGCCCTTACGTCTTCATTGCCTCGAAAATCCATGTTCTGACCCCCTAAGCGTCCAGCGCAACGACGGTTATGTTATCCTCGGACAAAACCGGGATTTCATCCGCCGGGATTTCAATGCTATCTACACGGCTGCCGCCGACAGGATATTGAAGCTCCACTCCTACAAAATCATTTACACCCGTCTGGATTACGCTTTTATAAAAGCGGCTGGCGTACAAAACTTGTGCCATCTTGACGCGGCTATAGTCGATAGTCTCGCCGTTGAAGTTGGCCAGCACGGCCTTTTTTATCAAGCTTTCATAATCTGTAGGCAGGGATAACGTTTTCCTGATAGTAACGTATATACCCATGTTGATAGTTTCCGGTATCTGGTAGTAGTACGTATTCTCGGCCTGCGTCGTTGGGTCGATAACATCGACTTTAGTGTTGCCGTTCGTTCCGCAGCCGCCGTCTATCTTTTGATGTATAGCGTTGCCGATGTCTTCCGGCTCGCCGCCGTACACACTAATATACAGGCTATGCGGCGATAAAGATACACCCATTTTGGTGATGAAGTTATCGCCCCGGTTTTCGACTACCTCACAGGCAACAACGCCGTCAAGGTCGCTAACCGCTCCTTGTACTGCCGCCGCTGTACCATGCGCGTTTTTCGATACGCTTTCAGCTCGCCGCTGCTCAAATTCGGCCTGCGTCTCGTTGTTTCTGCCGGTAACGCCAGAAGCGTCATTTGTTACACTGTCCCACCCCGGTACGGCAGTGATGATTTTTGTAAGCGTGTTCGGACCTACTTCGATAGGTCCATACTGCGTACAGCGAAAAACGGCCGTAGCTGTGCCATTCTCGTCAATGGTTGTAACAGTGGTATTCAAAAACGTGTACCCGTTCACGTCCTGCACCAGCGCGCCATAAGGTATTATAGTACCATAAGCACCTTTGATGTTTCCTGTGACGTAAGTCGGTTGGGCGACGTGACGGGTTAAGAAATAAATGTTGGCCAGCGCGTCCTGAAACACGCCCGCAGCCGTTTTCGGGTTTAGCTGGTTGGCTAGCGTGAGCAACGCGCTGTCTTTCTGGTTTATCAGAATTGCCTGACCGTCGATAAGCTGCCCGGCCGGGGTTTCGGTCTCGGTGTTAAGCAGCGGCTTTGTCGGGTCAACGGCAAAGGCTTTCTGCCATTGCTCAACCAGCCGCGCCCGAATAGTTGCCGTGTCTTCTACTACAATGCCGGTATCCGGGTTAAATGTTATAGCCATTCTTGCAGCTCCTTTCTATCAAATCTGTATAGTTACATTCTTACTGTTAAGCGTCGTTATCTGCACTTCACCGCCATCTATGCGACCCTCGTTGTCATAGTCTATGGCAACTTCTACATCCGTCACGCCGTATATCTCACTGACGATATCCTTTATCCGGCTTCTAAGCACTGACGCCGATACAGAAGATTTTTTGCCAAGCGTGATATCAAAGTACGGAATGCCGCGCGTCATATCAAGTGGCGCGTCTTCGTAGAACAGGCGGCAGGCGTTGGCGGCATTTTGGGCGACGGCATAATCACCCGATGTAGTGGCGATGTTCCCGGCGTTGTCAACAGCAACGTCCCATGCGTTATTGAGATACAGCGTATAGGCGATAGGGTCAGTGTTCGCGTAAGGGTTGAGCACTTCCTCATACTTGCCGCTTACGATGATAGGTTCTGTTACTACTGGCGGCACTGGCTCCGGTCTTGGCGGCTCCAATACTTCAATCTCAAGCGTGTACGTGTTTTCGTTGTCGATTGAACTTTGAATGCCCTCGAAGCGGAAGGGACCCAACACGGCAGGGGCCAGCTGCTCGAACGTAAAATCAAGCGTCTTTTCTTCGTCCATAAAATCACCGCCTAGCTGCTTTTACAAAATTTGATAAAGTCTTCCGGCGGGTTGGTGATATAGTATTCTCGGCCGTTTTTGGTTTTAATATAGTAATGGTCGAGTTTTAACTTTTTCCCCGCCTTTTCCGGGTTATCGTGATAATAGGTTTCTTTCAGCTCGAATACATCAATGCCGCCGTCGGCCGTGATATACGCTTTCAGCTCCTCGACATACTCCATCAGCTCCGGTTTAATCATTGATATTCACCGCCTCAAAAAAACGATTAAACTGCGCCGGACTAAATGCGTCAATTCTCATGTTTTCCATATCCAGCGTGATATAGTCGCCAACTCTGATATGCGTTCTTTCCAGCTCTAGGCCGCAGTTCTCGAAGTGATCAAGGTAAAGCTCTGGCCCGATAAAAAACAGCTCGTCACGTTCAAACGCCTGCTGCACCCATTCCGGGCAGTAGTATCCATCGGAGTTTTTTAAATCCCCGTCAAACTGATACGCCTTGAACTTCTTGGCCAAGCGATATAGTTTCTCCATTTTCTGCACTCTCCCTAAATTGTTGTGGTTGTTTCGAGGTATTTAATAAGCAGCGTGTTAAGTATAGTCTGGTTATATTCCGCGCCTTCCGGTATGTTGATTTTCACATAGAAAAGTGTGTTGATGTCTCCTACCTGCGGAATAGTGATAGCTTCACGCCACACTATATTGTCTGGTGACAACGTTACCCAATCCGGATTAGTACCGGCCACGCTAATAGCTATCTCGTAGGCATGTTCTCCGTTTGGGCAGCGCAGGGCATACGCTACCGGGTCGCCCAGTGAACCTTTTTCCCCTGCATACTTTAGCGGGTTCGCCGTTGACAGCAGCGCGCCGTCTGTGGCCCCGGCGGTAACTGTCCCGCCATAAAGTCCTAGTTGTGCCATTTGTCAAAACCTCTCTTTCTGCGATGTTGGCGGCCCGAACTGGCGGCGCCGCTTTCAAGTCGTGAAATTTTTTCACGGGTTCATTGATTTATGTTGTTTTGTTTGCTATAATAAATGCGGTACTACAACAACTTCTTATCTCGACGACACGGGGCGAAAGAACTGTGTTTGTTTTGTGGCTTGCCACAGCTGGAAGGCGCCTGATTCGTCAGGCGCTTTTCTGTTTTTATTGTTTACATTATATCACATATCTGGTATAATGTAGTTGCAATCAAAATACATCACCTTTCTGAAATCAGTGACGCGATTTAGAAAACAAAAAGGCGGCCGTAAGGCTGCTTTTTTGTTGCCATTTTTCTGATTAAGATGTATAATATATATGAGCATAAGCTCTTCTTCTACCTACACCTTTTTCAATAATATTATTCCATCCTGACCCTGACCCTAAAACAAAAAGACTGCCAACGTTCGGCAGTCTTTTTGTTTTGTCATTTTGCAGTTGCAATGCCAGCAGCGGCACCCAGCATAAAAGCCACGGCCATGAAGAACACTAAATTCATAATCATGCCATTCGCTTTCAGAAGGTTAAAAAACTCTTTCATAGTATCAGCTCCTTTGCGTGTTGGTTTAGATAATTATACCACACGCAGCAGGATTACTTTTTCCGGCTGGCTGACTCAAACATTGCTATCTGATACCAGATAAAGCAGCATTGCGCCGCAAATATTAGTAACTGTGCTTCGTATTTTTCCATATGGTCATAACGGACTATAACCGTTGTTAAAAATATCTGACTGACCAGCACCAACAAAAACGAAACTGGTATCATTTTTATCACCTCACAACTTCTACGTTGGTCGCTGTCGGTTTTTATCGCAGGGGTGTTATAGTTATCCTTGTCAAAAGTTAAACGGCTTAAAACTCAAAAATGAATCTTCGCAACTTCTTCTTTAACTCCATTAGTAACGATGTAATAATCTGGCAGCGCTACTCCTGCGTTTTTAACAAGCTTCATGTAACTTAAAACGCCATGAATGCCGTCAATGAACATAAAAACTTTAGCTTCGTGTTCTTTATCTGTGTATAGTAGTTCACTGCAATTATAGTTAAGGTCTCTGATATATCCCTGTTTCGGAATGTAGATGTATAAATTCTGCCGACGTTGGTTGTATTCCAGTGCGGTTTCGTCTTCTGACTTTCCCAGCTTCTTCTTAATAAACTGGAAGGCCTTGACGGCCGCCATGACATACAGCGCCCCTATGGCTACCGTGGCTATGACATACAGCGGTGTTATAAAAACCAGCACTGCTAATTCCTGCAATTTGTCCATGCTTAATCTCCTTCAAGGGTAGCTATTACCTTCCTATTACCCTCTTTATATAAAGCCTTTTCGATTTCTTCAAATTCTTCTGTGGTAAGTTCGCGCAGAATGAATTCGCCGTTTTCGTCGACAGTCAAACGCTGCGCCACAAGCTCGGCCGCTTTATCAAACTTTTCCCGCGTTGCACAGAGGCCTTCAAGCGTAAACTCATTGCCTACTGGTACTATGCGAACTTCTTCAACAACGCCGCCAGTTAGCTTAACTTCATCCAAAATGTACTCGTCGCCGTTTTCATCCGTCTTTATATCGCGAACAATGTTGCGCTTGTGGCCTATAAGCTCTACAACTCGCTGACCGCACTTGTTTTCCCTAATGCTTCTTACAAGGTACTCACGTATAAGTTCGCTTCCCGGTTACAAGGCTCACAAACAATACTTGCGGGTTATATTTGTTAGGGAAAATGTCTTTAACCTTGTAAACCGTGCCGCTATCATGGCGAGCATAGCCATCCTTTTTAAATTTTAGCATTTCAGCACTCCTTTGTAACACATTGACGCAGGACTTTTAAAGTGTCGTTTATAGTATCCTCATGGATAACATGCGCCCCATAGTAATCTTCTAAGATATAGCCATCATTAAGAATCAACCAATAGCCACGCGAATCTTTATAGAATTCCTGCACGGCATTTTTATATTTTTTTGGGATGTAGTCTAATAATTTTTTCTTCATTTCTGCACCTTCCTTAATCGCACATTCTACGCCATGCTGCCAAAGCGCAGGCACGGTTTTTATGGATACTGTCTTTCACTTTTTGGCCGTATTGGTTGCGCACTATAAGGCGCGCTGTTCCGTCCTGTTTGTCCGTGATACTGGCAGTACAGCCGTATTCTTTATAGGTTGTTCTCATTTTTCCAACTCCTTTAATTAGTGCGGGGCACTAGCCCCGCCGCTTAAATCAATTCAAGATTTTTTATGTCCGTCCAGTAAACAGTACCTTCTTCTGTTTTAAGCCCGCAACGGGTAGTGGAATATATCCCCCACGGGTCACCGTACTTCCCGTAACATTGCCGCTTGAGCCAAAACACTACACCTTTTATGCCTTTTGGAACTTTGCGCCCTTTTACTACTTCAACAGTTTTCCCAAAAAACTTACGGTAATCATTTACATATGTCGCGGCGTTGAGATTGCCCTTGGCTATAAAGTAGAAGTTAAGTTCTAGCAGTTGTTTTTCGGTGTAATTCCTTAAATCCATTTGCAAACTCCTTTCAATACAGCGGGGCTTTTGCCCCGCTAGTCGACTTATGCCAATTCGCACAAGTCACCGTAATCATATGTGCCCTCTATGCCATTCACTTTACAGCCTGCCAGCTTTTCAAGCTTGCCATAAAATTCATCAGGCGTTCGGCTGTTATCTTGTAACCATCTGATATAGTCTTCTAATTTTTTTACGTTACTGAAAGTTCTCACTATTTCAATCATTGATTTGCTCCTTTTTTATTGCCAGATTTCGGCTTCGTCATATTCGACGAATTCAGTTCTATAACATTCGATTAATTCGCCTTCGGTTGGGTCGTAGTCGAGGTAATACGTGATTATTTTTTCGTCGGTACAGTCTTTGAGATATTTTAGTTCTACTGTTGCAGAATTATGTTCTTTGGCTAGGCTTTCCGCCCAAAATTTAACATTTCGTGCGGTCATCATCGCACCAAGCCCTAACCAGACTTTACTGTTGTCAAACTTTGCGACTACTGCAAGATAGTTGCCGCGCTCAAATGTTACGTTGTTTGTTATCCATTTAATTTCTGCCATCATTCATCTTCCTTTTACCCAAGAAGTTCTGATTTAATTAAATTCTGAATTTCAGCATAATCCTTCTTCAACTTTTCCAGTCTTTTTAAGCAGACTGCTTCTCGTCCAGAATCTTTTTTCATAATTTTGATTATTTCTTCTTCTCTGTCCATTTCTGCTGCAATACCCTTTCGTGCATATCTTAACATTTCTAATTTTGTCATTTATATTCACTCTCTTTCATTACTTCTGATTTTTTAAATACTCTCTTACCATGCAAATATTGCGGTTAAGCTGTTCGGCTGAAAACAATCTGCGGTTGTCAATCAGCTGGCTGGCTTCGGTTATGTTTTTCAGTGCCTTTTCCATCTCGGCCCTTACTAAACTTACTGCCTGTTTTTCTACCTCGTCTGCTATTTTATGGTTATATCTTGCGTCCAGATAGTCATAGGCTTCTTTTAAAATTTCTTCGTACCATTTTATTTGTTTCTCACTGCCTGTTACTATATGCTCACTCCCTTTCTTTGAGGTGTTTCCCTTACCTCTTGACTATATTATATACCCCCCTCTGTATATTGTCAACAGTTTTATTAAAATATTTCAAAAAAATACAGGGCGTTTGCCCTGTATTTGGTTTTATTCGTCGGGGGGTAACATCATCTTCTGAATCTCGATTTCTATTGAATCGTTAATAGGCGCTTCACTCAAAACTATATATCCAATTCTGTTTATTATATAGCCTGTAGTGCCGGCTTGGAAAGCGTATTCTCCGGGTGGCAGTGTAAAATCTGCAATCATAAGTACACCCGAACTGTCTGTAAAGCCAAGGTTCATCAAGAATGAACCGCCTTCGTCATACAAGCTGACCATAGCATTTGCTACAGGTTGCTTTGTATCATAGTCGATAACGGTTATCACAAAACTTGCCGGGCCCACTTCCCCCCCCAGATGTATAAACTAACAATCGTCTATTTAACATAGTTTTCCCCATTTCTGAATGTTTATTGCCACTTTAGCTACTACCCACTTCCCGTAGTTGGCTTTGAAGTATTCATACAATGACGGCGGCGACTTGAAGGCGTATTGAGCTATTTTCCCGTCATCACTAGCCACAACGTTTTCGTTTATGGAAAAACCAGCACCCGGAATTTCGCAGGTCAGCGTAAACCTACGCTTGCTAACAGCCGGGTCGATATCCATAAACTTGAGCAAGAAGTTGTTATATTCGTTGGTTTGAAGCGTTTTGAGGTTTGCTTTTGCCTGCGGGAAGTTCTGAACGGTCATACCTTCCCAGCCAACGAAATCACCAGTTTGCCCATAGCACCAGCCGTAATTAGTTCCCCCCACAGGCCGATGAACAACGTTTCTTCACCCTGCGGTTGGAATTTTGACATTTCGACATTGACCCAGCCATAATCGCCGGGTGCTATGTTGACGCTCCCCGTGTAATCCTCATAGCCAAAAGCGGTGACAGTATACGGTATGTCTATATTCGTCGGGACTTCGTAGAATACGGCCAAGCCCTTGTTATTCGCGGTTTTCGTAACGGTTTCGTCGTTATAGCTTATTGTTATCGTGGCACCGGAAAGACTGCTGCCACCCGGCTGGTCTATGTCGAATTCTAATGTTGTGGGCGGGCCACTTCCCCCCCGCCTCCGTTGAATAAAAGACGTCTGTTAAACATGATTTCGTTGCTCCTTTTGTCAGTATTATGGCGCTGTTATCTCTATATCTACACTCTTGTTTATGTTAGCGTTCAAGTAGTAAAACAGTGCTTCGTTATCGCTAAGCAAAATGTAGTATTGAGTGTTGCCATAACTATAACCATTTATACCCAAGGTATAATCAATACCATTAATTTTTAAAACCAAAGACGTTATATCGTTCCTTGAATCGCCTTCCAGCTCCAGTATAAATGTGTTCATTGATATAATTCCTAAAGACTTTAGTTTGGCGTAGCACGACTTTATGGGATAGCCAGCATAATTATCAGGACTAATATCGCCATACGTTCCGTTGCTTGTATAATAACCTCGGCATAAAGTGCCGGCGCTAGGGTCGTTGAAGTTTCCAACTAATAGTCTATAGTTTCCGCTGTTAGATGTGTCCCCCCCGAATCTACTAATAGCCTTCTGTTAAACACATTATGCACCCCTTTTATTTAATATAGTCCGTTTTGCTTGGAGTTTTAGTATTTATGGACTTTGAATAATAAATACTGATATAGCCGTTTTCTGTGCCTGTTTCGCTGTTCGTCATAACTGACAGGGTATATTCTGCCCCACCTGTTACACCGATATAGACGGTTCCGACGCTTCCCTGATATCCGTATACTTCAAGCCACCACACGCCAGTTTTGACCGATTGGACGTCAATTTGTACAAATCCTTCGTGTTCGTGGTAAACATCAAAAAAAACCTCTACAACGTTACATCTCTCTGGAATCTTAATAGTTACCGTTCCGGGGCCGAAGCCGTCTAAAAGCAGTGTATCTTGGTCCGGTAGCTCCGGAACAGGGTCGCTACCCCCCCCGGATGTGCTGACAAGTAATCGACGATTAAACACGGTATCACTCCTTCCGGGGACATGTTGTCCCCATGAAAATCACGGCTGCGGCATGGCGTCGCTTATCTCGCAGGGTACAGTATTGCCGACGTTGGCCCTGAAAAATTCATAAAGCTGCTTAGTTAAATTTTGGTCGCTGTCAAACGAATACACTGCCATATTGTCAAAAAAATCAATGTTGTATAATTCTACATCCGGCAACGGTTCCCCCGCAGGTGTTGCAAGACTGACCATTAAACTAGTGGGAAAATTGTTTCCTTCCCACACGATATACGTACTCATACCGAGGTACAGTCCCACTATCCCGGTTATATACAGGCTTTTTACAGTTCCTTGATAGCCCGAAATGGTGAGAGGATTAGGAGTTATGGCCCCGTATGTACCCCCCCTCTTGTTCCGTCGCTGTAACCGTAGAACATGTCATTAGCCCCGACCCCAATGGTAAGAGCGGTGGCTGGTATATCTTTGGCAGCGCCATATATCAGCAGTCTTCTGTTAATCATCGTCGCACCTCTTAACGTATTCGCTTGGCCTGTCACATGTGCCTTTGACGTTGCAGCACCCGCAAATAAAGCCACCCTCTGGACCGTAATACTTGCAGACGTGGCACCAGTCGACGTATTTAATCTTAAACACATTCACCACTCCCAGTTATCAATTATCGCTTTACAACTCAAAATCGCCCATTATCTTTAAAAATCGCCCGAAATCAAAGGTATTCGGCAGATTGCTTTACTTTTTAAATGTTTCTGTTTCCAGCAGATAAGCGATACCGTAAATCACTACAGCCGCAGCTGTTATAAAAAATATGTCCATCATGCACCTATTATACCAAAAATGGCCTATTTTGACAT
>OHRE01000029.1_pt1 | contig 93220 bp, 85 predicted proteins | sample 1578411 | NCBI WGS metagenome assembly OHRE01 (sample SAMEA3879566, study PRJEB24766) | human gut metagenome | biome: human-associated habitat; feature: feces | place: USA | collected 1985/1987 | reverse complement strand
AACCTGCGGACACCGGGTATTCAGGACGTGAATCAGAAATATCTGGACGCCCTGCGCCGTGCATTGGAGCAAGCGGATGGTCTGGACAAGGTCTTTGCTCATCATATCACAAACAAATCGGGAAAGTACATCGTGTTCTGTGCCAATAAAGAACACATGGACGAGATGGTGTCCCATGTGCCGGAGTGGTTCGCGGGAGTGAACACGGATGTGGTGGTGTATGAGGCTTACTCAGATGATCCGAACACCGACAAAGCCTTTGCGAACTTCAAAACGGACACAAGCAACCGGCTGAAACTGCTGTTTTGTATCGACATGCTCAACGAGGGCGTTCATGTGGAAGGGATTTCCGGCGTGATCCTGTTCCGGCCCACGATTTCGCCTATTATCTACAAGCAGCAGATCGGACGTGCCTTAACCGCCGGGGATATCGCAACCCCATTGATTCTGGATGTAGTCAACAATTTTGAGAGCTTAACCAGTATTTCCGGTCTGCAAAGCGAGATGCAGGAGGCCATTCATCGGCTCTATGCCAACGGCGAGGGTGACAAAATCGTCACTGAGCGGTTCGAGGTCATCGAGCAGGTGCATGACTGCCGGGTGCTGTTTGAGCAGTTACAAGCAAGTCTTTCGTCCAGTTGGGAGCATTACTTCTCCGAAGCCAGCATCTACTACGCGGAGCACGGCAACCTGAATGTCCCGAAACTGTATACGACGCCCGGCGGTCTGAGTCTCGGCGTGTGGTTGGTCACGCAGCGTCGTGTGCGTGAGGGACAGATCCAAGGCAATCTGACAGAGCAGCAGATCGCACGGCTGGACAGCATCGGCATGGTCTGGGGCAATCGGAAGGAAATTGCGTGGCAGCATGGATTTGAGATTGCGAAGAAATACCACGACACCTACGGAAATCTGATGGTGCCCGGCAAATACACCGACCCGGACGGTTACCCCTTGGGACAGTGGATCATCAAGACCCGGCAGCAGAAGCTGAATGGCCGTTTGAAGGAAGAACGCATCACGCAGCTTGAAGAGATTGGCATGGTGTGGAGCGTTTTTGATGCCAAGTGGGAAAAGGCTTATGCGCTGGCTGCGGCTTATTACGAGGAAAACGGCAACCTGAATATCCCGCGTTCCTATGTAACAGCGGCTGGTGAACGGTTGGGACAGTGGGTCGCAAGCCAGCAATGGGCGTACCCGAAAGGAAAGCTGACAGACGAACAGGTCGAGCGGCTCAACCGAATCGGGATGTACTGGGGTAACCGCAACGATCGCCAGTGGAACGAAGGATATCAGGAAGCAAAGCGCTATTTTGATGCCCACGGAGACCTGAATGTCCCGGCTGATTATGTGTCACCGGGCGGTTACAACCTCGGAAATTGGGTCAAGCGGCAGCGGTATACCCGCCAGAATCCTGAAAAAAGCTGTGCGGTTCTGACAGAGGAGCGGATTGGAAAGCTGGATGCCATCGGGATGCGGTGGGAGAAAAGCAATCTGAAGCACCTATCTCAGCAAGCGGTACGAGTCGAAATAGTTGCGGCAAAAGCGGGTTGAAACAAGAAATTTAGAAACGAACACGAGCTTATGTGAGGAAAAAATGGCTACGAATACGACTGGAATTGAGAAGAAAGTTGAAATTGACCGAAAAGAAAATCTGCACGACCATCGGCTGTATTGGTTCGTCCGCCGTGCGCAGGATGTGATTTTGTCCACTGCTGCTTTGGTGGTGCTGTCACCGTTGATGCTGGGCACGGCCATTGCAATTGTGGTGGATGATCCGTCTGCTGGCCCGATTTTCTCGCAGGAACGCATTGGACGCGACGGAAAACCGTTCAAGTTTTACAAATTCCGCTCCATGTGCCCCAACGCAGAGGCAAAACTAGACGACCTTCTGGACAAGAACGAGATGGATGGCCCTGTGTTCAAGATCAAGGACGACCCGCGCATTACCCGTGTGGGCAAATTTATCCGCAAGACCAGCATCGATGAGCTGCCGCAGCTGTGGAACATTCTGAAGGGCGATATGAGTATCGTTGGCCCCCGCCCGGCTCTTCCCCGCGAGGTGGAGCAGTACGGCGACTACGAAAAGCAGCGTCTGTATGTGACTCCCGGTCTGAGCTGCTACTGGCAGATTGCTCCGCACCGCAACGACCTCTCCTTTGAGGAGTGGATGGATTTGGATGTGAAATATGTCAAGGAGCGTAGCTTCTGGGTTGATTGGAAGATTATTTTTAAAACGTTCAAGGTGTGCCTGCTGGGGCATGGGGAGTAAGAAACATGGTAACATACAAAACCGTGAGACGGCGGGTATAGAGTACTAATAGATTAAGCGCCAGTCGAAAATATGCATGAACAACAATTTGTAAGAGGAATATAGCGGAATGCCAAATAAGAAGAACCTCCTGATTTATGCTCATTACTATATTCCAGATACCGCGTCAACGGGGCAGATCCTCCGTGAACTGGCGGAGGGTATGCTGGATAAGTTTAACATCACGGTCATCTGTGTGGTGCCGAGTTACTTAGGAACTATCGAAGAAAAATACAAGACGCAGAAATATTACGAAGAAGAAATCAACGGTGTGAAAGTCCTGCGAATCCGAGTGCCAGAGTTCAGTAAGACCAATAAGAAAAGCCGTGTGAAGAACATAGTTTCCTATTTCTTTGGAGCAATGGGCGCAACCTTCAAGGTAGGTAAGATGGACTATGTGTTCTCCATCTCTCAGCCCCCGATCCTGGGCGGGGAGTGTGAAATAATATGGACAACCAGAGAAAAGCCTGATTTCATGCGGGTTTACGCGGCTTGACCTTTTCACCTCAACTTGTTTCTGCTTGTCATGGTGCGTTAGGGCTAGCGTGTTTTCAGGGGTTAATGGCTTCTGGTTGCGCTCTATACTTAACCCACCACAGCGAAAGCTGATAGAGCAGAAAACAGAATAAGGAGGTACGAAGGCGAGCCTGCGTATAGATTGCTACTGCAATCTGTATACAGGCTTGTTGTCGTGCAATGAAGTAAGCAGGGGATTCAACAAGAAATTGTGATGTAGGCAAGGGGAATTATTATGATTATTACACAAACACCGTTTCGCATGTCTTTCTTTGGTGGCGGAACAGACATGGAAAGTTTTTTTAGAGAGAATGGCGGAGCAGTTCTCTCTACAACGTTTGATAAATATTGCTATGTAAATGTACGTCATCTGCCACGCTTTTTTGACTATTCCACGGAATTATCCTATTCAAAAACGGAGCGCGTGACCTGCATTGAAGATATTCAGCATCCTGCAATTCGTAATGCAATGAAGATGTTGGATATGCACGAAATTCGGCTTACATATGAGGCAGACCTTCCGGCGCGCTCTGGTCTGGGTACTTCAAGTTCCTTCGCAGTTGGAATGTTGAATGCTTTTTATGCGCTGAAAGGAAAATATGCTGATAAGAAAAAACTGGCAGATGAAGCGATTTATCTTGAACGGAATCTATGCCAGGAAGCGGGCGGTTGGCAGGATCAGATCGCAGCATCCTTTGGCGGCTTTAACCGTATCAACTTCAATGCAGATGGATATGAAGTACTTCCAGTAATTATCGCTCCAGAGCGAAAGAAGCAACTGAACAAAAACCTGATGATGTTCTTTACTGGATTCACTCGGTTTTCCTCAGATGTCCAGAAGGCAAACGCCGCAGGAAAAACGGATAAAACGGCACAACTGAAAGAAATGCTGACGTTGGTTGATGAAGCAGAGAAAGTGCTGGTAAACAAAGAACGGGATTTGGATGATTTCGGAAGAATGCTCGACCATACATGGAAATTGAAACGCCAGACGGGTTCAGCAGTTTCGACTAACAGCATTGATGAACTCTATGCCAAAGGTATTGCAGCAGGGGCGCTGGGTGGAAAACTTCTTGGTGCTGGTGGCGGCGGTTTCCTTGTGTTCTATGTGCAGCCGGAACGACAGGATGCTGTTCGCTGGGCAATGCGTGATCTCTTGTATATTCCGTTTCAGTTTGAAAATAGCGGCACACGGGTAATACATTACACACCGGAAGACTATGTGCCAAAGGATTAAGCGTATGAAAGTTGTGATTATGGCCGGAGGAAAGGGAACTCGCATTTCCTCCGTAGCAAGTGATATTCCAAAACCCATGATAAAAGTTGAAGGCATCCCCGTTCTGGAACGAGAGATCGAGTGTCTGAAGAATCAAGGATTTGATGACATTATTCTAACGGTAAGCCATCTGGGAAATATTATCATGGATTACTTTGGTGATGGCTCTGGAAACTCTCCGGTAACGGGCGAGCCGTTTGGCGTACATATTGACTACTATTTTGAAGAAGAGCCTCTCGGCAATGCGGGGGCACTGTTCAAAATTAAAGATAAGCTGACATCAGATTTTCTTCTGTTAAATGCAGACGCGATGTTTGATGTGGATTTCAATCGTTTTGTTGCTTTTTACCGGAAGCATGGCGGATTGGTTACGCTTTTTACGCACCCAAACAGCCACCCCTATGACAGCGGATTGATTATTGCAAATAAAAATGGGATGGTTGAAAAATGGCTGACAAAGGAAGATGAACGACCTACATATTATAAGAACCGAGTGAATGCAGGCTTACATGTTATCAATCCTAAAGTGCTGGAACTTGTCGGTATAAATGCCGATTCGGTAGGTAAGGTTGGCGTGGATGGTAAGCCTGTAAAGGTCGATTTGGATCGTCAGTTGTTAAAACCATTGGCTGGAACAGGAAAAATGTTCTGCTATGACAGCCCGGAGTATGTTAAAGACATGGGAACACCGGAACGCTATCATTCCGTTTGTAAAGACTGCGAAGAAGGCAGAATTTCGGCTAAAAATCTGAAAAACAAGCAAAAAGCAATCTTCCTTGACAGGGATGGAACGATCAATAAATATGTTGGGTTCCTTAGAAATATAGATGACTTTGAATTGATTGATGGTGTTGCTGAAGCAATTCGTAAAATCAATGAATCCGGCTATCTTGCTATTGTTGTGACAAATCAGCCTGTTATTGCCCGTGGGGAAGTTTCCTTTGAAGAGTTGGAAGAAATTCATAATAAGATGGAAACACTTCTTGGAAAAGAAGGAGCCTATCTGGATGCAATCTATTATTGTCCGCATCATCCACATAAGGGATACGAGGGCGAGCGTCCAGAACTAAAAATTGACTGCGACTGTCGTAAACCTAAGCCTGGAATGCTGTTAAAGGCAGCAACGGATTTCAACATTGACCTTTCTAGGTCGTGGATGGTGGGCGATGGCGAAAATGATATCCAGGCTGGAATCAATGCTGGGTGTAAGACTGTGCTTTTAAGCAACGGTAATGAAAGTTATGGACAGACCGTGAGAGTCACTTCATTAGCTGAATTTACACATTCCTTGGTGTAAGGAGAAAAATGAATGAATAAATTATGGAGGCTTGGAAATCGCCTGTCAAAAATGGGGGGGGGTACCACGCAAAATTTCAAGACTTCTTGAATTGATGAATCATTTGATTTGCGCCTGTTCGGTATCCATTGATGCCGAAATTGGCGATGGAACGATTTTCTATCATAGAGGGATTGGATGTGTGGTACATCCGAAAGCTGTTATAGGAAAAAATTGTAAAATTTTTCAAAGTGTAACGATTGGAAGCAAATGGTCAAAAGCTAACTGCTTGGGGGAAGCTCCCCGCATTGGTGATAATGTGATGATAGGAGCAGGAGCTGTGATTTTAGGGACCATCTCAATCGGAGACAATTCCATTATCGGAGCAAATGCAGTTGTCACACACAGTGTACCAGCAAACTCACTTGCGTTGGGGGTTCCAGCGACGATTAAGAAACTGTGAGGAAAGAATGAAGAACAAACAGATTAAATTACTAGTTGAAAGATATCCAGTATTAAAAGCTATAGAAAATGAAGTTTTCAACGCATATCAGATTTTGGAAAACTGCTATGCACACGGCGGAAAGCTGTTGGTTGCCGGAAATGGTGGTTCTGCTGCGGATGCGGAGCATATTGTAGGAGAACTGATGAAGGGCTTTAAGTTGCCTCGTAAGCCTGACACGGATTTCGCAGAAAAGCTGGTTGCGGAAAATCAGGAACTTGGTTCTATTCTGGCAGAAAATCTGCAGGGGGCACTTCCGGCCATTGCTTTGGACGGGCATCCGGCTCTTTCGACCGCATATATGAACGATTGTGAACCGTTGCTTTGCTTTGCACAGCAAGTCAATGGCTATGGCAAAACGGGAGATGTGTTTTTAGGAATCTCCACAAGCGGAAACAGTAAAAATGTGCTTTATGCGGCAACGACAGCTCATGCAAAAGGTATGAAGGTTATCGGGCTTACAGGAGCCAAAAGCGGCAAACTTGAACAGATGAGCGATATTTGCATCAAGGTTCCGCAGATAGAAACGTATATGATTCAGGAACTACACCTTCCTGTGTATCATTGCTTGTGTCTGATGTTGGAAGAGAGATTTTTTGGGGAGAACGGTTGAAATGGAAAAGCAGGCGTTGCTAAACACCTATATCAATAATGTAACGATGCCCGAAACGATTGCGGCCATTGAAAAAATGATTGCGGACAATAAGAAATCCTACGTTGTTGCAATCAATGTCGATGTAGTGATGAAAATCGAAAATGACCCATATCTTAAGCAGGTAGTTGATAATGCAGATATGGTCTTGGTAGACGGAAAACCTTTGGTTTGGATTTCAAAGCTGCATGGTAAACCGCTGAAAGCGAAGATTTCCGGGTCTGATCTTGTTCCACTCCTTTGTGATGTCGCAGCAAAAAAAGGATATTCGATTTTTATCATTGGCGGAAAAGATGGCATCGCGGAACAGGCAAAGCGAAAACTAGAAGAAAAGCTGCCGGGAATCCAGATTGTGGGAACATATGCGCCGCCGCTTGGATTTGAAAAGGATGAAAAGGAATTGGACAAGATCAACCAAATGATTTCAGGGGTTCACCCGGATTTGTTGATTGCCTGCTTTGGCTGCCCGAAACAGGAGAAGTGGATTTACGAAAACATCTCAAAGTATGATGCTAAGGTATCCGTTTGTGCGGGCGCAACCGTTGATTTTCTTGCGGGTAATGTCAACCGCGCACCAAGATGGATGAGCGAGCATGGGCTGGAGTGGTTCTATCGCTTTTTGCAGGAACCCAAGCGAATGTTTAAGAGATATTTTGTAGACGATGTGAAAATTGTTGGGTTAATTAAAAAGTATAGGTGATTTGATGAGCAAAGAATGCAAAGAAGAGCTTGTTAGCATCATTATTCCCGTTTACAATACGCCGAAACAATTCTTGGAAGAGTGCTTGGAATCTATAAGAAAACAGCGCTATAAAAATATAGAGGTTATTATTGTGGATGATGGTAGTAAGCATGAAACAGCAAGCTATCTTGATACACTGAAAGAAAAAAATATCGTCATAGCACATAAAAATAGGGGGGGAGTTAGCTCTGCGCGAAATTATGGAGTGCGGTGTGCAAAAGGAAACTACATTTGCTTTGTGGATGCGGATGACCTGATTAGCGAGAAGTTTGTGGAAAGCCTCTATAAGGGAATCAAAGAAAATCAAACTTTAATGTCGGCTTGTCGATTGGAAAAAGTAAGGAGTTTATCTCAAAAAAGAGAGCCAGAAGAGCAAATCACTTTTAAAAATTTTTGTGGTGCAGATATTTGGCAGAATGTAAATACAGGATACTGCGTTACAAAAATGTATGATAAATCTATTTTCTTGAATAGTGAATTTGATGAAACGATATCCATGTGCGAAGATGCTTTGTTTGTGAGCACGGTATTAAATAAAATACAGAGCTGCTGTGCAACAAAAAGTATCTTATATTATTATAGGGAAAATCCGCAAGGGGCATCACATTTAGCAAATGCTCAAAAGTATAAGCAGGCAATCGAAGTCAGTAAGAAGATTATGTTGTTTGATTTGATTGGGCAGACAGAAGAAAATTTGAGAATTTATAAAGACTTTCAAGCAGTATGGGAACTAAAATATATGCTTGCACTTTCTGCTGAGAATAAAAGTAAAGACAACGACCAGATAAGAAGTGAACAGAAACTTTACCGCAAAGAACTGCTTCCCTATACAAAAAACACGATGGACAAGCGAGTGAAGCTGGCAAACTTTATAATTATGCTTCCATACCCGATTTTTCAGCTGAGTTTAAGTGCTATAAATAACGTTTTAAGGAAACGATAATGGAACTTGAAAAGCAAAATATCCTCTTTATTGTTCGCACAATGGGCCTAGGCGGAACAGAAAATGTTGTGCTTCAATTATGCGAGATACTCTCAGGAAAAGTGAATAAGATTGTTGTGTGTTCGTCCGGCGGTGTCCACGAGAAAAAGTTGCAAGAAATGGGAATCAAGCATTATCTGATCCCAGACATTGCAAGCAAAAATCCGATGGATATGCTGAAAAGCTGTCGTTCAATAAAAAGAATTATAGATAAGGAACAGATTACCATTGTCCACTCCCATCATCGGATGGCTGCTTTCTATGCTGAACTTGTTGCACCAAAGAGTGTCGTAAAAGTTGCGAATGCACACAACACATTCACTGACAAGAAGAAATTGACTCAACTGGCATATCGAAATACAAAAGTTATTGCTGTGGGAGAAATGGTCAAGAAAAACCTGACAGAGTATTTTGAAATTCCTAAAGAGCAGGTTAGTGTTATCCATAATGCCGTTAAGCCATTTGACGGCAAAAATGTTCCGGTTGAAATGCTTTATAAGGAACACGCAAAAGGAAATGTGTTGATTGGAAATATTGGAAGATTGTCTGAACAAAAGGGCATGACCTATTTTATTGAAGCGGCTGAAATTACAACAAGAACGCATCCGGAGGCACGGTTTATTATCGTGGGAGATGGTGAAGAAAGAGAGCAGCTTCATGCACAGATAGAAAAAAAGAAACTGCAGAATAAGATTCTGATTCTTGGATACAGGAATGATATTCAAAATGTAATGAGCCAGCTGGATTTAGTTGTTCTGAGTTCGCTTTGGGAAGGGCTTCCGCTTACGCCGATTGAAGCCTATTCTGTTGGTAAAACAGTGATCGGAACGGCAGTAGACGGAACACCGGAAATTATTCGTGATGGCGTAGACGGCTATCTGGTGGAACCGCGCAACCCGATGCAACTGGCCGAAAAGATGAATGAGCTAATTGAAAATCCTGAAATGCGGGAGAGTATGGGAATACAAGCAATGAAACGGTATCGGGATGAATTCTCTTTTGAGAAATTGTCCGAAAGATATATCGCTTTTTATGAGGGACTATAAGATGGAGCATACAAAAAGCTTAGGAAATCAAATGTCTAAGCCGGTTAAGTGTATTTACTATGCCGTGACATTATTTGGCAACGCAATCTGGAATAAAATTCCAAGTCGCCATCTAAGGAAGTGGTTTTACCAGCTTCTTGGCGCAAAGATGGGTAAAAACACATTTCCATGCCGTCGCGTGGAAATTCTTTTGCCGCAGGGACTGAAATTGGGTGACGGCGTTGCTGTGGGCTGGTTTGCGGAACTGGACGCGCGTGGTGGTATTACGGTAGACCACGATACTAATATTTCCAGCCATGTGAAGATGATTACAGGAAGTCATGATATTGATGACCCGGACTTTACTGCGGACTTTAAGCCCATTCATGTAGGGCATCATTGCTGGATCGGAACGGGTGCTACGATTTTGCAAGGCGTAAATATAGGCAATGGGGCTGTTGTAGCAGCAGGGGCGGTTGTTACAAAGGATATTCCTCCTTATGAAATCTGGGGGGGGTCCCCGCTAAGTGCATAAGGAAAAGAACAGACGATCTCAGGTACAAAATTGGAGCACCGCCTCTGCTTCATTAAGGGACTCTGTAGAGAAAAACTGTAAGAGAGCATTTCTGGCAGCAAAATCTGTATGGATTTATGTGACGTTGCATATCCGTTATGGCACGAACATTGAAATGAGTGCAATAAATTCAATCAAAGGGAAATTTACCGTTGAACTTCTTCCAAAGAGTAGTTTACAGGTAGGAACATTTTTGATGAGTGCGGGTCCCTGCTATATAAAATGTACCGAAAAAGCACGGTGTAGAATTGGTGAAAAGGTTTTTATGAACCATAATTGTTCCATCACCTGTGCGGAAGAAATAACGATTGGCGATGCTTGCAACATTGCCAACAATGTTGTGATCGTTGACCATGACCATCGGCTTGGAAAAGTCGGCGTGGAAAATGGTTTGGAAAGTACCCCTGTGCATATTGGAAGAAACGTGTGGATCGGCGCAAATGCGGTGATTTTAAGAGGCGTTTCTATTGGAGATGGAGCCATAATTGCTGCGGGAGCAGTTGTGAACCATGACATTCCTGCCCACGAAATATGGGGTGGAATTCCGGCAAAGAAAATAAGAAATTTGTCGGAAAGCTGATAAACAAGGAGAAAAGCGATGATTCCTAAAATTATTCACTACTGCTGGTTTGGCGGCAATCCGTTGCCGACGGATGTTAAGCGGTGCATTGAGTCATGGAAGAAGATGTGTCCGGATTATGAGATAAAACGCTGGGACGAATCCAATTTTGATGTCAATGCTCACCCATTTACCAAAGCCGCATACGAGGCAAAAGCATGGGCTTTCGTTTCGGACTATGCTAGATTGAAAGTGGTATGCGATAACGGTGGAATCTACTTAGATACAGATGTTGAACTTTTAAAAAATCTGGACTCCCTTCGGGAGTACCAGTGTTACATAGGTGTCCAGCAAGCTGGACACCTATGTAACACTGGATTAGGTTTTGGTGCTACAAAATCTAATCCAGTGGTACAACAGATGTTGAGAAAATACGATGAAATCGTATTTTCAGAAGAAAGAAAAAAAGAATTTGCTTGTCCGTATCTCAACAATGCGGTTTTGGAAGAACTTGGATACATTTACAATGAGAATGAACCCGTCAACCTTGGCAGAACGCTTGTGCTGCCACCAAAGTATTTAGATCCCATTGCACCGGGTGAGGGAATGAAGTTGCTCCGCTGCGAGGATACGATCTCAATCCACCATTACAGTGCTTCTTGGATGGGAAATAAAACAAGACTAAAGCGTAGAATCATTAGAATTATTGGACAGGAAAATGTAAGCAAGATCAAACAATTCTGCCAGAGATTAAAGATGGGCTAATTAAAATGAAAATATCACTATTAACACTATATTATTTATTTGTTGAAATAGCATTTTTGTTTCCGAGAGGTTATGGAGAATACAGTGAAATTTATCATCTAATCATGACCTTATTGGTATGGTCTGCAGTAATGTTGATTACAATTACTGAAATTCCAAAGATTATAAAACATTCAAAAAGAGTTAGTTCTAATAGCAAGATGATTGCGGTGTATTTCCTTATGGCAATTATTATTACAATTGTGCTTCAGAAAGGAATGCAAAGTGGACTACAGCAGATGATTGCAACCCCCATATTTTGCGTCTTCTTGATACAAAATATCAAAAAGCACCCACAAAAATTGTTGGATACTTTGGCCACGGTTTTTATAATGAATTTATCCTTAAATATCGTAATAACACGAATTGCATTTGTGCCAAATAGCCATATTATTTTTCTTGGACATGTTCAAATGGTTTCACAATATGGACTGGCAGCATTAGTCGTTTCAGTTCTGTACTATATGACGTACAAAGATAAGAAAATTAAAATGTGTGGCTTAGTTCTATTGACGGTATTTACGATGTTAACAACAGATGCTGACTCAGCAGTGTTCTCGGCATTGATAATTATAATTGGCTTTATCGTATATAAGTTTAAACTTTACCGAGTATTCTTCTTCAAAACAGAAATCTATATGTTTGGAATGATAGCTATGAACATAGCAATTGTTTATCTTACGGCGGTAAATAGGACTATCATTCCAGGGCTAGATTTTTCTGGTAGAAGATTTGTTTGGCAGGATGCTCTTTTGAATATTAAAGCTCATCCAATATTTGGATATGGCATTGATGGAATACTTCTACATACATTTTGGACAGAGTGGTCTGGCGGAGGATTTAACTACGCCCATAACCAAATTTTACAAAATCTTCTTGATGGAGGTGTAATGCTAACGATTTCCTTTTGGATAATGATCTTCGCATTTATTAAACCTGCAAAGAAAATTCCGGAAGTAAAATATCGTGTGTTTGTTAATTCGTCTATAATTGCTCTCTTATTTGTAATGATTTTCGATAGTACGACATTGTACAGTTATATGTATGTTGTTTTGACAATTATACACGCTGTGCCTTTTCTTCGCACAGAAAAATCAATAAAAGAAAAATGTGGCAGAATTGAATTTTTACAAGAAAGGAAACGATAAAATGGGATTGATTAGTAGAGCAAAGGCAGCGTTTGCAAGAGTATATTATCCATGGAGAATTAAAAGCGTTGCAGCAGAATGTGGGGAAAATGTTTATGTTGGAGGAAAATCATATGTGACACATAAAACGCATCTAGGAAAACATTGTTGCTTTAATGGCATGAGTATGTCGGGAAATGGCGTTATAAAAATCGGTGACTATTTCCACTCTGGTCCAGGATGTCAAATTATAACATCATTCCATAATTATGAAGGCGATGCTATTCCGTATGATGATACATTTATTGACAAAGATGTTGAAATTGGAAAATGCGTTTGGCTTGGTAATAATGTAATCATTCTTGTGGGGGGGTTAAAATTGGCGATGGAGCGATAATTCAGGCGGGCTCTGTTGTGTGTAAGGACATTCCGCCATATGCAATTGCTGGTGGACATCCAGCTATCCCATTTAAATATAGAAGTGAAGAACATTATAAAAATATGGAACTTCAGAATAAGTATCATTAAGGAGCAATTAGTATACGGATGAATATTACGACCATAAAAGAAAAATATGGAGCCTTATCATTACCAGTAAAGGCATCCTTATGGTATACGGTGTGCAATGTGATAAATAAGGGACTCGCATTGCTGTCAACGCCGATTTTTACCAGAATTATGACGGAGGAGCAATATGGCACATTTTCTGTTTTTCAGTCGTGGTATTCGATTCTGATTATATTTACTTCATTGAATGTTTTTCTTAGTGGATATCAGAAAGGGCTTATCTTATACAAGAACGACATACGGCGTTTTACATCAGCACAACTTGGATTGACAACGACCATTACAGTATTCGCTTTTGCCCTGTATATTTTGAATGTTCCATTTTGGACGAATGTATTTGATTTGCCCCATGTTTTGATGTGTGCAATGTTTATAGAGCTTTTGCTCATGCCGGCGTTGGAACTTTGGTCTGCACAGCAACGTTTTGATTATAAATATAAGAAGTTCGTTGCATTAACAATGGCCATGAGTGTTGTTTCGATTCTTGTGGGTGTTATTGCTGTTGTAACTGCATCCTATAAAGTTGAAGCTCGTGTGTTTTCCGATGTTGGAATAAAGGCCATTTTTTCAGGAATTGTTTTTGTACTGATTTTTATTACTGGAAAATGCTTTTACAGTAAAGAATATTGGAAATATTCAATTGCGTTTAATCTGCCGTTGATTCCGCACTATCTGTCAAACTATATTTTGAACCAGTCGGATCGAGTCATGATAGGTCGGATGGTCGGAAATTCACAAGCTGCCTATTACAGTGTTGCATATACCATATCCACAGTTATGGTGCTAATAACAAATGCTATCAATAGTTCACTGACGCCATATATTTATAAATCAATTGCTTCTGATGAAAAAGGAAAAATAAAAAAAGCAACGCGGCCACTTGTTATTCTTGTGGCAGGATTGTGTGTTGTGACAATGGCTTTTGCACCTGAAGTTATTCGGGTATTTGCTGGAAAGAAGTATATGGATGCAATTTACGTTATACCGCCAGTTGCAGCGTCTGTATTTTTTATATTTTTATATTCCCTTTTCAGCACGATTGAATATTATTATCAAAAAACGGGTTTTATAGCGATAGCAACGTGCGTCTGTGCGGTACTGAATTTGGTTCTGAATTATTTTGGTATCAAAATGTATGGGTATTATGCTGCGGGATATACAACATTGATATGCTATGTCTGTTTGGCATTTTTTCATTATATCTTTTATAAAAAGGCTTTGAAAGAAGTAGGAAATGAGAAAAACATGTATGATGTAAAACTCATAGTATCATTGTCAGCTATTGTAATAGCTATAATGATAATTATGGCTTTAACGTACAGCCAAACATGGATTCGATATGGCCTGTTGATTGCTATTGTATGTGTTTCGATTATTTTTAAAAACAAGATTCTTGAAGCGATTTCGGCATTGAGGAAGTAAGATATGAATCCAATAAAGTATTTACAAGAAAATGGTGTGAAACGAGCAATGAAAGTCCTTTATGATTATAAACTGGAACTTTTATTGGAAAAAATTGTGTTCGTTTTTACAAAACACAAAAATTTAAATGACGTCATTATGATAGAGAGTCATAACGATTTTGATTGTAATGGTGGGGCTTTTTACAACTATTTGATAAAAAATGGCTATAATAAGAAATATAAAATTGTTTGGCTGGTTCGAAAAAAAGCGAAATCTAAGTTTCCTACGAACGTTGAAACTGTGCCGTTATATGGTCCTAGTTTGAAAAAGGCATATTACGTTTGCACCGCAAAGTATTTTACATATGATTGCGAAAATGTCCAGAAAAAGCGTAAAGATCAATGTATGGTTTATTGTTCTCATGGCGCAGGTGGACTTAAAAATGCGAAAGGTAAACTTCATGTCCCTCCATATGTAGACTATATTTTGGTTCAATCCAAAGCGTATGCGCCGATTCAGGCGAATCAATGGTCTGTGACCTATCCGGATAAGAGAATTATAGCAATCGGCTATCCTGCACAGGATATTTTCTTTGATGAAAGTAAATCGGATGAGATACGAAAGATAACATCACGGAAATATAAAAAAGTGATTCTCTGGATGCCCACGTTCCGTAAAGGTGGCGGCTATCACAGAAACGACAGCAGAAAAGAACAAAAGCTTGGTATCCCGCTGATTGAAACACAAGAGCAGTACTTGAAATTAAACAATTATCTGGCCGAAAATGATGTTTTCTTGATTATAAAAATCCATCCAAAACAAGATTTGGAAAACCTGAAAATTAAGGATGAATCGAATATAAAAGTCTTAACTGGAGAGACAGTAAAGAAATTAGAAATTGATAACTATGCCTTAATGAAGTGCGCGGATGCTTTGATCAGCGATTATTCTGGTGCGGCATATGAGTATTTGCAATTAGATCGGCCCATTGGATATGTCTTGGATGACGTGAATGATTATATCGCAGGTTTTGTGGTTGAGGATATTCATACGTTAATTGCAGGAGCTGAAATATATAATTTCGAGCAACTGGAATCGTTTATTGTTAATGTTGTTTCTGAAAATGATACCTTTAAGGAAAGAAGAGAAAAGATTAGGAACTATATTTATGAATATCATGATGCAAACTCTTCAAAAAGGCTGGTAGAACTGTTGGGATTGTAATAGGTGAGGAATAATAGAATGTCGGAGTATATTTTCTTATTTGATATGGATTCAACAATTACGCAGAAAGAAGTACTGCCAGAGGTATCAAAGCGAATCGGAAGACTAGACGAAATGAGAAAACTTACAGAAGCTACAATGCGTGGAGAAATTCCATTCAGAACGAGTTTCCTGAATCGAGTAAAGATATTGAGCGATATATCTGTAGCTGAAGTTAATCAAGCAGTTTCAGAAATTCCGTTAAATCCATACATTGCAGAGTTTATAGAACAGAATAGAGACCGTTGCTACGTTGTTACTGGCAATTTGGATGTTTGGATTAGTGGACTCATGAAAAAACTGAAGATGGAGAACCATTGTTATTGTTCCAAAGCAGATGTTATAAATGACCGAATCTCAAAGGTCGTCAGCGTTGCGGATAAAGAGCTGATGGTTAGACAATTTGTGCAGCCTATGGTTGTCATTGGCGATGGAGACAATGATTCTGGAATGGCGCGAATGGCAGATATTGCGATTGGATTTGGTGGCGTAAGGCCAATTGCACAGTCCCTTCTTAGAAATGCTGACTTTGCATTTTATGAAGATAAGAGATGTGCGGAATTTCTGTGGAAATTGCTGTAGGAGGACAATCTATGAGTTTTGACAAAAAGGATATTACAGTCATCATTTGCTGCGCAGGAATGGGAACAAGGCTTGGAATAGGGACAACGAAAGCTCTTGTGGACATTGCGGGAGAGCCTTTGATTATTCGAGAATTAAAACTGTTGAGAGAATTTGACGATATTCGTGTTGTGGTTGGCTTTGATGCGGAGCGTGTTATCAGTGTGGTAAAACAGTTTCGTAGTGATATTATGTTTGTTTGCAACTATGAATATGAACATAATGGTCCGGCAGATAGCGTAAAGAAAGCTTTATTAGGTGCGCGAAAATATGTTATTACGCTAGATGGCGATACGGTCATAAATCCAGATGATTTTAAACGTTTTGTTGATTTTTCGGGTGAATGTATAGCAGTGACAGAAAACGCATCAGATGAAACGATTGGTTCCAGCGTGCAGGATGGCAAAGTAATAGCACTCTCAAAAAAAGCAGGAAATATGCAATGGTCTGGAATTGCAAAAGTACATAAGTCTAAGCTATACGGGGACTCTTCGCATTTGTATGAAGTATTAGCACCGTATCTTCCAATGACAGCTTTTTCTATGCGATTAAAAGAAATCAATATTCCGAAGGACTATGAAAGTGCGATAGATTGGGTTTCTGCAGGGATGAGAGGGGAATAAAACAATGAAGGATTTAGTCATTTGCGTTCTAGGTGGAATGGGAACATATGCAACAATCAACCTTTTTAAGCAGTATGCAGAAGTTTTCCCGGCAGAAAAAGAATGGGAAAGACCTCGAATCGTTATCGACAATAGATGTACGATGCCAAGCCGAGTTAGGGCGTTTCTCTATCATGAAAATGTGGACAAATTGCTTGATGAGATGACAGATTCTATTGATTGTCTTTTGAAAATCGGGGGGGGGACAGCGAGAATTATTCTTGCTTGTAATACTTCTCACCTCTTCTTGCCAAAGATATTTGAAAGAATTCCGGAAGCAAAGAAAGCAGTCGTAAATATCATAGATTCCTGTGTAGATCAAATTGCCAACGATAATATAAAGCAAATTTATTTACTAGGCTCAGAAGGAACAATTGAATCCGAAGTATACCAAAAGGCACTTGCGCAGAAAGGTATTAAATGTCAGGTGCCTGAAAAAGAGCAATATGTACTTCTGCGAGAGTGTATTGAGGCTGTAAAACAAAACAAATATACAGATGAAGTTGAAAGTATATTTGAAAAACTTGTAGGCGAGTACGAGATGCCTGTTATTTTGGGATGTACGGAGTTGCCCATCCTTTATGAAAAATATAGAAATAACATTGAAGGGGCAGTATATGATCCGTTACAGATTGCGTTAAGACTGTTAAAGAAGGAGTATGATTATGAGTAAAATTTTGACATTTGGAGTATATGATTATTTTCACTTGGGGCATTTGCGGCTGTTTAAGCAGTGCAAAAAATATGCGGATTATCTGGTTGTTGCTGTTCAAGATGGAAATTATATTAAAAAATATAAGCCGGATGCAGTAGTAATGTACACGACGGAAGAACGTGTTGAAATGCTGGAAGCATTGCGAATCGTTGATAAAGTACTTGTGTATGAGACGGTAAGCCCTGAATTTCTTGAAAAAGTGGATTTTGATATTCTTGCGCTAGGAGAAGATCATAAAGGTGGCCGTTTTGATGATGTAGAGCGATGGTGCGTTGCGCATGGCAAAAATGTGGTGCGACTAAAGAGAACCCCGGGTATTTGCTCATCTGAAATAAAACGAGAATTAGATAAAGGGTGTTAATAAAGTGAAAATTAGAATATAAAGTTAAATCAACGATAAATGAAAGAACTTATAACCCCAAAATTTACTATGAAAAAAGAATTGTATTGGCAAAGAGTAAGAGGCATTTGTATTTTGTCAGTTATAGGTATACTGTGTACTTAATTTTGCGGTTGTAGTAACAGGTTCCTATTTGATGGCTTTTGTAATGAACAAGATCCTGCCCCAAAAGATGGCAAGCAGTTTAGGTATGTCGTAAAGTCTTTTACGAGCCCTCAAATATGTACTAGGAAGTTATGCCATTGATATTGATTGAAAAGTAGCATAGTGCTATACTAAAATCATTTTTGAATTTTTATAAAGAAAATGAGGTATGTGTTTTATGCCCAGAACCAAAGGCAGCAAGAATAGGCCCAAAACTGTGACTGCTGATTTTGCAACGCAGATTGCGGAAAAGCAGTCAGCGAAGGAAGCACTCACAGCGGAAATCGCATCCATCACCGCAAACATTGACACTTTGAAAGCTGACCTGAAAGAGAAGAAAGCATCGCTGAAAGCTATCGACAAAGAGATTGTCAAGTTGGAAGCAAAGAAGGAAAAGGCAGATGCCAAAGCCGCAGAAGAAGCGAAAAAGGCAGAAGCCGAAGCTGTTCTGAAAAAGCTGCTGGCCGAAGGTATGAATGCCGATGAAATCCTCGGTAAGCGCTCAGTGTTAGCTGAGCGCGCTAACTGACTACCGTGAGATTTTTGGATTTCCACCCTTGTCTTCGATAGTTGCCTTCGTGTCTATGGCACAGAGTTTCTTCATCTTATCTGACCATGGCATCAGCTCTTCAATGCCCTCGGGCTCATGAACGTAGTCCGGCATGTAAAGGAGTACTGCCTGCAGATACTTGAAGACACTCAGGTTGTTAAGTTTCGCTGTCAGTGCCAGGCTGTAGATGATGGCACTGGCTTCGGCACCGGCCGGCGTATCATGGAAGTAGAAGTTTTTCCGTCCCACGGCATACGGTCTTGCACCACAGCTCTCGGTGAAGTTGTTTGAAATCGGGATGTTGCCGTCCAGGAAATAGTTCTCCATGTACGGTTTCTGATTCTGGGCATACGTCACCGCTTTCCCCAGCAGGCTGGTTTTGCTTGCTGAGATCTGATCCAGGGATTCCCAGATCTGATTCCAGATCTCGTGTTCCCCGGATGCTTCTCGTTTGATTTTACGTTCCTCCGCGCTGAGATCGATGAAGCCTCGCTCGATTTCAAACAGCTTCGAGCAGAGATTTACGATCTTTGCGGCAGGTGACTTGGACTTACCACTCTTGCGGTCCTCTGACGGTATCGCGTCATAGAACTTACGCCGGAAATGTGCCAGGCAGCCACATCGGAGGACGCCCTTCGGCAGATGATTGTATCCCTGATACCCATCTGCCAGGAAGTACTTGCCGCTGAACGACTGATAGAAGTTCTGCGGTACCGATCCTGACCGTGAAGGATTGTACTCATAGAGCATGATCGGAGGCAGGCCATCGAGATTCGCTGAGCAGTGGATCCACATGTAGGATTTCTGCTGAGCCGTCCGACCATCTTCCTTGAGCACCTGACATGGCGTTTCATCTGCGCAGGTGACCGTTCGCTCGAGAAGGTGCTTAACCAGCGCCTCGTACAGAGGCTTCATGTACTTTTGGCCGCAGTAGATGCACCAGTTCGCCAGCGTTGCACGCTGGATCGATACGCCCATCTGTTTCCATTCCTTTTCCTGCCGGTACAGAGGCATGGAGTTGATGTACTTCTGGTACATCACATACGCAACGGTCGTCGGCGATGCCGGACTGTGCGGAATCAGCGGAGATGGAACCGCGGCGCGGGCAAATCTTGCGTATCCGGTCTCTTCGTAGCATTTCTGACAGCGGACCGTCTCCTGATAGATGTTCACGAGGCGGATCTGCGCCGGAATGACCTCCAGTTCGGTACGGACTTTCTCCCAGCCGACACGCTCCATGGTGCTGCCACATCGTGGGCATATCTTCGCATCCGGATCCAGGTGGCACAGAAGATCTCTCGATGGGAGCTTGTCATAAAGTTCCTCATAGGAAGCTTTCTTCTTTTTCTCGCCTTCCTGCTTGCGGATATAGCCTTTGACGATGGTCTCGGTCGTAGGTTCTTCGACAGATGGATCCGCTGCAAGCTCTGCTTCGTTGAAAAGGTCCATCAGCGTCAGCTGCTCCGGATTCTCGTAACCGACATGCTTCTTTTCGGATCTCGAGGCAAAGATCATCCGCTTGAACTCTTCGATGGTCTCTCTGGCTTCTGCAAGCTCCTGACGGAGCTGGGCTGTCTCGCGTTCCGTGGCGTTGTGCTCGTCTATGAGGTATTCGATTATTTCGTCTTTGCTTCGATTGCCGAAATCCGTAATGCTCATGGTGTTGTACGTCCTTTCAAAACTGCTCTGATTATACCGCCGAAAGCACGTATTTCCTAGGCTGCACGGGCCTTCCCGAAGGATAGCTTTATGCAATTTTTGAAAGTTTGTGCAACATCACCAAGGTTCAAAAGTCGTACTTTCCACGACTCTGCTGAATGGCGTTCGGCTGGTCGATAGAAAGTCCTTCGAGCAGCCAGCGGAATTCTCGCTTCGTAAGGTTACGAACTTCGGATGCGTGGCGTGGCCACTGAAACCGGAAGTGATCATTCGTTCCTTTCTCAAGGCGCTTGTACAGTAGGCAGAACCCATCCCTTTCGTAGTGGAGAGCCTTGATGCGATCGGCACGTCTTCCGCAGAAGAGAAAGACAGAGTTGCTGTACGGATCCAGCTCGTAGGTGTCGCGTACGATCGCCATCAGACCATCAATGCTCTTTCGCATGTCTGTATAGCCCGTCACCAGGTAGATGTGGTTTGCACTGGAGATGTCGCCTAGCATCGACTGTTCAGCATGCTCAGGATACTGGCAACCAGTGCAGTATCCGCCTGATTGGTCAGTTCCAGCGTGCCGCCTCCAAGTGTGATGCGCATCGTCGCTTCAAACGAAGCAGGTGATGGTTCATCAACCACGTGTGAGAGGGGATCCATCTGATCCTCTCTGCTGATCGTGAGCTCCGATATATTTATCGGAACAACCTCCTGCCTGCACTCGGGCCTTTCGGATCTGCCCGGAAGCTCACAGGCTTTCTGCCGTAATCGGGCCAGTGCCCTGTAAAAGGTGCTGCGCGGGATGCCGTTAGTTCTACAGTATTCAAAATCGTTCAAGCCGGATGCTCTGGCTGCAAGTATGATCTGATGCCACTCTTCATCAGAGCGGTGAGCTGCACGTTTATTCATCATGGGACTTCCTCTCTCCTTAAGTAGAGTAAAATAGTCCCATAACGGGAAGTGGTAGTGTAGTGAAATGATCCACTACTGTGAATGCCAGTGGGAAGACTGAGACTAAAATACTCTCGTTTCCCCATGATTATGGCACTTTTCAAAATATCAAACTAGCCGCACTGACACTGAGCGCTTACAATCCTCGCAAAACTGAAATAATAGCAATGCCCACGATAAGCAGACAAAACGTCTGCATATCGTGGGCAATCTTTTTTAGGGTATTCTTAAACTATCCGTGGTGTATCAAACCGGAAATATGCCGGAAGTCTGAGATGTTTGATAAACGCATGGTGCTGGGCGTGGTAGTGCCGTAGATCGTATCCCAAATGATGCAGTTCCAGCAGCTTCACCAGCACCAGATTGAGGTGGATTCCCTTAGCAGCGGCAATCTGAGCGGCATCCAGCCCGCGCTTCGTCATTTGATAGACTTCATCACTGTCCAGCATCAGGTGGGATGTGAAAGCGTTATGCTCGTAAAGAAGGATGTGATTGTCCTTAATGGTCAGAAACTTGTTCAGGGTATGCAAGTCCATAAGTAGCTGATGCTCCAGATAATGTCCGAGCGCGTAACCGCACACCATCTGCTTTGTCTGTTTGTCCAGCTGGCGATTGATAAGGATCAGTGGCTTATCAAAATAGAGTGAGAGCAAACCCAACATATCTTTAATGCGAGATGTTTCACTGATGTCCAGACTGCAACTGCGCGCGATCTGTTTGATGTTGCGAGTTCCGGCATTTTGGACAAGTTCGTTGGCAGCTTGGTGAATAAACGCAGAATCCATAATGTGATCTCCTTCCGGGGATGGCATAGTGAATAGAACAGTGGTTCACAGGTTCATTATTCGTTCCTTTTCTCGTTTTTGTTCTCGGTACTTAAAATAGGCTTTGTGCATTTCATACATGATGCCGTCCATATCCTGCGGGGTCAACTCTCCGCTGGCAAATAGCTCAGTAAGCTCGAATGCGAGATGCTGGGCTTCTATTTTGCCCTTTTTTCCGTAGGCTTCGGCGGCACGTTCGATAAAAAAAGACTGATCCGGTTGCAAATAGGTCAAAGGTACATGGAATATATCGGCCATCTTTTCAAGCATTTCAATACTGCGAGGGTAGCGGCCATCACGCTCCCATCCGATGATCGTTCGTTTGTTGATACCCAGACATTGTGCCAATTCGTCCTGTGTTAAAGAATGTTTCTTTCGTAGATCGCGAACTTTCTCTCCAAATTTCATGTTTGTAACCTTTCTATGGAGTAGTTATCGTGCTGTAACAATGTGCAATGGAATTTGTAAATATTCAATCCGAAAGATGCAACGAATTTTCACATTTTCCTCTTGACACGGCGATATGACTTGCTTATAATATATGCTATATTCTATCATCTTTTGGATTATTATACCGTAAAAAGCGCAAATATGCAAGCTGAAAAAGGTGAAAAAAGAGCGGAAGTTCAAAAGGTGAAATTGAATAGAAGAAAAGAAGAAACTTAAACCAACACAAAGGAGGCCGTGAGAAGATGAGCAACGGAGAACATGAAATCCGCACCCCAAAGGGGCTGCGGATCGGGAATCGCAGTGTCGTTGATGGAAAGAATATGCTTCAGATCAAGCGTGGTGGCTGTGAAGATTATATTTCTGCTGAATCTCTGGTGGAGTGTATTCACGGCCTTCCCGTGAAGAGTATCGAATTTTTCACAGCAGAGAATCATCGGAAAGAAGCCTGAAGCAGGGAGCTTCATCGGACACTGAAAGCGCAGAGGTGGAATCTTAGGCGGCACGTAGTTAGCCGACCAGCTCCACCAGACGTTCTTTTGGGTCTACAATATAATATCTGTTTGTTAGAGCGATACCGTAGCAATATGTGATATAGGCCGGGACAGAATGAGCGAATGCAGCGCAGTAGTGCGCCTGCAAGTAGTTCATCCTGTTCCGGCTTTTTTTATTTTCTCGAAAATCTGTATTCCCAGGTGGCTCTACGGATTCATGTTAGTATAGGGACTTCAAAAAAATAGAAAGCAGCAAGAGGAATCTTAGATTCCCGTTAAAAAAAAACGGGTGAATCTGAGACGATTTTTGCTGCTTTTTTTCAGTTCACCCAGAGCCGGAAGGCAGAAAGGTGGACAAAATGCTTACATTGAAAAAGGTCAAGGAACTGGTAAACGCACCTGCACATACCAAGCGCGTACCCTCTCCAAAGGTGCTTTTGGAAGAAGGTCGGATTTTTCTGCGTAAAGAATTTGAGCATGGCAGTCATCTGACACTCTATCACAACGGCTATGTTTGGTTTTCTGCTGGAAAGCGCAATACTGTGTTCCATATCCATGACTGCCGTGGGGACTATGCCTACGGTGCATCAAAAGGAAAGGGCGAAGTGATTAAGGAAGAATACTTTGAAAACTGCGAGTGGCATATTCGCGCACTGTTTGAGGGCGAACAGAGAGTGGAGGAATCACAGCTGAAGTGCGAGGGCGTAGGTCAGACCAAAGTGAGTGTGTCATATCATGCCGTGGCGGAAGATTGGGGAGAGATGGCAGACTCTGAAATCAATGTTCTGGATAAATATATTGAGAAGGAAGCACTTCATGCAATGATGGCGGTTCTGACGAAAAAGCAGCGTAACCTGATCTACCAGAATTATGTTCTTGACAAGACCCATCAGGAAATTGCAGATGGTATGGGAATTGCACGCGGGTCGGTTACAAGGTCTGTCAATCAGGCACTTGAACGGATTCGCCGCAAATTTGATTTTGAAGCACATTATGAATTGGCAGTGGGAGACTTTACATGAAAAGGAAACAGCAGATGAGCAAGAATACCCGGCAAACAGAAAAAGTGGCAAGCGGTTCTCATTATATCAATAGGTGCAGTGAATATACCATCGAGGCCGAATTTGCAGGCAGTAGTTCGTTGGAAAGCTGCATTGCAGCTTATCTCAATGAAAAATATCAAATTGAATAAAGATGAATGCTTCGATAATCCGTTAAAAATGAATGCGGGATAAAAAATTTCAAAAAATCTTTGGGAACTGTATCCCCCAAAGACCTTTCAAATTCATATTAGTGTAAGGGTTAGAGAAGAGAACCTTACGAAGCTCCTTGAAAACTGAATAAGCCATCCCAGAGAGATACTTCTGGCACTGAATGTGCATCCTGCGCGTCTTACCAGAGAAAACGCCGCTGAAATATGGGGCAGGAACGGGCTGGGGCAGAATGGCAAAGCTCAAATAACAGCAGATACACTGCGGTGGAGCAAGGAAACGTGTTCCACCGTAGGAATGTACTGTTATTTCCAATAGTGCAAATCCAATCCGACAGGGGGTGATGAATTTACATGGAGTACCCGTATTTCAAAGGTCTGGAAGCAGACCGATACAGCTTTTACCGTGTGCCGAAGGCACTGGTCAAGGCTGATCTGTTCCAGAAGATGTCCGGGGATGCCAAGCTGCTGTATGCTGTGCTACTGGATCGTATGAGCCTTTCCATCAAGAACGGCTGGCAGGACAAGCACGGCAACGCCTACATTATCTGCACGATAGAGGAAGTCATGGACTCTATCCATTGTGCAAGACAAAAGGCGGTCAAACTGCTGGATGAACTGGAACAGGAGTTTCGGCTTATCGAGCGGCGCAGGCAGGGACTTGGTAAACCCAATCTGCTGTATGTGAAAGACCTTTATGCGGGGCTTTCGCAATCAAACTACTGGAAGTATGAAAATCATACTTCCGGCGGTATGAAAAACGAACTTCCGGGAGTTCCAAAATCAAACGGAAGTAATACTGAGAAAAATAATAAGACAGATAATAGTGAAACTGATCTTATCTATCCGGCTGAATTGCAGGAAGAAGAACAGTACCGCCGCTATTTCAAGGAGGCTCTGGAACTGGAAATTCTGGAACAGGGCTACCCAGCGGATAAAGCGGTCCTGTATGAGATTCTGGAACTGTTGGTGGAAACCGTCACCAGCAGAAAGAAGTTCCTGCGCATTTGCGGGGAGGAAAAGCCGAAAGAGGTGGTGAAAAGCCGCCTGATGAAGCTGGATTCCTCGCATATCCAGTACATATTGGAGTGCTTAAAAGAAAACAGCACTCAGATTCGGAACATCAAGCAATACCTGCTGGCAACACTCTATAACGCACCTGTGACCGTGGACAGCTATTATTCCGCACAGGTTCGGCATGAATTTGGGTGGGGCAGCAGAGTAGATAAGAACTAGGAGGACAACCCCATGAACATCGTATTCATGAGTATGGACACGCTGCCCTCTACGCTGTGGGCGCGTGATCTGTATGACCAGATGCACATTCGCAGCGATTTCCGCAAGTGGTTCCCGCGTATGTGCCAGTATGGTTTCATCGAGGGCCGCGACTACGAGTATATGCCCCGTGTCCGGCTTCAGGATGAGGGTGGGCGCACGGTGCAGCGGTATGTGAAAGACTACCGCATCACGCAGGACATGGCAAAGAAGCTCTGCAAACTGCATCACACGGCAATCGGTGCGGCGTACCGTCCGCAGCCGTTTGATTGGGATGTGCTGCTTGGCCTGCTGCATAAGAAGCCGCCGCGTCGAAGCAGCTATGAAGCACAGTTGAGCGATTCCGATTCGCTGGTTACAACTACGCAGATCGCCAAAGAGTACGGCTGCGGAGCCAAGGTGTTCAATCGGCTGCTGCATCTGCACGGTATTCAGTACCGTGCCAACGGTCAGTGGGTGCTGTACTCGGAACACCACGGTAAGGGCTATACGTCCAGCCTGACATTCCGGCTCCAGCGCAGCGATGGTTCCGAGGTGGAAAAGCTGCATACAGCATGGACGCAGAAAGGCCGGAAGTTCCTTTACCACACTTTGAAGCGGCGCGGTGTGCTGCCGCTGGCTGAACAGGGAGGTTAAGCCTATGAATTTTACCGACAATCCGTTTGAACGCATGATGCGCCAGCGTCCGGGAACGGACAGCGGCCATCCCTGCAAGCACTGCCGGCACAAATGGGAGTGCGGCTATCTGCTGCACCAGTGCCGCAAGAAGTTTCGCTCGGTGCTGGGTGACACCGCACCGCCTGCAGCCGGGGCAGTCCGCCCCTGATGCAACGGTGGTAGATGGGAGGTGAGCATCTTGCAGGAAGAAGTCAACGAGAAAACCATCTCACTGTGCATCAAAGGAGGAAAAATCACCGCACAGATTTTGAAAGCAGCCCTGATAAAGCTGCTGGCAGAGATGGAAAAAAAGAAACAGCAGGTGAAAGGAGAAAAGAGCCAATGTAAGAAAACAGGTCGGCAGAGCATCAAGAGTTTGCAAAAGAGCGGCGCGCAGATCACGAACATCGTGGTTACGGACAATAATATCAAGTCCTTTGACCGGGTGGCCCGGAAGTATGGCATTGATTACAGTCTGAAAAAGGTGGAACAGGAGGGCAAAACAGAATACCTTGTCTTTTTCAAGGCCAAAGACGTGGATGTTATGACCGCCGCCTTTAAGGAGTACACCAGTGAAACGCTGAAAAAGCAGAAGCGTGAATCGGTGCGTCAGAAGCTGGAAAAGGTGAAAGAAGAACTTTCAAATCACCGCCAGCTCAAGAAAGAAAAGAAGAGGGAGCAGGAACCGATACGATGAAGAATCTGAAAACACCTGCCCAACGTCCGCGCAAAGCACCGTCCAACCAGACGGGCGGCACGGCATGGGGCAAAAAACTAGCTGCGGAAATCAGCAGGATGGCGCAGGCAGCAGATATGAAAAAGCTGATCCTGCTGAATTTTCCGTACATCATCGCCTTTTACATGGTGGAAAAGGCTGCATGGCTTTACCGTCATTGCAATGGCGATTCCGTGGTGGATAGGCTGATGGTTCTCTTTATGAACTTTGGACTGGCCTATAAAAGTGTCTTGCCCAGTTTTCACCTGTTCGACCTGATGGTGGGTCTGGCCGGTGCAGCTGCGCTGAAAGCAGTAATCTACTTCAAAGGGAAGAACGCGAAGAAGTATCGGCAAGGCGAGGAGTACGGCTCTGCCCGGTGGGGCAACCAGAAGGACATCGAACCTTTTATTGACCCGGTATTCGAGAACAACGTCATCCTCACACAGACCGAACGGCTGATGATGAGTGGTAGACCAAAGCATCCGAAGTATGCTCGGAACAAAAACGTCATCGTGATCGGCGGCAGCGGCAGCGGTAAGACACGATTTTACGTCAAGCCGAACCTCATGCAGATGCCCGAAAAGGTCAGCTATGTCGTGACTGACCCCAAGGGTACGATCATTATCGAGTGCGGAAAGATGCTCTCGGATGCCGGGTATAAAATCAAAGTCCTGAACACCATCAACTTCAAAAAATCCATGCGATACAATCCGTTCCATTACATCCGCAGTGAAAAGGATATTCTGAAACTGGTCAATACCATCATCGCCAATACAAAGGGCGATGGAGAAAAATCCGGCGAAGATTTCTGGATCAAAGCGGAACGGCTGCTTTACTGTGCATTGATTGGCTACATCTGGTATGAAGCCCCGGAGGAGGAGCAGAACTTTTCCACGCTGCTGGAGTTCATCAACGCCAGCGAAGCCCGCGAGGATGATGAAGAATTTAAGAATGCCGTAGATGAGCTTTTTGAGGAACTGGAACAGAAAAAGCCGGAACACTTTGCTGTTCGCCAGTATAAGAAGTATAAGCTGGCGGCAGGTAAAACCGCAAAATCCATTCTCATTTCCTGCGGTGCCAGATTAGCCCCATTTGATATTGCGGAGCTGCGTGACCTTATGGCCTACGATGAAATGGAACTGGATTTGCTGGGAGATCGCCGCACGGCCTTGTTCGTTATCATTTCCGACACGGACGATACGTTCAATTTCGTGGTGTCCATCATGTACACCCAGCTTTTCAATCTGCTTTGTGACCGTGCAGACGATCAATGCGGTGGTCAGCTAAAGTATCATGTACGGCTGCTGCTCGATGAGTTTGCGAACATCGGTCTGATCCCGAAGTTCGACAAGCTGATCGCCACCATCCGCAGCCGCGAGATTTCGGCATCCATCATCCTGCAGTCGCAGAGCCAGTTGAAAACCATCTACAAGGATGCCGCAGAAACCATCATCGGCAACTGCGACACCATGCTGTTCCTCGGCGGCAAGGAGAGTTCAACGCTCAAAGAAATTTCCGAAACGCTGGGAAAAGAAACAATCGACCTATATAACACATCCGACACACGCGGCCAAAGCCCTTCCTTTGGTACAACCTACCAAAAGACCGGAAAGGAGCTTATGAGCCGGGACGAACTTTCTGTCATGGATGGCAGCAAGTGCATCCTGCAGCTGCGCGGAGTCAGGCCATTTCTGAGCGACAAATTCGACATTACGAAGCATAAGCGGTACAAAGAACTGTCGGACTTCGATAAGAAGAACGCTTTCGATGTAGAACGCTACCTGAAGCACGAACTCAGGCTGCGAATGGATGAAGAATTTGATTGCTATGAAGTGGATTTGACCCCAGCAACCGAAGAAGCAACCGCATAAAAAAATAGGAGGTGCTTATCCGAAACAAGTATGCCCGCCCGCCTGTCCGGGCAGACCCCGTGGCAGGTAACTTGTCCGACTGATCTCTACATTTTGCGATTCCAAAAGGCTGATTTTTGTGAAAATGAAAGGAGAAGCCAGAATTGCAGGAAGCAGGTAGCACCGAAGATGTGCCGGCCTGTTTTTCTTTTGGAATCGTGCTTTTTCTTAATGCTGCAATCTGGCGAAAAATGACTATGGAATTCTTCAATCAGGCTATTACCGTTCTGCAGACTCTCGTTGTTGCCATCGGCGCGGGCCTTGGTGTTTGGGGCGTTGTGAACCTCATGGAAGGGTACGGAAACGACAACCCTGGCGCAAAGTCGCAGGGCATGAAGCAGCTCATGTCCGGCGGCGGTGTCATTCTCATCGGTACGCAGCTGATTCCGCTGCTCTCTGGTCTGTTCGGCTAAGCAACAAGCGATAGGAGGAAAACCCGCCATTGTTCGATAATATTTTCGCAGCAATCGAAAAATGGATGAGGGAACTTCTTTCCGGCATGGTGGAGTCCAACCTGAGTACGATGTTCACGGCGGTCAACCGACAGACCAGTGAGATCGCTGCTCAGGTCGGGCAGACACCGCAAGGGTGGAACAGCAGTATTTTCAGCATGATCCGTAACATTTCGGATTCGGTGGTGATTCCCATTGCAGGAATCATCATTACACTGATCCTCTGCTACGAACTGATCTCGATGCTGACGGAACGGAACAATCTGCACGATGTAGACACTTGGATGTTCTTCAAGTATTTCGTGAAGATGTGGATCGCGGTCTATCTCGTCAGTCATACGTTCGATATTGCAATGGCGGTATTTGACATTGGACAGTCGGTGGTAAATTCTTCCTCCGGCATTATCCGTGGCAATACCGCCATTGATATTAGTTCTCTTTCCATGCAGATGCAGGCGGCAATGGCAACAATGGCGATTGGCGAACTGGTGACGCTGGCATTGGAAACCCTTGTTGTAAGCTGGTGTCTGAAAATTCTGTCGGTGGTTATCACGGTAATTATGTACGGCAGAATGATAGAAATATACCTCTACACTTCGCTTGCTCCGATTCCATTTGCAACCATGAGCAACCGTGAATGGGGTCATGTAGGTACAAACTACTTCCGGGGGCTGTTCGCTCTGGCATTTCAGGCGTTCTTGATGATGGTCTGCGTGGCAATTTATGCAGCCCTCATCGGCAGCATCCGGGTATCTTCGGATATTCACTCGGCGTTGTTCGGCACGATGGCCTACACGGTGATTCTTTGTTTCTCGCTGCTCAAAACGGGAAGTCTGTCCAAACAGATCTTTGGCAGTCACTAAATCCGGGAAAATCCAATGAAAGGAAAAGACAGCAGACAACGCCGTTTCCCGGCGGCGGTCATGCTGTTCTGGTGATAAATGGCCTATGTAACGATTCCCAAAGACCTTTCCAAAGTGAAAAACAAGGTCTTTCTGAACCTGACGAAACGCCAGCTTGTGTGTATGGGTTTCGCGGCAGGAATTGGTGTTCCGTTCTATTTTCTCATGCGCGATACGCTGGGAACCAGCAATGCAGCGGCAGGCATGGTGCTTCTGATGCTGCCGGAATTTTTCTTTGCTCTGTACGAGAAAAACGGGATGCACCTTGAAACCATCCTGACGAATTTCATCAGCGTCCGCTTCAAACGTCCTGCGGTACGCCGCTATGAGGTCGAAAACCTGTATGAGCGGGAACTGGAAACCGCAGCACCGATCCAGAAGAAAGGAGGCATTCTTGGTAAAAAGTGAACCGAAGAAGAAACCACAGCCGGGCGGCTTCTTCCAGAAGTTCTTTCGTAAACCCGAAAGGAACGAAAAGGAACAACGGTTGACCGTGCAGCGTTCCATTCCGTATCTGGAAATGGGGCGCGATGGTATCTGCCGGGTGGAGGAACATCTGTATTCCAAAACCGTCCGATTCTACGACATTAACTACCAGCTGGCACAGAACGAGGATAAGAACACCATCTTTGAAAGCTGGTGCGACTTCCTCAACTACTTCGATGCCAGTATCCGCTTTCAGTTGTCGTTCATCAACCACAAGAGCGATATGAGCGAGTACAACAGGGTCATCCAGATCGAGCCGCAGCACGACCAGTTCGATGATGTGCGTATGGAATATGCGCAGATGCTGAAACAGCAGCTTGCCAAGGGCAACAACGGTCTGGTTCGGACGAAGTACATCACGTTTAGCATCGAAGCAAAGAGCGTCCGGGAAGCAAAGCCCCGGCTGGAGCGTATCGAAACCGATATTCTCAACAATTTCAAGGTGCTGGGCGTGAAAGCCTACCCGTTGAACGGCGTGGAACGGCTTCAGATCATGTACGAAACCTTTCATCAGGAGGAACAGCAGAAGTTCGATTTCAGCTATGACCGCATCCTGCAGAGCGGCATGACCACCAAGGACTTCATTGCGCCGACCAGTTTCCTGTTCAAAAGCGGCAAGGACTTTATGATGGGGGACACCTATGGTGCTGCATCCTATCTGAACATCCTTGCCCCAGAACTGACGGATAAGGTACTGGCTGAGTTTCTGGACATGGACAAAAATCTGGTCGTCAGTATCCATGTGCAGTCGGTAGACCAGCTGAAAGCCATCAAACTGATCAAAGGCAAAATTACCGACCTGGATCGTATGAAAATCGAGGAGCAGAAGAAAGCTGTGAGGTCTGGTTATGATATGGAAATTATTCCGAGCGACCTTGCAACTTATGGCGGCGAGGCCAAGAAGATTCTGGATGATCTGCAGAGCCGTAATGAGCGTATGTTCCTTGTTACGGTGCTTTTCCTCAATACGGCCAAGACCAAGCAGGAGTTGGATAGTGCTGTGTTTCAGACTGCTGGCATCGCTCAGAAGTTCAACTGCACTCTGAACCGTCTGGATTATTTGCAGGAACAGGGCCTTATGAGCAGCCTGCCGCTGGCAAATAATCTCGTTCCCATCAAGCGCGCACTGACTACCACTTCTACTGCCATCTTCGTTCCCTTCACCACGCAAGAGCTTTTTATGGAGGGCGATTCCCTCTATTACGGCTTAAACGCGGTGTCCAACAACATGATTATGGCAGACCGCAAACAGCTCAAAAACCCGAACGGCCTAATCCTCGGCACACCGGGAAGCGGTAAGTCGTTCAGTGCAAAGCGTGAAATTACAAACGTGTTTTTCACCACAACGGACGATATTATCGTGGCAGACCCGGAAGGCGAATATTATCCACTGGTGGAAGCACTGGGTGGTCAGGTTATCCATATTTCATCCACCAGCCGGGATTACATCAACCCGATGGATATTAACCTGAACTACGCGGACGATGATAACCCCCTGGGCATGAAATCGGACTTTATTCTTTCCCTGTGCGAACTGATTATGGGCGCACGGGATGGCATGGAGCCGGAGGAAAAGTCGGTCATTGACCGCTGCCTGCCGCTGGTCTACCAGAAGTATCTGAACGACCCGAAGCCGGAGAATATGCCGACGCTCGGTGATCTGTACGACTGCCTGCGGGAGCAGAAAGAACGGCAGGCGCAGCGTATCGCCACGGCACTGGAAATCTACGTCAATGGTTCGCTGCGGGTGTTCAACCACCAGACCAATGTGGAACTGGATAACCGTATCATCTGCTTCGACATCAAGGAGTTGGGCAAACAGCTGAAAAAACTGGGGATGCTCATCGTCCAGGATCAGGTCTGGAACCGTGTCACAATCAACCGCAACAGCAAAAAGAACACCCGGTACTATATAGACGAGTTCCACCTCCTGCTGAAAGAGGAACAGACCGCTGCATACAGCGTCGAAATCTGGAAGCGGTTCCGAAAATGGGGTGGTGTACCGACAGGAATTACGCAGAACATCAAGGATTTACTCGCCAGCCGGGAAATCGAGAATATCTTCGAGAACAGCGATTTTATTTATATGCTCAACCAAGCATCGGGCGACCGGCAAATCCTTGCAAAGCAGCTGAATATCTCGCCGTTCCAGCTGTCCTATGTTACGAACAGCAACGAGGGCGAAGGGCTGCTGTTCTACGGCAATACGATTATCCCGTTCAAGGATAAGTTTGATACTTCGCTGAAACTGTATAGCCTGATGACCACCAAGCCCAATGAGATGGGAAAATACAAGGAGAAAAAAGAAGCATGAACACACCGAACATTTTTGACCGACTGAGCCGTAAGATTCATCATCACTCTGACATGGAACCGCACGAAAGTGATGCTGGCCCGCCTTTCGATGAGGTGGAGCCGCTCAACTTCCACGATGAAGAATCGGTGGTGCATACGGTGCTGGAAGATTTCTATGCCGTTGGCACACTAGCAGATGAACTGACTGACGGCTTTCACATGGAAGCCCACGGTTATCTTGACCGTGAGGAAGTGAACGCCCGTCTGATCGCCTTTGCCCGGAAGCTGGAACAGGTGCTTGACAAGTGGGAAACCCACGCAGCTCTGATCGCATGACGGTTCCAGCCGGAAGGAGGTGATTTCCATAGCAGACAAAAAGTTCCGGGGCAGAGATAAAATCGTACAGAAAATGACCAAGGATGGTCTGGTGGATGAAAACCTCCGCACCGGGGAACAGAAGTCCGCAACCGTAGCAGAAAAGCCGGAGCAGGAAGATTCGGCAGAAGAAACTGCGGAAAAAGAAACAGATGAAAAACCTATCGTGGAAGAAGAACGGTGCATGGAAGCCGAGGATAGGGAGGATGCACCCCGGCATCACAGCACCGCCAAGCAGAGCGCAGACTATTATAAAGCCCATCAGGAGGATGGGAAGCCGAAAGATGCGTCTGCGGAATCGGATGCAGAGCCGCCCACAAAGAAAGGCCGACTTTCTTTTGAGGATGAAAAAGGCAGCATTGTCCGTGGCATGGGGATGGGCGTTAAGAAGGTGGCAAAGAAAGGAGTAGATACCGCCACCGGGTTCGCCCATCAGAAAGTACATCAGGTAGAAAAGGACAATTCCGGCGTGGAAGCTGCTCACAAGTCGGAAGAAGCCGCCGAACGCCTGCACCACTTTGTCAAAGGCAGAAAAAAGCCCAAAGATAAATCTGCCAGAGCGGAGAAAAGAGGTGGGGAGAATCAGAAATCCAGCCGCCTGAAATTCTCCGAGAGCGAGGGCGGTACTGCAGAAAATGCAGCAGAACCGCCGCTGAAAAAGAAACGGCCCCAGCCACCGCCGACTGCCGCAGGAGGCGAATCAAAAACAGTCGGTGCGAAGTTTTACCAGAAAAAGCAGTATAAGGATGCCTATGCAGCCGCCAAGCGCGGCCAGAAAGCCGGAACTGCTGCCAGCAAGCAGGCGGCAGCGGCAACCAACACCATTACGGAGAAAGCGAAAGCGGCGGTGCAGGAGATCGTCGCGCAGAATAAAACTCTGTGGGTCAGTATTGGTGTGGGCATCCTGTTGGTGATGGTCATGCTGGGAGCCTTTTCAAGCTGCGGTGCGGCGATTCAGGGGACAGGCAGTACCTTTGTAGGAACGACATATCCCAGCAAGGATGCCGACATGAAAGGTGCGGAAGAAGATTATCTGGAACTGGAAAAGGAACTGGATAAACAGATTCGGCAGATGGAATCCACCCATCCGGGCTATGATGAATACCGCTATCAGCTGGACGAGATCGGCCATGACCCATATCAGCTGATTTCTCATCTGACGGCAGTTTATGAGCAGTTCACCAGAGGACAGGTCAAGCCTGTTATCAAGGAACTGTTCAAGCAGCAGTATCTCCTGAAAGTGTGGGAAACGATTGAGATTCGCACTCGCATGGAAACCAGAGTAGGGGTTCGGCCAACGATAGACGCTTTTGGAAACGTCAGCATGGAAACCTATACCTATCAGGAAGAAGTGGAGTATGAGTACAAAATCCTCAATGTCCTGCTGAAAAATAAGGGCTTTGATACTATCGCGCGGAAGAACATGAACCGGAAGCAGACCGGACGGTACGATGCCTATAACCTGACCTATGGCAACCGACCGGAACTGTTCGGCGCAGGCTCCCCGACTTACAGCGGCGGCACAACGGGCAGTATTGGCACGGGCGGCGGTGCTGGTAGCTCCGGCGGTGGCTTCAAGTACGACATCCCCTCGGAAGCCCTGTCGGATGAAAAGTTTGCAAGGATGATTGAAGAAGCCGAAAAGTATCTCGGTATGCCGTATGTGTGGGGTGGAAGCTCCCCAAGCACCAGTTTTGACTGCTCCGGCTTCGTTTGCTGGGTCATCAATAACAGCGGCAATGGGTGGAGCGTTGGGCGTACAACAGCCAACGGTCTGCGAGGAAAATGCAGCTATGTCTCTCCTGCGGATGCACAGCCTGGTGACTTGATCTTCTTTGAGAAAACCTATAACACCGTTGGTGCGTCGCACGTTGGAATCTATGTCGGCAATGGCATGATGATCCACTGCGGCGACCCCATTTCCTATACCAGCATCAATTCGACCTACTGGCAAAGCCACTTTTTAGGCTTTGGCCGCATCAACTGAAAGGAGGGCCGATGGGCAAAAAATTACAGAAATATCTGGATGAAGCCGAAAAGACCGAACAGCAGATCGCGGAACTGGAAGAACGGCTGAGAACCATCCGGGCAGCACAGAAAAAGGAAGAGGACAGCGAGATCATTCGTGCCATCCGCAGCACCAAGATGGGCGGGCGCGAACTGCTGGCTCTGCTGGACAACATTCAGGCGGGCAATGTGACGTTCCTGACCGCTGTAAACAACGCTTCGGAAGAAGCAGAAACGGAGGAAGCGATTGAAAAAGATGCTTAAACGGCTGGGAGTTGTTATCCCCAGCACAATTCTGACCCTGCTGATGGCAGTGGGCTTTTCGACACCGGCCTTTGCTTATGTGGATACCACTGCGGTGGCGGAGGAACCTGTGCAGGTGGTCGAGGAAGCCGAGCCAACGGAGGAAGAAAAGATCCCGTTCACCATCGCAGGCAACGGCGAGGTAGAGGACAACATGATGGATGACCCCAGCAAGGAGTTCTTCACGGTCAAGACCAAGGGCGGCAACACGTTCTTTCTGGTGATTGACCGGGCGCGGAACAGCGAAAACGTCTATATGCTCTCGATGATCGACGAGTACGATTTGCAGGAGTTTCTGGACGATGAAGAGCGGAACGGCAAGCAGGAAGAAGAAACGCCTGCGGTAGTTCTGCCCGAAACCAAACCCGAACCTACCCCGGATGTAGAAATCGAAGAACCGAAAGAGGAATCGAGCGGTGGCATGAATAAGATTCTGCTGCTGGTATTCGTGGTGGCACTGGGCGGTGCAGGTGCTTTCTTCTACTTCTACATTTATAAGCCGAAGCCGAAAGAAGAAACGCCGCAGAGTGAAAATCTGGAAACCGACCAGAGCCTTGCGACTGTGAACGAGGACAGCCAGCAGGAGTAAAACCGTGAGATAAGGGGGCAGGGGTAGTCGAAAGGCTATCCCTGCTTTTTTCAAAAAGGAGAAAACATTGAAATATCTGGTGATTGCAGAAAAACCGAGTGTATCGAAATCCATTGCAAAAGTGATCGGTGCATATCGGCAGGAGGACGGGTATCTGGAGGGTGGGGATTGCGTGGTAAGCTGGTGTCTGGGGCATCTGGCAGAGTATGCAGCCCCGGAGCATTACGATGAACGCTATGAAAACTGGCGTTTTGAGGATTTGCCGATTCTCCCTGCCGAGTGGAAACTGCTGGTGCATAACACCAAGAAGCCGCAGTTCAATGTCCTGCGCAAACTGCTCCGCAGCAAGAAATTTGATTATGTGGTGAACGCCTGCGATGCAGGACGCGAGGGTGAAGCAATTTTCCGCCGTGTGTATGCCCTTGCCGGAAGCAAACTCCCCATCAAGCGGCTGTGGATCAGCAGCATGGAGGATGTTGCCATCCAGCAGGGCTTTGAAAACCTGAAAGATGGCGCAGCGTATGACAACCTGTTTGCAGCGTCCGAGTGTAGAGCAAAAGCAGATTGGCTGATCGGCATGAACGGAACCCGTGCTTTTACGAAAAAGTACGGCAGAAAACAGACCATTGGCCGTGTGCAGACTCCGACACTGGCAATGTTGACTGAGCGGCAGGCTAAAATCCAGAACTTTGTAAAGGAACCCTATTATAAAGTGGAACTGTCCGGCGCGGGGGTTGTGGCGGCATCGGAACAGATGGCGCAGGAGCAGGATGCGGATGCTATGCAGGCCGCTTGTAATGGACAGTGCGCCGTGGTTGGCAGCATCGAGCGCAAGAGGGTAGAAAAGAAGCCCCCGAAGCTGTATGACCTGACAACTTTGCAGAGAGAAGCAAACCGCTATTACGGTCTGACCGCCAGCCAGACCTTGCAGGCGGCGCAAGAATTGTACGAAGAAAAGCTGGTGACATACCCAAGAACGGACAGCCAGTTTGTGACTGAGGATATGAGAACGACAGTGGAATCTCTGGTGCAGACTCTGGATGGAAAGATCGTGGATGTGAGCTGCGTTATCAATAATAACAAGCTCACAGACCATCATGCGCTCCTGCCGACTATGCAGGGTGCAAAGTGTGATAAGGAAAAGCTATCCGAAACCAAGCAGAAGATTCTTTCGCTCATTATCTGGAAGCTGGTGAAGGCTGTGCAGCCGTCGTTCATCTATGAGGATGTGCTGGTAACAGTGTGCTGCCAGGGCAGGAACTTCACGGCAAAGTATAAGAACGTTCTGCAGCCCGGTTATACTACAAAACCTGTTCCGCTTGTGGAGCCGGAGAAGAACAAGGATGCGTCACTTCCGAACGATCTGGAGCAGGGGATGGTTATTCCGGTGGTACGGGCAGAGAAAAAGCAGGGCTTTACTTCACCGCCGAAAGTCTACACCGAAGATACCCTGCTGTCGGCCATGGAAACAGCAGGCAACAAGGAATTTGAAAAGGACACGGTGAAGAAAGGTCTGGGAACCCCTGCAACGCGCGCCGCAATTCTGGAAAAGCTGGTATCCTCCGGCTATGTGCAGCGCAAGGGCAAGCAGATGATTCCAACAGAGGACGGTGTGGCCGCAATCCGCAATATCCCGGACTACCTGAAATCTGCCAGCATGACAGCTGAGTGGGAAAATGACCTGCTGCGGATGGAACGCGGTAAAATTAAACCCCATGATTTTATGCAGGGCATCCACGGGCTGCTCGATAAGATGCTGGCTGATCTGCGGCAGATTCCTACCGTCGCGGCAGCTCCCAATCATAATAAGGTAAGCGTAGGAAGCTGCCCGGTCTGCGGCAATCCTGTACATGAGAGCAAACTTAGCTTTTGTTGTGCAGACCGTAGCTGCAAATTTGCACTCTGGAAAGAAAGCAGATACTTGTCCAATATGAGAAAGACGCTGGACAAGAAGATGGCCACAGACCTTTTGCAGAAAGGCCGCACCCATGTGAAAGATTTCTATTCCACAAAGAAGGATAAGACATTCGCCGCTGACCTTGTGATGCGCGTCGAGGATGGCCGTGCACAGTACAGTCTGGAATTTCCCAAAACACCAATGAAAACGAAAACGTAAAGGAGGTTTGACCCTTGCCACAGATTAACGATATTCGAGAACTGGCGCAGCAGAACGCCCGGTATGTCAGTAACTCGCCACAGGACTGGATGAGTTATCTGGATGTGGCGGCGCGGCTGTACCGCTATTCGTTCACCGATGCACTCCTGATCCACGCGCAGCGGCCCGATGCGACCGCCTGCGCAGAAATGGAACTCTGGAATCAGAAAATGAGCCGCTGGGTCAACCGTGGCGCAAAAGGCATCGCGCTTCTGGATGATACCGGACCGCGTACCAAGCTGCGGTATGTGTTCGATATTGCTGACACCCATCTGGTGCGAGGCGGAAAAACACCGCTCTTATGGAATCTGGACAGCCACGAGCATGAGCAGACGATCTTAGACCATCTGGCAGATACCTATGGCTTATCCCAGACAGACAGCATGAATGCTGCCCTGCTGGAGCTGGCACAGCAGTTGACCGCTGATAATCTGGATGAAGCGATGGACGGTTTGGCCTATGAGGTGGCGGATACGTTTCTGGAAGAACTGGACGAAGATAACATCCGTGTCCGCTTCCGGGAACTGATGACCAACAGTATTTTCTATACGCTTTCCCGCCGCTGCGGGCAGGAGCCTATGGATGTGCTGGACGATGATGACTTTATCCGCATTGTGGATTTCAACAAGCTGCCGGTGCTGTCGTTCCTTGGCAACGCGGTTTCCGAACAGTGCGAGGCGGTTCTTTTTGACATTGGCCGAGAGATGCGGAAAATTTACAAAAAAGAAATCACGCAGCAGCTTGAAAAATCCGTTGACAGCTTGTATAATACCAATATGGACTTTAGCACATTAAAGCGCGAAACCGAAGAAAACACGACCAAAGGAGGACGAGAAAATGGAGTTGACGTATTACCGCAAGGGAGATTATCTGTTCCCGAATCTGGCCGTGAAGGACGAGCCGCAGATTATCGGGAAGTACGGGATGCTGCGCAGGACGTACCTGAAAGAGAACCGCAAGAACTGGTATCAGAGTATGCTGATGAGCGGCAGACTGAACCAGCATCTGGCGCAGATCGAGGAAGCAGCGGAGAACCGGATGGAAACCCTGCTGGACAGCCTGAACGAGAAGTTTCCGGCACCGAGCAAGGAGAAGGACCCGCTGGCATGGGTGACACACCAGAACAACCTGACGGCGATGGCCGAGGAGATCGTCTTGAAGGAATTGGTATACAATTAACCGAACCGACAACAGAACAGGATTTGAGCGAAGCAGAGGAAGAAATTGCCTCTGCTTTTTCTTTGCCTGATCTGCCGACCGTGGGACAGCAGATCCGTGCCATCGAAGAACCGATCCGGGCGCGGTATGCGGACGAGATTGCACTTGATTCCGAAGTAGTCGATGAAATCCTGCGCACGGGCAGCAACCGCAGCAAGGGTCAGCTGCGCTTGATCTACAATTTCATGGTCGAGAAAACCCCGGAAGAATATACAGAGTTCGTGAAAAACGAATATGGCACGGGCGGCAAAGGCTTTGAGAGTGTCGGTGCAAAGTATGCCGTCTGGTTCGATGATCTGGGGTTGCGCATTGCGGCAGGTGACACGGCAAAAGGCGGTACGATTGCCAATGCGTCTTTATCCTGGGAGGATGTCAGCAACCGTATCCATGAACTGCTCCGGCAGGGCGAGTATGCGCCGCAGGCGGTTCTGGATGCTGCACGGCAGAACGTCTTACAGGAACACGCGCAGACGTTGGCTTATATGGAGCGTGATTTGGCCGATGGCGTTTCCGAAGCAGTGTTTCAGGATACAGAAATCTTCCGGGGCGGTTTCCCGGAATTGACGGACAGGCTGGCGGGCTTGCTGGATGATACGGATTTTCTGACCGATCTCAATGAGAGATTGTCCGCGCTGGGAGAAGCCTATGCCGAAGATAAAGACCTGATGCGGATGCACTTTTATAAGCCGGATAAGGTTGCGGTTCTGTTCCAGCAGTTTGCAAAGCCTTATCAGAATTATGCAGCAAGAGAGGGCTTTCACTGGAATGAGCATAAGAAGTTCATTACGGAAGATGAAATCAATGCGTACTTCACACGGGGCAGCAATTATTCGGACAGCCGGCTGGCAATCTATTCGTTCTTCCTGAATCATGAGGACAAGAAAGAGCGGGCAAACTTCCTGAAAGACCATTACGGGATCGGCGGCAGCAGCCATGCCCTTTGCGGGGCAGATGATTCTCACGAAGATCACGATGGCAAGGGCATTGCTTTGGAGCGTGGCCCATACGGGAACCCGGATGCAAGCGTGCATCTGAACTGGAATCAGGCTGCAGGCCGAATTGACCGGCTTATCCGTGACAGTGAGTATTTGAAGCCGGCAGACTACTCCCGGATGCCTGCTTATGAGCAAGAGAAGATGGCAATGCGGGTGATGAGCTTCTACCATCACCTGCCGAGCGAAGTGGAACGGCCTTATCCGCAAGACCTTTACCATGAAGAAGGTCGAAAGGCTCTGGTTGAAAAGCTGGCAGCCCCCGAACAGGCGGTGGAACTGCTGGAGCAGATGGACAATGCACTGCTGTCTGTGCCGCTGGATTCCGAAGAATATGAGCGAAAGGCAGAATCCCTCTCTATCCTGCACCAGTATGTCGAGGGAACGTACACGATTTTCCCGGAAAAGAAGAGGGCTGTTGAGATTGCGGTTCCTGAACAGGGACAGATGTCCATGTTTGACTTCATGGAGCAGGAGCCGCAATCGAAAGAGCAGTCAACCGCCGCAACGGTTGAGGAACCCCAAAAAGATGTGCCCCTTGCAGATGAAAAGCCTTCGGAGCAGACGCTGCAGCCCCTGCCGCTGGATGCCGCCAACGAGTATAACACGCTGAAAGAGCGTTACCCGGATGCACTGGTCGGCTACGAGCAGCACGATAACTTTGAGTTCTACGGCGAGGATGCAAAGCGCGTTTCAGAACTTCTTGGCAGCAAGCTGTTGGAAAAGGAAACCGCACTCGGCAAGGTTGAGGTATCTGGTTTTCCGCGTGAACAGTGGGTTTCACAGGCAATGAAGCTCTGGAAGCAGGGGGAGAGTGTCTATCTGTCCGGCCAGCAGGAAGATGGAACCCATGCCCAAACGAAATACTTCCGCAGAGAGGAATATCTGCCTGTTAATACCACCATCGAACTGGACGATAGAGAGTTCCGTGTGGATTCGGTGGACTTTGGAAATGGAACGGTCAGTTTGCAGGACATGACCCTTGCAAAAGAAGCCCGGTATCCGATTTTCCGAACGGAACAGCTGGAGTACATTCGGCATCTGTACGAACAGGCAGATGTACCGATGGAAGAAGCGGTTGAAATCACAGTCTTTACGGCTCTGCACAATGCGGGTGTGGCCTACGAGGATTTCTCCCCGGAGCAGATGGATGTGATCTATTCGGTGGCAGAAGCAGGCGGCGAGTTGGAAGAACTTCTGAATCCTGACTTCCCGCCAGAACAGATGCAGCTGATCGCAGATGTGCAGAACCGAACGGATGCCATCAGCCGTGCAGCAGCAGAGGAAGCCCTTGAACCGCTGACCCAGCAGCCTATGACCCCGGCAGAGGTCAACCATGCACGGCGGCAGCACAATCTTCCGCTGGACAGTGGAGCAGAAACAGAACAGCCTGCACAGCCCAAACAGAAACCTATGAACTTCCGCATTACGGACGATGATCTCGGCGCAGGAGGGCCGAAAACAAAGTATAAAGCCAATGTGGAAGCCATTCGGGTGCTGCAGACACTGGATGCAGAGCAGCGGCAGGCTACCGCAGAAGAGCAGGAGATACTTTCCCGGTATGTGGGCTGGGGCGGCATTCCGCAGGCGTTCGATGAAAACAACGCGGAATGGTCGAAAGAGTATGCCGAACTGCAGTCCCTGCTCACGGCAGATGAGTATAAGGAAGCCCGCGCCAGTACCCTGAATGCGTTTTACACTTCCCCTACGGTCATCAAGGCAATGTATGAAGCTCTGGGCAATATGGGATTGTCCAAAGGCAATGTGCTGGAACCGTCCTGCGGTGTCGGCAATTTCATGGGTCTGGTGCCGGTCAGCATGGAAAAGATTCGGATGTACGGTGTGGAGCTGGACAGCATTTCAGGCCGCATTGCACAGCAGTTGTACCAGAAAAACAAGATTGCGGTGCAGGGCTTTGAAACGATGCAGTTCCCGGACAGCTTTTTTGACTGTGTTGTGGGCAACGTACCGTTCGGTAATTACAAAGTACCGGACAAGCGGTATGATCGCCACAATTTCCTCATCCACGATTATTTTATCGCCAAGAGCCTTGACCTTGTGCGTCCGGGCGGTGTGGTAGCGGTGGTAACGTCCAGCGGTACGATGGATAAGAAGGATTCCTCTGTCCGTGAGTATCTTGCCAACCGTGCCGATCTGGTAGGTGCGATTCGACTGCCGAACAATGCGTTTCAGCGCAATGCCAACACCGGCGTGGTGGCTGACATTCTGTTCCTGCAAAAGCGTGACCGTGCAGCGGTGGAGCGGGCTGACTGGGTGGATCTCGGTGAAACATCGGAGGGATATTCCGTCAACCAGTATTTTGCGCAGCATCCTGAAATGGTGCTGGGCGAGATCACCACCGAAAGCACCCAGTACGGCAAGCAGGAAATTACGGTCAAGCCCATCGAGGGAGCAGACCTTGCCCAGCAGTTGAAGAAAGCGGTCAGCAACATCCAGGCTACCATCACAGAGCCGGAAATCTCCGATGATGAACTGGATGCGCAGGAAGAACCGATTCCGGCAGACCCCAGTGTGAAGAATTTCAGCTTCACGAACGTGGATGGGCAGATTTACTACCGTGAAAACTCCTTTATGAACAAGGTAGAACTGCCTGCCGTAACTGCAGAGCGGGTGCTGGGCATGATCACTCTGCGGGAAACCACCCGGAAGCTGTTGGATTGTCAGCTGCATGATGGTTCGGATGCGGAAGTACAGCTTTTACAGAATGAACTGAAACAGCAATACACCGCATTTAAAGCGCAGTATGGCCTTATCAACAGCACTGCCAATAAGCGGGCGTTCCGACAGGACAGCAGCTATTGTCTGCTGGCATCACTGGAAATTCTGGATGAAGAGAAGAATCTCAAACGACTGGCCGATATTTTTACAAAGCGCACCATCCGTAAGCCGGAACCTGTTACCTCAGTGGATACGCCCAGCGAAGCCCTGGCACTTTCCATTGGAGAAAAAGCAAAGGTGGATGTGCCGTTTATGGTGCAGCTCTGCGGTAAACCGGAACAGGAGATCACGGATGAACTGGCAGGTGCGATTTTCCGAAACCCTGTGACACAGCAGTGGGAAACCTCGGATGAATACCTGTCCGGCAATGTTCGTGAAAAACTGGCCACAGCAGAAACCTTTGCTGCAAACCATGCAGAGTATCAGATCAATGTGGATTACCTGAAACGGGTACAGCCCAAGGATTTGGATGCTTCAGAAATTGAAGTACGGCTGGGTGCGAACTGGGTGAAGCCGGAGTACATCACGCAGTTTATGAAGGAAGTGTTCAAAACACCGAACTACTATGCCGGGATTGACATTAAGGCAACCTATTCCGAAATTTCAGGTGCATGGAACATTTCGGGCAAGTCGCTGGATCGCGGCAATCCGCTTGTTACCAACACTTACGGAACCCTGCGCGTCAACGGCTATAAGCTGCTGGAGGATGCGCTGAATCTCCGCGATACCAAAATCTACGATACGATTCACGATGCGGATGGAGACCACCGTGTACTGAATAAGCAGGAAACCATGCTTGCACAGCAGGCACAGGAATCCATTCGGGAAGCGTTCAAGCAGTGGATTTTCAAGGATTTAGACCGCCGCGAGGATTTGTGTGCGACCTATAACCGGATTTTCAATGCGATTCGTCCCCGTGAGTACGATGGCAGTCATATTCGTTTTGAGGGCATGACCCCGGAAATCTCTCTGATGCCGCACCAGAAAAATGCGGTAGCGCACATTCTGTACGGCAACAATACGCTGCTGGCGCATTGCGTGGGCGCAGGAAAGACCTTCCAGATGATTGCTGCCGGCATGGAAAGCCGCAGGCTGGGCCTGTCGCAGAAAAATCTCTATGTGGTGCCGAATCACCTCACCGAGCAGTGGGGCGCAGATTTCCTGCGGCTCTATCCCAATGCGAATGTGTTGGTGGCAACGAAGAAGGATTTTGAACCCAGCAATCGAAAGCAGTTCTGCTCCCGCATTGCAACCGGTGATTACGATGCCATCGTGATCGGTCATTCGCAGTTTGAGCGAGTGCCGCTCTCCCCGGAACGGCAGAAAGCCATTGTAGAGCGTCAGATCGACGACATTACGCTGGCTCTGGCCGATGCCCGGAGTGAGGACAGCCGCAGTTTTACAGTCAAGCAGATGGAAAAAACAAAGAAAACGCTGGAAGCAAAGCTGCAAAAGCTGAACGACCAGACGAGAAAGGATGATGTGGTTACATTTGAGGAACTGGGTGTTGACCGTCTGTTTGTGGACGAGTCGCATTTCTATAAAAATATGTTCCTCTACACAAAAATGCGGAACATCGCGGGTATCGCCCAGACCGATGCACAGAAGTCCAGTGATATGTTTGCAAAGTGCCAGTATCTGGACGAGCTGACAGGCGGCAAGGGCGTGACCTTTGCAACCGGAACCCCGGTCAGCAACTCGATGGTGGAGCTGTACACCATTATGCGGTATCTCCAGTATGACACCCTGCAGAAGATGGGATTGAGCCACTTCGATGATTGGGCGGCATCCTTTGGTGAAACCGTCACGGCAATCGAGCTTTCCCCGGAGGGAACGGGCTACCGTGCGAAAACACGTTTTGCCCGGTTCTTCAATCTGCCGGAGCTGATTTCTCTGTTCAAGGAGTCGGCAGATGTGCAGACGGCGGATATGCTGAACCTGCCTGTGCCGAAAGCGGAGTACATCAACGAAGTGTTGAAGCCCAGCGAAACACAGGAAGAAATGGTGAGTTCCTTTGCAGACCGTGCCGAGGCCGTGCGCAATGGCAATGTGAATCCCAGATTCGATAATATGCTCAAGATAACCAACGATGGAAGAAAACTGGCACTTGACCAGCGGCTTATGAACGAGATGCTACCGGATGAGCCGGAGAGTAAGGTGAATCGCTGTGTGGACAATGCGTTCAAGGTCTGGGAAGAATCTGCCCCGGATAAGGGAACACAGTTGATTTTTTGCGATTTATCGACACCAAAAGCCGATGGAACATTCAACGTCTACGATGATGTGCGGGAGAAACTGGTGGCGAGAGGTATTCCTCGTGAAGAGGTGGCATTCATTCATGAGTATAACACGGAAAGCAAAAAGGCAGAGCTTTTTGCAAAAGTGCGCGCCGGACAGGTGCGTATTCTGATGGGGTCTACGCCGAAACTTGGCGCAGGAACCAATATTCAGGATAGGCTGATTGCCCTGCATCATCTGGATTGCCCGTGGAAGCCGTCTGATCTGGAACAGCAGGAGGGTCGTATTCTCCGGCAGGGAAACCGGAATAAGCAGGTGAAAATCTATCGTTATGTCACGGAAAATACGTTTGACTCGTACATGTGGCAGATTTTGGAAAATAAGCAGAAGTTTATAAGCCAGATCATGACTTCCAAATCGCCTGTCCGTGCCTGTGATGATGTAGACGATACCGCACTGTCCTATGCCGAAATCAAGGCACTGGCAACGGGCAATCCCTACATCAAGGAAAAGATGGATTTGGATATTCAGGTCAGTAAGCTGAAATTGCTGAAAGCCAATCACACCAGTCAGATTTATAGCTTGGAATCGGATATTGCCCGTCGTTATCCGCGAGAGATTGCTGCGGCACAGGGCCAAATCGAAGCACTGAAAACGGATATGGAAGCGGCAAAACCGCTTCTGGCGCAGGATAAAGACCACTTCTCTATGGAAATCAGCGGCAAGGTGTACACCGAACGCAAGGAAGCGGGTGCAGCCATTATCGAGGCTTGCAAGGCTTTGAAGGCGGCTGGTACCGAGGGCAGAATCGGCAGCTACGGTGCGTTTGAACTGCATTCCCGGTTTGACAACTTCGATAAGGTGTTCCGGCTATCCATCAAGGGCGCATGGAACTATTCGATGGAAGTCGGCAAAGACCCGCTGGGTAATATCCTGCGCGTTACCAATGCACTGGCAGGTATCGAAAGAGCATTGCCGCAGGTGGAACGCAGACTGGAGACCTTGGAACAGCAGTTGGCGCAGGCAAAGGAAGAAGCCAAACGTCCTTTTGCGCAGGAAGCAGAATTGGCCGAAAAATCTGCGCGCCTTGCGGAGCTGAACTCTCTGCTCAACATGGACGAAAAGGGCGGTGAGGATGCGCTGGGCGTGGATGAGGATGCAGCCGAAACGGAAGTGGCAGACAGGCCGCGACAACCTGTGAACTATGCGGGCCGCGTTGCAGAGCGCACTGCGGACAATGTGCGGAAACCCTCTGTGCTGGCGCAGCTTCATGCAAAACAGGCAGAGCGCAGCGCAGAACCGCAGAAATCCCAGAAGCGAAAAAGTCACGAAATGGAACTGTAAATAGGATAACCCCGTTAGATCTCTGCAAGGAATTTAACGGGGTATTTTTGAAAAAGGAGGGCATTTGCTGACATTAACACCGATCAATCTGAAAACAGCAAACGCGTTTGTGCAGCAGTACCACCGCCACCATAAGCCGACGAGAGGGCATAAGTTCTCCATCGGCGTATCGGATAATGGTGCGCTGGTGGGCGTTGCTATCTGCGGCAGACCCGTAGCGCGGCGGCTGGACGATGGCTATACGCTGGAAGTTAACCGCTTGTGTACGGATGGAACGCCGAACGCCTGCAGCATCCTGTATGCGGCGGCATACCGTGCAGCACGGGCAATGGGTTACAACAAAGTAATCACCTACATTCTGGATACGGAAAATGGAGCATCCCTGAAAGCTGCCGGATACACCTGTGAAGGCAGGGCCGGGGGATTGGAGTGGAACGGTGCGAAGGCACCAAAACAGGCCGACCAATATCCGCACCAGATGAAAACACGATGGGTCAAGAAAAAGGAGGGCTTGCATGGCAGTTGACCGCAAACAGCAGATGAAAGAAATCACGGAACGGCTGGAGCAGGGCGTAAAGGACATTTTTACATCGGAAATGTACACGACGTACCTGCGCACGATGGCAAAATTCCATAATTACAGCTTCAACAATACGCTGCTGATTGCGATGCAGCGGCCTGATGCCACACTGGTGGCAGGGTTTAACGCATGGAAGAATAAGTTCAACCGCTACGTCAAAAAAGGCGAAAAGGGCATCCAGATCATTGCTCCGGCTCCCATCAAGGAAGTGGAAGAACGCGAGAAAATCGACAAGGATACGGGCTTGGCTGTGCTGAACGAAAATGGTGAACCGGAAATGGAACGTGTGGAGTATGTGATTCCGCGTTTCCGAGTGACGACGGTTTTTGATGTTTCACAGACCGATGGGGAACCGATTCCATCGCTGGAAGTGAACGAACTGACGGCCAGCGTCAAAGACTATGCGCTGCTTACGGCGGCAATCGAGCAGGTATCGCCTGTGCCGATGCGGTTTGATGAGATCGAAGGGGATGCCAAAGGCTATTACAGTGATGCAGACAAAGAAATCTGCATTCAGGTCGGCATGGGCGAGAGCCAGACCATAAAGACGATGATCCACGAGGTTGCTCATGCGATGCTGCATAACAGCGATTTCATGAAACAGCGCGGGGAAGAAAAAGACAGGCTCACGAAAGAAACCGAAGCAGAGAGTATTGCATTTACGGTCTGCTCAGTTTTGGGTATTGATACTTCCGACTATTCTTTCCCGTATGTGGCAAGCTGGGCCAGCGGCAAGGAGATGAAGGAACTGAAAGATTCGATGGATACGATTCGATTGACTGCTGCCGATTTTCTGGAAAAGCTGGAAGCGGCGGTGGCAGAAAGGAGCGTAGAGCGCATGACCGCGATGCAGTATGCGGAAAAGTTGATTGCCAATAAGGAGCAGGAAAAAGCGATTTTCGATGATGAGCAGCGAAATCTCATCGTGAATTTTGCCTTTAAGCTGGATGACCGGGCTGCAACGGAAGAACTGGTGAATGGTCTGACGGCTGCACTGGCCGAGGATGACAAAGAAGAAGTCAACCGCCTGATGTATGATGCACAGGAGAAAATCGAAAATCTCCCGGATGGGATGATTGGCCTTTCGGAAATGCACGATTATGGCTATCTGCATGATGATGTACTGCCGCTGACGAAAGAGGGCGCACGGGAATGGCATCGGCTGGGTGAGAGGATCTATCCGTTGTTTCGTGATGGCACGGCAGGTGATTATGTAAGCCAAGAGGAGATCGAGCAGCACGATGGTATTTTCGGCATTAAGGCAGACGCATGGGATGCGATTCTGTTGGAGCAGCGGGAAGATTATGCAGAGGACGAGTATGCGCGCCCGGATTTTCCGCTGACAGTGATAAACCGTGAACAGGCTCTGCGGCTGTATGACGAGGGTAAGCAGATTTATCTTGTCCGCATTAGTCCGTGGCCGATTCTTGTCACGGCACGAGAGGAAATCGAGCGCGGAAGTGATACCTTCCAGATTGCAACAGCAGATTTGGAGCAGGAGCGGAGTATGACAGAACAGGAAAATATGCTGCTGTATGGCAGCGAGAAGCAGTTCGGTATTTATCAGATCACAGAGCGTGACCCGGAACACGACTACCGTTTCATGGGGCTGGACTATGTGGAGAAGAAGGGGATGACGGTTGCCCATGCAGATTATGACCTGATCTATGCCGCACCGCTTACGGAAAAGGACACGCTGGATGGCATTTATGAACGGTTCAATATCCAGCGTCCGGCAGACTTTACGGGTCATTCGCTGTCGGTCAGCGACGTGGTGGTACTCAATGATGGCAGTACAGTCAAAGCCTACTATGTGGACAGCATCGGATTTGTCGAGCTGCCGGGATTTTTCAAGGAAAGGAATGTGAATTTGCAGAAAGAGAACCTTTTGAACGAAGAATTGCAGGGAATCGAAATCTTTGATAAGCCGGGTCTTTTCAGCAATGGCCGACTGCGGGACGAAGAAGTGCCGGAGGGCTTATATCGCTATGATCTGCGCGGTTCGGACTACGACCCCGGCCAGCCTGTCACAGTAGAGAAAACTGTGGTGGTGAACCATGCGGCATCTGTTCTGATGGCTGAAGAACTTGACCTTGGCGCAGACGGGCGGCTGGAACTTGGCGAGGAAGGGCTGAACTTCACGGGCGCAGAGTTGACCGTGCGAGAGTTTATGGAGGAACAGCAGCAGAAAAGAAGTGGTCTGATCCACGGCGATTCCGACCATATCGCAGTCGAAGGACATATCGGCACATGGTATGCTGTTGATGAAACGGAAGTCGGTGGGGAGAAGTTCTTCCTGCTGGAGCATGAGGAACACGGCGATATGGCGGCCTGCGTTGCAGTCAATGAGCAGGGCAAGCTGGTGGCAGAGGATTTGTGGAACGGCTTCGATGAAGATTTTCAGGAGGCCGTGCAGAAATATCTCTCTGAAAAATGGAATATGCCGAAAAAAGAAGATGTGGTATCGGAGATCATTGAAAAGGCTGCGCCTGTGCCGGACAACAGCGCACAGGACTATTCGGATGTGCCTGTCTACTATGAGCCGTTCAGCTATGCCAAAGAAAATGACGAGGTGGATTTATACCGCACATCCTATCGGCTGAACAGAGAGTGCAAGCAGGCAATCCATGAAGCGATTGCGGACAATTATGACGGAATGTACCTTGGCAATGGTGCAGTCGATCAGGTGGTGCGACAGTACGGTATGGAGCGCGTGGGCTACATTCTGGCAAATACTCTGCACCATAAAAACTACGATGGCCGCTTTTCTCACGGCAATAAGGAATGGGCAGAACAGGTTAGCACCCCGGAGCATAATGCAGACCGCATGACCTTCCGCACGGATTGGGTGGTTGACAGCCACCCGGCTATTCTGGATGGCTTTGCAACGATGTTCCGGGAAGAACTGGATGTGCAGAAAGAACTGGAACAGGAGCGGCCTTTCGTAAAGCAGTTCTATGTGGTCGAAAATTTGCAGGCCGCGCCTTTGAAAATTGAGCGATTCGGAAATCTCGACGATGCAATGTCGCAGTATCAGGCACTTCCGAACCATTACATGAAAGCCTTGGGCGTGGAGAAAAATCCTGATTCTCTGCCGGGTTCACTGGATGTTTTGCAGTGCAGGAATGGCATTGACACCATCGTGGAGGACTACAAAACGGTTCCGGGCTGGGATAACCCGTATATCCAGAATCGCGTTGTGCAACCGTTACAGGGGGCCTTAGCCGTACAGGATGTGGAACTGGCCTACGAATTGCCGGATGCCTATTTTCACATCCAGACCTGTGACGATGGCTTCGACTATACCTTATATAATAAGGACTTCACGGAACGGGATGGCGGCATCCTTGAAACGGACGGAGATAAGTCTGTGCAGGAGGCTATGACGGAGCTGTTGGCAGAGTTTGGCTGTGATGCAGCACAGGGCAAGATCATGGACGTGGCAGAACTGCGGGAACAGGCTGATACGGTAGCTGAACAACAGGCAGAAGTTTTGAAAGAAAAACTCGCTGCAGAAAGACCTGCACCGGAAGAAACGCTCAGCTTTTATGTTGCAGAGTGTTTGGAGTTCACGTTTGCTGGAGAGTTCCACGACCATCTGACTATGGAAGAAGCATTGGAAGCCTACGACAAGATTCCGTCCGAACGGATGAATGCCGACAAGTGCATTGGATTCTGTATCGAAGAAGATGGCGGCTTTGTTGGAATGTATGAGCTGGTCGTGAATGACAAAGTGCAGCGCGAGAACATCAATTCCATCAACTACTTCAGGGATGATAAGCTGGTGCAGCAGGCGATCTCTGATATGGAAAAGCTGATGGCGGCACGACAGCAGAGTAAGGAGCCGGAACGCGGCAGTACGAAAAAGTCTGTTCTGGATGCCCTGCGCAGTCTGAAAGCCAAGAAACAGGAGCAGCCTGCACAGGAACAGCCCAAACAGCAGAAAAACAAAAAGAGAGGAGATATTGAGTTATGAGCAATGTACGCTTTGATGAACTGGAACTGATGCTGATGGCGATGTTTGAGCAGCCGACACTCAAAGATACGATCCAGGCATTGATGGAGGTTCAGCCGCTTGTGGCAGAGGATGTGGAGATGGCTGTACTGGTTCAGCAGACGATCCAGAAGATGCAGCAGTTGAATGAGCAGCAGTTCAAGGGGCTGGAACTGGAATGGCATAGGCCGGAGGATGATATAGGAAAATGAGTTCAGATATATTTGTGATTTACCAGATCGACAATTCTGAGAAAAACCGTGAGTATCGCTGCCGCAGCTATGAATACCAGATTCAGCATGGCTTTATGATAACCGCAGACAATTATGGTACGGGCTATTCCGGTACGGCTACGCGAGGAATGGGCGAGGAAGCTATTCGTAAAAAGATGGAAAGCATTAACCCGGACAAATTCAAAATTAGAAAATTTGGGGTCAGTGATGTCATCGGATTGACTGCGGCAGGCAAAACCTCTTTTTTCTATGTTGATAAGGATAGGCTGGTGAGATTCAACGGCTTTTTCCCAAAGCCCCAGAGCGGCACATACCTGATTCTTGATGAGGGCGGCTATCAGGTGGCAGGGCAAAAAGGAACATGGCTGGTATCGGATGAAGTAGAGGTCGATGGTCAGCGGTTTGTTCAAATGAGAAGTGAACAAACGAAGAATCCACCGCCGAGCATTATTCTTCACGAGAGTGGAGCCTTTGTGACGCAGACGGCTTTAGGTTTCGATGGAGAAGCTACCAGAAAGATGAGTGCTTTTTTACAAGGCCCAAAGCCTGAACTGCTGCACCATCAGAAGTTCTTTGAAAACGGTACAGCGGAACGCGCCAAAGAATCCGGCACAGAGCAAAACTATAATATGATAGATGGCTGCGTCAACAATGTACCAAAAAAGCCCCGGCGCATTGGCGGCAGGTGGTCGGTGCTTGATCGGCTGCATATCAAGCAGGCTGAGCGGCGGCAAAAAGACAATGCACCGCAGCAGGAGCAGGAAAGAAGTCGAAAAAGTTAAAATGCCGTAATGTCGTTGAGATGGCTTCCCTAAAAAGGAGGCCATCTTTTTTGCGTTAGAGTCGTAATGTAAAAAACTTTTTTACATTACGATTGATTTCCCGAAGCTGATGGTATATAATAATAGCAGAAGGGAGAGATGAAAAATGCGTTTTGATGAACTTTTTGAAATGAGAAAACTGACAGGGACAAAATTAAAGGACTATATTCGCAGCAATGGATTCTCAAAAGTATCGTTCTGCAAGAAAACAGAGATTTCTCGCCCTACTTTAGATAAGATTTTGAATGGCGAGATAGATAGCAAAAGCACGTTCGATAAGCACTTGAACAAGATTCTTACCAGTTTGAGCATTGACCCGGATACTTTGATGGGATTTTCACCGAGAGTGCAAAGTGTAGATGCCGTGTACTCGCAGAATGCGCCGATTGATTATCAGATGAATGATAAGGCAAAAATGGAGTACGATCTGTTGCAGGATATTCTAAACCTTTGCAGTGTTTATTATTAAAGGCGGAAGGCTATGAGTGAGCGAATTACAGCAGCCAACTTAGATGAAGTTATCAAAAGGAACGAAGTTATCGAGGAACAGATGAAGCAGAGTGCTTCGCTTATCTGGTCAAAATACAATCCGATGCAGATAAATTCTCCGATACAGTTGGCGTTACAGATTTTAAGACCATATGGTTTGATACAGCTGCCGATTGATAATCGCTATTTAAGCGGAGCAATTTTTGTTCGGGATGGAAAACGAATCCCCTTGATAAATACGGCACTTCCGAGAGCAAATCAGTATTTTACGGCATGGCATGAAATTTATCATCTATTGTTTGATGAAGTTTCTTTTGACCATTTAATTGAATCCGAAATCCTGATGGAAGAACGAAAAGCAGAATACTTTGCTGCGCTTATGCTTCTGGGGAACCTTATGCCGTACTTTGAGGGCTTAAAGGATATGGAGTTCCAAGCAAAAGCGTTTCAGTGCATGAACGCTTTCCAAGCTCCCTATAAGGCGGTGCTGATTTCTCTGTATGAAAGTGCAGTAAAGAATGGGAACACGGCTATTGTGGAAGAAGTTAAGGAAAACTTTGATGTGCAGGTTGAAGACATTGCACACAGATTCCGCGATTTGGGATTGGATGATTCCCTTGTACGGCCTTCGTATGTAGTAAATGTAAGTCCGCTGCAAGAGAAAATCAATAAGACGATTCGCAATGAGCCGGAAGTGGAATACCATAAAGACAATGAAGCATTTCTGAAAACGGTTTTAAGTGAATTTAAAATGCTGACGGGAGAGGCCGATGCTTAATATACCAGAGTATAAAGAATATGCTGGGGAGACCAAAATAGCACTTATGGATAACTCATCACTGGCATTTATGCACGAGTTGAGCCAGAGAAGTTATCCATCTGATGGAATCCTCAGCGTATACGATTTGATTCTGATACCAAAGTGGGTAATGGAGGAAATTGAGGATTCTACATACAGAAGCACCTATGTTGAGCAGCTTCAGGCACAAGGGTATCCTATTCGTTGGATTGATGAAACAAAGTACGGTGCTTTTGTCAATGATGAAGATGTGAACCTGTACTACATCGTTGAAGCTGCGGTATCGCGTGTGTCAGAGTTGATGCGCTTCCTTCGCAGAAAAGTAAAAACCGAAGATCTGATTGACTTGCCTTCCGCAGAGGAATGGATGAACCGGCTGTACGATGAATGGCCGATTCATGGAAGAACGCTGTCAACGGGTCGCACTCTTAAAAAGAATGCGGGAGAAATCTCGTTGACGATCCTTGCTGAAATATTCGCGTGGTATCATGATGGAGTGGACAGCCTGACAATCTACACGCAGGATACGGATGCGCATGAGTTCCAAACGAATGCAGAGCGTATCTTAACGGGAAATTCTGAATTTACTCCTGCGCTGGATTCTCCGATTTCGGTGGCCTTTAAGTCAAATGACTTTATTTTGTGTCAGATGTATCGTGAGGGCGCCTTGACTTTGGATGCGGTGCGGCAGCTTCGCCACGATGATAGAAAATTGACTTATACACGGCAGCAAGCGGATAAGTCGATTATTTGCCGCAAAGAAGTTATAACGAAAGAGCAGTTCATTGATTTGATTCAGGATGCGACAGTTCAAATCCTGTTCTAAGAGTAATATGGTAGAAAAGGGTCAACCCTAGTCTTTCGCAGGAAAGACCAGGGCTGGCTTTTTGTTTTATAGAGAGTGTTCGTTCTTTCGGGATTGCTGCTGTTCGCGCCGTGCTTCTCGTTCTGTTCCCAGAATGTTATCTACATTGGCGCATACGGTCTGAAGTTCCTTATAGTAATCTCTGAAATAGTGGTAAGTATCATACTGGGCATCTTTCTGAACGGTAAGCCGCTCCTTTTCGTCCCGAAGGTCTTTCATGGTCGGGAACTTTCCATCTGGGGAGTGCGGCTTTATGATGCGAAGGGCTTCTTCATATTTGGCAATATCTTCTGCATGGGCCTGACGGAAAGACTTCTTATGGCTGGATTTCAAAAAATCACCATAGACTGATTTTGTAGAAAGATACTGGCCTAAATAACGAATCTGCTCGTTGACCTTTTTCAATTTGGCTTCGGTGAATTTGGCATCACTTCGGGCTTTTGCCATTTTAGATTGAATAGCGTCAGTGGTATCGGAGAGTTTTTCGTAAGAATCGTATCCATGTTCCTGCACATAAGCGACTGTCCGTGCCATCTGTTGCAAATTGGAAATCTTGACTTTCTGCGCATAAGCGCGGCTCTGCTGGGCTTTTACACAGGTCTGCAAGTCAACCACAAGGCGCAGATCGGACTTAATGAACAGAATGGCCAGAGGGTCATTTGCCGCCAAATGAGGATTGTTCCGTTCTTTGTTCCGCGCATTTTCTGCAAAAATGCGGAGAAGCCTGTCGCGGTCATAATTAGAACCGAGGGCGCGAGCAGAAATGAATTTCTGCCGGTCAGCAGGAAGATAGCTGAATCGTCCGCGATGGTCTTTTACCAAAATTCCGTATTCCGCTTTTAATAACCGTTGAAATTCCTCAAAAGATGTGGCACGTTCCGCAATGTCAGAAATGGCATTGCGGATTTTTTCTTTGTTTGTTTCAAAGGTAGTGTGCATGGGGGTGATGCCATCGCCCAGAAGTTCCATGTTTGCAATGTCCAGATTCAGCTGCCCACGCCGCTGCGCATGGTACTCCTGCTGTGTGATTTTATCCGCAGCAGGGGAGAGCAAATCGACCTGATGCAGCCCTTCGCGCTGGCAAATATCCATCAAGGTTTTTTGCAGGTGCCTCAGATAGTCTTTGGTAAGGTGGTGCTTGTATCCAGCCTTGCAGTCGATTGGCCGTTCGGTGAATGGCTGCGGGTCAACATCAAATTTGCGCAGGCTGTTGATTATGATGTGGGTATGGATGTTGCCTGTGCCGTTATTGCCATCTGTATGGGTGCAGACCAAAGCCTGATGCCCCGGAAAATTTGCCTTTGCATATTCCATGCCGATGGCCTGCGCCCACTCACCAGTCAGGTTGTGGTCAGTGTTGTCTTTCGGATCGTGGCTGATGATGTAATGGTGGCTTTTGATTTCATCGTAAGTGTTGTTCTTGTTATACTCCTGGTTCAACAGTTCGCATTCAAGGTCAAAGGTTTCGGGATTACAGTTCAATCCCTCAAGGTAAAATTCATCCCGGAGCATCATATTCCCGTTTTCATCAAGGACAGGAACTAGATGAAATTCATCATGCTGGTATTTCAGATAGTCGATGGCACTCCCGTAATTGGCATTTTTACTTGCGATGTGTTTTAGAATTGCCACGATATGCACCTCCAAGCTGAACGATTTCCTGTCGCAGTTCACGGATTTCCGCAATACACTTTTTCAGTTCTTCCAACATTCCGCGTGAGGCCAGACCGCCGCCGTGGAAATAGCGGGCAATCTGGTTAAGATTATTTCCGATGCCTGCGGCCTGAGCAGTCAAATTCTGTATTTCACCAATATCGGCAACGATGTTGTAGTTGACAGTCACTTTTTCAGATAAAGCCTGCTTGCGCACAAAAGTGGAGATGGGATAACCGGAATCTTTTGCATATCCGGCCACCAGTTCATATTCAATGCTGCTGAAACGAACCATTACATTGCTTGTGCGTCTGATGCTTTCTGCCTTTTTTGGTCGTGCCATAGTGTGATCCTCCTGCGCTTTTATAGTTGCAAAGCAACTCCCGATAAGCCGTAGGCGTTCGGCTGCGAACACATTCGTGTGGAGCCAGATAGCAAAAATCTGAGATTTTGTGCGTACCGTGGGAATGGGGAACGGAATCCCCATCAAGATTGCCGGGAACGAAAAATCACGGAAGTGAGTTTTGAGTTACTATGGGCGAATCTTGCGCTAAGAGAGAAAAGCCCCAGTGTTTTACCGTATTCCGCAGGCCCATCAAAAAAACTGCTTCTATAAATATGAATCCGAGGCCCCGATGCAGGATACACTTTTCAAAATTTCCTGTAATTTTTTCAAACACTGTATCCCCCAATGCCTTTCTGAATTCATATTAGTAAAGGGGGATTGATTTCCATGAAGCAGAAAGAACGATTTGACGAAAAGCCCAAGCAGGAGCATACGGAGCCTAAGCATCACAGAAAAGCCGTCATCAAGGGCATTACCGTATATGAATCATTTCGGTCAGAAGGCAGCGAACTGTGGGATTGTCTGTTGCAGAGCATGGGAAAGCACTGAACAAGAACAATTTTTGAAATTCTGAAAAAATGTGCGCAGCAGCTTGATTTTTGTGCGGCAGCTTGGTAAAATACAGGCGGGTTAAGTGAATAGTGCAATCAAAAGCCATTAACTTTCTGGATTTTACCATGCAACATGCGTGGAGACGGGAGGTTTAATGGCTTTGTTTTTTTACAAGGAAAAGAATAAAGACATACGGGCAGCGGCCTATCTGAGATTGTCCATCGAGGATGGCGACAAGGCCGAGAGCAACAGCATCGGCAACCAGAGAGAACTGATTCGGGATTTTGCTGCAGAACGGCCAGGACTGCATTTGGTCGAAGAGTACGCTGACGATGGCTATACGGGAACCAACTTTGAACGTCCGGGCTTTAAGCGGATGATGGAGGATATTAAATCCGGCAAAATCAACTGCATCATCGTCAAGGACTTATCCCGCCTTGGTCGTAATTACATCGAGATGGGAAAATATCTGGAACAGATTTTCCCGATGATGGGGATTCGGTTCATCGCCATCAATGACAACTATGATAACGCCAACGCCGAGAGCAACGATTCGGACAACATTGTGGTTCCGTTCAAGAATCTACTGAATGATTCCTACTGCCGGGATATTTCCATTAAGGTGCGCAGTCAGTTGGACATGAAACGGCGCAAAGGAGAGTTCATCGGCGGCTATGCTATCTATGGTTATTGCAAAGACGAACGGAATAAAAACCGTCTGGTGGTAGACGAGTATGCGGCAGATGTTGTTCGTTCTATCTACCGCAGAAAACTGGAAGGTATGAGCGCACAGGCGATTGCCGAACAGCTGAACAGCGAGAATGTGCTGGCCCCCAGCGAGTACAAACGGCTGTGCGGTCTGAACTATCACAGTGGCTTCAAAGCTGGTACTCATGCGAAGTGGCAGGCAATTCAGGTGCTTCGGATTCTGAAAAATGAAGTCTACACCGGGACGATGGTGCAGGGCCGACGGCAGAAAATCAATTACAAAATCAAGAAAATTCGGGATGTGGAAGAATCCGGCTGGATCAGAGTTCCCAATATGCACGAAGCAATCATTCCGCAAAAGCTGTTCGATACGGTGCAGGAAGTTTTGAAGCTGGACACCTGCGCATCGAAAGGCCAGCAGACTGTAAATCTATTTTCGGGCATCGTTCGCTGCGGCGGCTGTGGACAGAACATGGTGCGGCGTACCGTATCAAAAAACGGAAAGAAATATATTTATCTGCACTGCGTCACAAACCACAACGGTCTGGGCTGTTCCTCGCATCTTATCAGCGAAAGTAAGTTGGAAGAGGTGGTGCTGGCCGCATTGCAGGGAAAGATCCAGCAGATCAGTGGACTGGAACATCGTCTGGATGAAATCAATGAGATTCCCAAGAATGAACGCAGACTGAAATCTGTGGAAGAACATCTGAAAATGTTGGAGCAGGAAGAACAGAAATACCAGACCTTGCGCCGCCAGCTTTATGAGGATATGAGCAGCGGTATTGTCAGCAAGGAAGAGTATAAGGAGTTCAGCCATTCCTTTAATGAAAAGGTTGAAGCTATCCGTAAGGCCAAAGCAGAAATGAACCGCCAGAGGGATTGTCTGAACAATCTGGATGTGGAACATCTGCCGTGGATTGAAGATTTCAAGTCCTACCAAAACCTGACAAGTCTGAACCGCCGCGTTCTGGTGGAACTGGTAGAGAGCATCACCGTCTATGATAAGGAACACATTCATATCCAGTATCGGTTCGATCAGGAAATTCGCAATGTGCTGGAATATTGCAGTAGTGTTCCGGCAGCAGAAACGGAGGAAAGTGCAGTATGAAGTGTGTAAGCTATACCCGGACACTTCCTTGGAAGAACCATCAAAGTAAACTGACGATTGCCGAGCAGAATCAGCGCATTGCGGCATATCTGGCGGAACATAAAGAGCTGGATTTGCAGAAAAAGTATTCTGACCGCAAGAACGATGAAAAGGCGCGCGCCGCGTTCGACCAAATGACCAATGATGGCGTAGAGCGAAAATTTGATTGCATTATTGTGGCATCCATGTATTACTGTGGGCCGGATTTCCCGGCGGTACGGCAGGCAATCAAGGAAACGCTCTATGCAACGGGCATCGACCTGATCGTGCTGGAGGAGGGTTTGGATACCAGAGCCGTCAGCCGAAAAGAAGTCGAGGACTATTTTGAAGCAAAACGCTGTGAGATGCACGCGGAAATCATGTTTGCGTGGAGAAAGAAACAGGGCGCAGGATTCCGGCTGACAAACTCTGTTCCGTTTGGTTACATCCGCAGGAATGGCGAAAGCAACATGATAAAGGATGAAGAAGTGGCTCCTTATTTGAGCGAGGCTTTTTCCAGATATGCGTCCGGTCGAAAAATGCGTGATATTGCAAAGTGGTTAAATGAGCAGGGCGTGGAACCCCCCATGAAGCACAAAAAGAGAATTTTGGGAAAACCTTATGATGAGGAACCAGACCAGTGGACAACGGATATGCTGAGGTGTTTATTCCGAAACCCGACTTATACGGGTGCGGCGGCAAATGGAAGCCGCCAGATCATTGCAGAAAACTGCCATGAACCATACATAACCAAAGAACAGTTTCATGCGTTCCCGTGCAATCTGCGCGAGGGCGAAAACAAAATCTCCATTCGGAAAAGCTACAAAAAGCCGAATCCGCTGGCAAAGCACATTGTCTGCACCTGTGGACGCGCACTTTGCTGGCACAAGGATAAGAAAACAGGGGAGGAACTTTTCTATTGCCGTTACTGCCGCGCACACAAGGAAAACGGAAAGAATCTGAAAGTTTCGGCAGCTACCATTTATAAAAATGTGATGGATGCTCTGGAACTGGAACATCTGGAAGAAGAAAAGCTGGCTGCGGCGATTCAGCAGGGAGCAGGCAAGAAAGCGATTGAGGTCGTCCGGGCCGAGAGGTCTGTGCAGATGAAGTCCGTTCTGGCTGAACTGAATATGGAACAGTTTCGCCGTGTGCCGCTGTATGAAAGTTATATGGCAAATGAAATCACCGAAGAACAGTACCATGCGGAACTGATGGACTATGAAGAAGCGCATCGGAAATTGAATGAACAGCTTACAGCAATTATGGAGGATACGCTGGTATGGGAACGGGCATTGAGCCTGCGCAATCCATGGATTCAGCAGATGGCACAGTATAAGGCCCCGAAGGAACTTGACCGCAGTTTTGTGAAAAAGTATATCGAGCAGGTCACGGTTACATTACTGGACGATGGACAGGCAGAAATCAGCCTGACCATGAAAACGGACGAATGGAAACAGATGCTTAGTCGGATAGAAGTGGAGGGTACAGACAGTGGCACGAAAGAGTAGAAAGAATCTTCCGCAGCCGGAACAGGCGACAGTTTCTGTGCTGCTCCCGGAACTGGAAGAAGCAAAAATGCCTGCGGCAATCTATGGGCGGCTCTCTGTTGAGGATGAAGAAAAAGAAGAAAGTATGGAAACGCAGATCGCGCTGGTGCAGGACTATATCAACCGCAGCAGGGAACTGAGTTATGTGGACACCTACTTCGACAATGGATTTACGGGAACAAATTTTAAGCGGCCTGCATTTACCCGCCTGATGAACGATGTGCGGCAGAGGAAAATCAAGTGCATCGTGGTGAAAGATCTCTCACGCTTTGGCCGAAACTATCTGGAAGCAGGATACTATATCGAAACGGTGTTCCCATTTTTGGGGATTCGATTGATTGCTGTTACAGATAATTTTGACAGTACGCGCAAAGAGGACATGGAAAGTCTGGCTCTCCCGATTCGGAATATGGTCAACGCAATGTACGCGAAAGACATATCCAAAAAGATATGGACTTCTTTGCAGCGTAAGAAAGAAGCAGGCTATGCAGTCGGAAACGATGCTCCGTATGGCTATATTCGGAACCCCGTGACAAAGCGTAATGAAATTGACCCGGAAGCTGCATTTTATGTGCAGTTGATTTTCCAGTGGGAACTGATGGGCGTACCAATTTTTGAAATCGCCCGACGAATGACATTGCTGCAGGTTCCGACTCCACGGGAGTGGCATAGAAAAATGGTTGAGGGAAAAGAAGTGCTTACCTGTAAAAAGTGGGGCGTAACCACGATTCGGCACATTCTGGAAAATCAAACCTATGTGGGCGATACCATCAACAATAAGAGTACACAGAAGTTATTCGCAGGACAGGACAGGCACGACCTTCCCAAAGAACAGTGGTATGTGGCAAAGAACACACATCCGGCCATCATTGCAAGGGATGATTTTGAAAAGGTGCAAAAAATCTTGAAGAGGAATCAAAAGGTGTTCCATACAATAAGAGCAAAGTCGGAGCAGATTCGGGCAGAATATCAGAATGACCTTGCCGGAATGGTATTTTGTGCAGACTGCGGCAGACCGATGGAGTTTGAACGACTGCCGCATGGAGCGGAAGAAAGTAAAAAGGTCTGCTACTACATTTGCAAAGCGAGGCAGGCTGACGATAAGTGCATCGGCCACCAGATTCCAGAAAAACTGCTGAAAGCCCTGATAATGGATCAGCTGCATTTGCTCATTGTCCAGCTGAGCGATAAACGGAAGGTGCTGGAAGAATTGCAGAAAATCGAGGATGTGCAGAATCCCGTCTACCGGGCGAAGGGTGAAATTATGAGCCTGACCGATAAAGTCAGGCAGATGGCCAAGAAGCGGGAACAGCTTTATGCGGACTATGTGGCTGGTGTGGTGGATTCCGAAGATTACCAACTGATTCGGGAAGATTATTCCAGACAATACGATGGCCTGCGAGCTGCGCTGCAGGAAGCGGAGAGCAAAAAAACGGAAGTGGAACGGCAAATCGAAGAATACCTGAATATGACTTCTCATTTGGAAGAACATCTGGACAACTTTGAATTTGACATTCAGTTGGTAAAATCCCTTGTGCAGAAAATCGAAGTGAGTGCGGACAAGCGGATTCGGATTGTTTTTGGATTTCAGGATGTGTTTACAGAACTTGGAAAGGAGAGTGCAGAAACATGATTGCAGCGTATCAGCGCATTTCAAGGGCTGATGGCGATCTGGGCAAAGATGGCAAAGATAAGAGCAACAGCATTGAAAACCAGAAAGAACTGATCCTGCGGTATATCTCCTGCAAAGAAAGCCTGCAAAATGTGCCTGTGATGGATTTTGTGGATGACGGTTACACAGGCAGCAATTTTGACAGACCGGGTTTCCAACAGATGATGGATGGTGTGCGCAGTGGTAAGATCGATACCATTATAGTAAAAGACCTCTCTCGCTTTGGCCGCGACTATATCGGTGTGGGTGAGTACATGGAGCAGATTTTTCCTCTGCTGGGCGTTCGGCTCATTGCCATCAACGATAACTATGACAGCGATAATTATAAGGGTACGACGCTGGGCATGGATGTGGTAGTCAGCAATCTGGTGAACACGATGTACTGCCGAGATGCCGGAAAGAAACTTCGGACTGCCAATCAGGTCAAGTGGCGTAAAGGCATCACAACGGCATCTGCTGCACCGTTCGGCTATCAATTTGACCCGGACAAAAAGGGTGCATTTGTCATTGACCCGCCAGCAGCAAAAATCGTGCGGCGTATTTTCGACCTTGCGATTCTGGGGTTGGGAACAAGAGATATAGCAATGATGCTCAATGACGAAAATGTTCCTGTGCCGAGCGTATATAACAAAGAAAATAAGGCGTATGGCAAGGAAACGACCTATACTATAGCTCCTGTGATCTTATGGGATAGTTCTCGCGTTTGGAAAATCCTCACGGCGTATGTGTACACCGGGGCGATGGTTTTGGGCAAAACCAAAACACTGATTTCCGGCAAAAGCATTATCAGAACAGTTCCCAAAGGGCAGCGGTACATTACAGAGGGAACCCATGAAGCAATCGTAAGTCGTGAAGAATTTGAAAAAGCGCAGCTTGTCATAAAGAGCAACAGTCATAAAGTGCTGATGGGCAGCGTGGACTTTCCATTGAAAGGCAAAGTCCGCTGCGGAAATTGCAGGCGAGTGATGGCGCACAATTTCAAACAGGCTGTGCCGACATTCTGGTGCAGAGAAGGACTGGAACTTGTGGGGCAAACTCAGTGTACCTCCGAAGTCTTTCAGGTCAGTGATATTGAAAATGCTGTCTTTCAGGCACTGAAAAAGGAACTTTCTCTGCTGGATTCCCTCTACGGCGATATTCAAAAAGAAGAACAGGATTTGAAAGAAGTCCACAAAAAGGCAAACCGCCGAAAAACTCTGATGGAACAGGAATTAAAAAATCTAAAGGGAGAGAAGATGCGGATGTATGAAGAATACGCAGCAGGAACACTCCCATTGGATACCTACAAGCAGAAAAAGCAGGAGTGTGACAGACGAATTTCAGAGGTGCAAGAGCAAATTGAACAATCCCAAGCGGAAGAATCCGCTGAGAGCGTTGTGCCGGGAACGGTACGCGCAGCAGCGGAGCAGGCAGAAAATTTCCTGCACGGTACGAGGCTCACGGCAGGTATGGTGTCGGCTTTTATCGAAAATGTCTTTGTGCATGATGGAGGGCGCATTGTGGTACGGTTCAAATACGAGCAGAGCATACAGGATACTGTAAAGGCACTGCAGACAGGCTGAATTTGAGATAGGACTGGGTTGCCTATGTTGGAACATCAAAGAGTGTGTTATAACATGGGCAACGGACCAGTCGGAAAGAGGACACTATGAAAGCGATTCGATGGCTGTTAAAATTGATGTTGGTGATGATAACCCTGCCGCTGATCCTTGCTGTGTGGCTGGCAAAGTGGTTTGTGGTATTCCTGCATCATTGTTCGGCATGGATTTTCTATCTGCTGGGCAGTGTGCTATTGGCAACGGCGGTCCTTTCGTTCTTGATACAGCAGTCACAAGGGGTGGAAGCACTTCAAATGCTGATCGGTGGATTTGTGATTTTTATGGTCCCGCAGGTGGTTGGCAGCATGGTGATTCTTCTGGAACTGGCGGCAGTAATGCTTCGGCAGGTGTGGTACATATAAGACGCCCGACCAGGATAGCCTGCCTTTGGAACTGCTTGAATAAAAGCAACGCCCTCATAGTTGAGAGGATTTGTATCTTCTCGGCTATGAGGGTGTTTCATTCCGTAGGAATGTGATAGTTATAGAGGGAGCGTTTCTACCTATATATAATGGAATGCCGTCACAGCCACCGACTATACGGTACTATGACGGCATTATTTTTTATCGTCTGGAATGAACTGCACGACATCATTGGGAGTGCAATCGAGCATCTGACAGAGTTTTTCCAATGTGGATAGTGTAATATTCCGATTCTTTTTCAGAGTGTCCAGCGTTTTGTTGTCCAAGCCGTTTTTGAGAAGCTGGTACTGTGTTACCTGCTTGCGGCGCATAGTTTCCCACAGAGGAGTAAAATCAATCAAAGCTGTCACCACTTTTGCTTGTAAAAAAACGTTCTGTACGTTTCATTATACGGGTTAGGTATGCAAATGGATATTGTGGAGATACCCACAATGCGGTATAATAAGTAAGATAGAGAGTCTGCAAATAGTGTTTGCCCATGTTATGACATTAATGATAATGCTATAACATGGGCAACTTTGTAATAGGAAGAAAAAGTGGAAGGAGGGAGAAATTTGGCAAGCGATAGTCATGCTAAAAGGCCAATTGTGGTAGAACGACGTAAGGAAAAGGGAAGAAAAAAGACACCTCGCCTGACAAAGACCTATGATGTGAAAATAATTCCTGCAACAGTGGGTGTCGTGGCGGAAACAGAAGAACCACCTAAAAAGCGTGTCGCTGCATACTGTCGTGTCAGCACAGATCAGGAGGCGCAGGAAACCAGTCTGGAAGAGCAAATGGCACATTTCAACACTGTTATAGCGGAGCATCCAGACTGGGAGCTGGCAGGCATTTATGCGGATGAAGGAATCTCTGGTACACAAGTTAAGCATCGAGTGCAGTTTCAGCAGATGATAGAGGATGCAAAGGCTAAGAAAATTGATCTGATTCTTACGAAGTCTATCAGTCGTTTTGCTCGTAATGTGGTGGACTGCCTGACTAATATTCGATTGCTGCGGAACCTCCGGCCACCTGTCAGTGTGTATTTTGACAAGGAACGCTTGGATAGTCTGGATGAAAAGGCAGAAGTATTTCTGACGATGCTGGCTTCCTTCGCACAGGAGGAATCCCGAAGCATCTCCACTAATATCAAGTGGGCAACTCGAAGCCGGATGAAAGCCGGAACGCAAAAAATCAGTACGACGAGTCTGCTGGGCTATGATACGGACGATGATGGCGAAATGGTGATTGTTACCAACGAAGCTGAAATTGTTCGTACCATCTATATGAGCTTTGATAAGGGAATGCACCCGGCAGAAATTGCAGAAAAGCTCAATGCGTTGGAAATCAGGACAATCAAAAATAACCCGTGGACGGGTGAATCGGTCAAGAATATCCTGCGGAATGAAAAATACTGTGGCGACGTTCTGATGCAGAAAACCTATACGGTAGATTGTTTGACCCACAAGACCAAGAAAAACGAAGGCGAGGTGGAGCAGTATTTTATACCAGACCATCATCCCGCAATCGTAGAACGAGAGATCTGGGATAAGGCACAGGTACGGCTGGAACAGATTGCAGGCAAGCGGAGGCGTATTCGCCCAAAGCAGCAAAGGCTGGTTCCTTTACGAAAAGGAGTGCTGTTAGGATTCGTTCCCATCAGACCTACATGGAAGGCTGTTTCCCTCAAGAGATTGGAAACGGCAACAGAAAAGGTGATGGCACTGGTTGATGCAAAGCCAGAGCAGGTACACATAGAATATGAAAGCGAGGAATGTGAAATGGAAATTTTGAAAGGATTTGAGGTAATCAATCTAAAGCAACCGAAAGGCGAGTCTGTTATGACGGTGACTTCAAACAGTCTGAAATTCAATAAGGCAACAGCTGTAGAGTTAAACTACGCGCCTTACATCAGGATGCTGCTCAACGCAAAGACCAGGCAGATTGCGATTCAGCCTTGTTCAGAAAAAGATCCGAATGCGATCAAGTTCAGTAATGAGGAAAGCAAGCAGACTTATGCAATCAGCATTAAGGTGCCGGCTATCCAGGTAGAGTTTCGGAGAATGCTGCCTTTCGAGGATGACAACGGTGGTAAACTTAGCTATACCTTGAATGGAACCTTGTACCCGGATGAGCAAGTTGTCATTTATGATATTGGGGATGTGAAACCGGAAACAGAAAAGAAACGCCGGGGCAGAAGAAAAAAATCTGAAATTGAAGCAGAACAAAAAGAGAACTAAGAATAATATTTGAAGATTTGGTAGTGGCTCCCACTTGTGATTCAAAGGAAACTTTGAGTTGCAGGTGGGAGATTTTTTATTGTGAAAAAGGCTATCTTCCTGACAAATCAGATGAATCTTTGCCGGACTTTTAACGAATGTCTATTTTTTTAACAAAGAACATGATGGAGAGGGAAAAGTGTATCGCTTGCTCGAAAATTAAAAATCTTAGTCTTTTTTAACAAAAATCTCATGGCATTTTTGACACCTATCTTTTCGGGCTGTTGATGGCATGTTGGATCGAATTTCTGCTTTTGATGGAAAAACCAGAGATAAGCAGGATTTTTGGAAAAGATTGATATGGAATCCTGTAAAGATATGGCGCAGCACAGAAAAAGATTAAACGAGGAATCTTTTATGATTGAAAAAGGTGAAGAACCTAGATCATCAGCGGTAAAAATGAAGATTAGGGCAAAAAAATAGACCGCCAAAGAGAAAAATGGCGGAATATCAAGGAAAATCAAGGATTTACGGCGGGATGTGGCAGCACTTCTAAAATAGAAATTTGTGAAAAATGTTGTCCAAGACTTGACATCGGGCGGTCTGCTGGGCGTTTGGGGCAAATGGATGAAACACGCCAAGTACATTTACAATATTCAGGATTTTAACCCGGAGCAGGTGCTGGCTGTTGGCTACACCAATTTGTTTTCGGGCTCGGTTACACAGGTGACGGGATTAAATCTTCTGACATTGGATCTACTGATGATTCATAGCTATTGCAGTGCGTTACTTCAGTTTTATAATGCGGATCTTAGCATAGATTATAAATACACTTCCTTTTTGAAAATTGCATTTTTCAACACTATAGCGAATGTGCTGATATCTTTGATTTTGATGACAACGGTACTCAGCAGCAAAAGATATGCAGCAAGAATAGCAGGGTGTGTTGTGCCACTTGTTTTAATATGCGTCTATATTTTGTTTAAGCTGTTTTCTTCAGAGAAACCTAAATATAATAAGACATTCTGGAAGTTTGGCGTTAAGTATAGCCTACCGATTGTTCCACATGGATTATCTCAAATTGTTCTTTCACAGTTTGATAGAATCATGATTAACAATATGGTTGGCGTTGCAGAAGCTGGTATCTATAGTTTTGCGTTTAATATTAATACCATAATACAAATACTGGTTAATTCACTAGATACAGTTTATGGACCATGGTATTACGAAAGGGCCGACAAAAAGGAATTCAAGCAAATTAAAGAAGTATCTACGATTTATATGTACGCCATGTGGTGTGTGATTGTAGCAGTAATGCTTGTGGCCCCAGAGGTAGTACTTATTCTTGGAGGAAAAGAATATTACGAGTCGAGAATAGTTGTATTGCCGTTGTTAGCATGTACCTTCTTTACATTTTTGTACTTGCTTCCATCGACAACGGAGTATTATTTGAAGAAAACTTGGAATATTGCATTTGCAACATCATGTATTGCTGTACTGAATATTATTCTGAACTACTTCTTTATTAAACAGTTTGGGTATATTGCTGGTGCTTATACAACTTTGTTTTGCTATATCTGCTACTTCTTTTTCCACTACCTGATGGCAAAGAAACTGATCGGATTTCAACAGTTTGATACAAAAATCATTGCAATTTTAGCAGTTCTGCTGTTTGCAGTACTGGCAGTTTGCTATGTATTGTTGGATCTCTTGGCTTTTAGATGGACTCTTATGATGATTTTTGTGCTTGTAAATGCACTTTTGTTGCTGAAGATGTACAAAACAGGAAAACTCAAGGGATTAGTAGGAGAAAAGAATAATGAATAAAGAAGATTATCTTAGAACTGAAATCAGAGACGGATATCAGGTTTCAGTTACAAGAAAAAAAGTTTGGTTGTGTGAACTGGAAATGGCGACATGGTTTTGCAATGTATGCGAAAAATATGGTTTGAATTATTTCCTGATTGGAGGAAGTGCAATTGGTGCAGTTCGTCATAATGGATTTATTCCATGGGATGATGATCTGGATATCGGTATGCTACGAAGTGACTTTGATAAATTTAGAAAAGTGTCGATAAGAGAGCTTCCGAGCAACTATAAAATCGAATATGGTGTATTAAAAAACAATGTATTTAGTTCGTTACTGCGAATTCGCAATAATGATACGACCGGAATTATTGTTGATGAATATGAGCAAAATGCGCTTGGTGGTGGTATTTTTATTGAGTTATATCCATTTGATAATGTTCCAACTGGTATAAAAAGAAAAGTGCAGTTGGCAAAATCTAGTATGCTTTTTCTTGCATTGAATAATTGGAATCGAAAAGAAAACTTTAGTGGAATAAAGAGATTGATTATCAGTGGGCTAAAAATGTTTCCGATTGAATCTGTTTGGCGAATGTATGAAAAAAATAATACAAAATATTCTGGTACAAAAACAGAATATGTGGATACTGTAGCGTTGCCATCCTATGCGAAACAGGGAATTCATTTCTATAAGAAAACAGATGTACAGCAAACAGTTTCACATAGCTATGAATTTACAGACTTGAATATCCCTAAAGGAAATGATACGTGTTTGCGGCAACAATATGGGGATTATATGGAACTACCGCCGCTTGAAAAGCGCGGAACACATCATGATTTTATTGTTTTTTACGATCCAGATAGATCTTATCTGGAATATAAAGACAGTGAGATATTGAAGAAATATTTTAATGGCGATATTTCAGTAGAGCTTCTTTAATAAAATAGAGGTATTGGATGATGTTATGTGAGAAATATAAAGAACAATTCCTGCAGCCGGAAGTCAGGTGCGATACATATATAGGAATTGAAATGAAACAAGTGTGGTTTGCAGAGATGCAGCTACTTGAAAAATTTATAGATATTTGTAATAAGCATGGCTTGTCATACCAATTAGTGGGCGGCAGTCTGTTAGGAGCAATTCGGCATAAAGGATTTATTCCTTGGGATGATGATATTGATGTGGGAATGCTTCGCCCTGATTATGATCGCTTTGTGCAATTGGCAAAAAATGAGTTGGAAGCACCATTTTTTTTGCAAACACCTTTGACAGATCCGGGTCGAAATATAGACTATGTTCAAATTAGAAACAGTGCAACAACAGCAATCGATTTGAGATATGTTGACGATCATAATACATTTAATCAGGGGATTTTTATTGATATTTTTCCGATTGACGGGGTTGGATCAGATGAAGTATTGCAAAAGCAGGAAAAGCAACAGCAATTTATCAGAAGAGTTTATGGAAGTGCCTTTAAGACGAATGCTACTGGAAAAGCAAAAATAAAGCACTATGTTTCGAATGCTATTTATAAAATTGTAGGTCCAAAAAATATTGATAAAAAGAGAAATGACATATTTAGAAAAGTCAGTATTGAATCGAGCAATGAAATAGGTCTGGTTAGCTTTCTATTCAATAATAATCGACGAAATTACTGGAAGAAAGAATGGGTCTTGAATTGTACGAATGCTCCATTTGAATTCTTAAATGTTACGGTTCCGATAGCTGCTGACGAAGTCCTGACGAAAACATATGGTAACTGGCGAATGTTTGAAAAGGGAATGGCGATGCATAGCGGCATTGATTTTAATGTATCAAAGTCATATATGGAAGTTTTGAGAGACAAGTATCACTATGAAGAATTTAAATCATATAACAGTCAGAAAGGGAAAAAACTTGATTACGAAATTGAACGGGGGGGACTACGCCCCATTGCTCCAAATGAAAATCAAACAATTTATGATATGCTACAGGGCATTGATAGAAGAGAAAATGATTTTACAAATGATGTGAAAGATATGCCATATGAGGAATTCCCGGAATGGTGCAAATTGCAGTATGAGTATGCAAATGGAAGGTTGCTTCCGGCCGGGTATGTGCCACAAAGTATTTATTGGCTGTATATTGATGGAGAACCTGTAGGTGTTGGAAAAATACGTTGGAAACTTACAGAAACCTCACGAGAAGCAGGCGGTAATATTGGATATGCGATTTCAAGACAGTATCGCGGACATGGATATGGAACAATACTGTTAAAGTCACTTATTGATATTGCAAAATCTGGAAATTGTCCGGAGCTTTTGGCTACTGTGAAAAAATATAATTACGCATCAAAACGTGTGATGGAAAAATGTAGTGGAGAACTGATAAGAGAAACAGACGAGCGTTGGTATTATAGGCTTGGATAAAATAAACGAAAGGGGGAGAAACAGTGGTCAAAGTAATTACCTATGGAACATACGATATGCTGCATAGAGGACATATTAGACTTCTTGAAAGAGCAAAAGCATTGGGTGATTACCTTATTGTTGGTGTTACAGCAGATGACTTTGATAAAACTCGCGGCAAGATTAATGTGCAGCAATCTTTGATGGAGAGAATAGATGGAGTAAAGTCCACAGGATTGGCTGATGAAATTATTGTTGAGGAATATGAAGGGCAAAAAATAGATGACATCAAAAAGTATGATGTTGACATTTTTACGGTTGGCTCTGACTGGAAGGGTAAATTTGATTATCTGAATGAATATTGCAAAGTTGTCTATTTGGAAAGAACACAAGGTGTATCAAGTACAGAAATTAGAGAACAGAAGAGACAGCTTCGCATGGGACTGGTTGGTGAATCGAAATATTTGTGTAAATTGCTCAAAGAGAGCACATATGTAAATGGATTGAGTATAGAGGCAATTTATTCTGATTCATTGGATGATGTGCCGGCTGAACTTAAAAAACTAAAGACGGTAACGGACAATTTAGACGTTTTTATAAATACAGTTGATGCAGTTTATATTAGATCTTTTCCTACAAAACATTATGAGCAGATAAAAAAAGTATTAAATGCAGGAAAACATGTATTATGTGAATCTCCTATTACACTAGATAAGCAGCAGTGTAAAGAACTCTTTGAATTGGCACAAGCAAAAGGCTGCATTCTGATGGAGGCAATAAAAACTGCGTATAATACAGCATTTTCACGTCTTGTACTGTTGGCTAAAAGTGGAAAAATTGGAGATATTGTATCCGTTGATGCTACCTGCACTAGTTTAAAAGAACTTGCGGCAAATGAAGTTGAAAAACTTACCGTATGGAATAGTGCGTTTGACTGGGGACCTACAGCTATGTTGCCGGTTTTTGAAATTTTAGGTACAAACTATAAGCTTAAAAGGATTGTAACACATTACATTGATAAAGAAAGAAATTTCGATGATTTTACAAAAATGGATTTCATATATGATAATGCGGTTGCATCAATTAAGGTTGGAATGGGAGTGAAGTCAGAAGGAGAACTGATTGTATCGGGTACCAAAGGATATATTTATGTTCCAGCTCCGTGGTGGAAAACAGACTATTTTGAACTACGTTATGAAAATGCAGCGGATAATCGGCGATATTTCTACCAGTTGGATGGGGAAGGAATTCGGTATGAGTTAGTTGCTTTTGTACGAGCAATTGATAATGGCCGTATGGCACGATATATTGAAGAATATGTTTCTGAAGCGATTTCTTCGATTGTAAGTGATTTTCATAATGGTATAGATGTTATTGCAATTAAAAATTGAGGAGGATATAAAAATGTATTATTTGGATAGTAGGGTAGAAAATCTGTATAGAATTTTTGATCAGAATGCAAGAAAGGATTATCTTCGATTAGATTTAAATGAGAATCCTGGTGGTCTTCCGCAGGAGTTTATTGATGATGTTCTTAAAAATGTTACACCGCAGTTTGTTGCACAGTATCCAGAAACGTTACATTTCACTGAAGTTCTGGCGAATCATCTCGGAACGGACATTTCTCATATTTGCCTGACAAATGGTTCGGCAGAGGGCATCCGTTACATCATTCAGGCGTTTACCTCAGTAAATGGACGTATTGTCGGTGTTGTACCATCCTATTTTATGTTCCAGGTTTACTCTGAAATGTATGGACGTAATTTTGTAAAGGTTCCGTATAAAGAAGACCTAAGTATGGATGTTAACGATATTATTCGTGAAATGACGGATGATACACAGCTTTTAATTCTTTTGAACCCCAACAACCCGATGGGAAATGTATATTCGGATGATGAATTTGAATCTATTATGAAGATTGCAAGACAAAAGCAGATTACAGTATTGGTTGATGAGGCCTATCATTATTTTTATCCGAAAACATTTATTAAATATGCATTGACCGAGGATCATGTGTTTATCACGAGAACATTCTCCAAGTTGTTCTCTATGGCTGGCTGCCGTCTGGGATACGTTGTTGGCTGGTCTGATGGTGTTAAAATGGTACAGAAGATGTGTACACCACATAACACGAACGCATTCGCTATGATGTTTGCTGAAAAAGTGTTGACAACGCCGGGAGTGTTGGATTCTCTAATTGAAAAGTTTAATGGTGGAAGAAAGTATCTTGTCGATTCCTTAGATAAAAATGGATATCGTCATAAGGGTGAAGCTGGTAACTTCATTTTTATTGAGCCTAAGACGGATGCACAGACCGTCGTAGATAGAATGAAAGCAGAAAAGAAAATCCTGATTAAAGCTTACCCGAACGTTGGCGAGTTTGGTAATTGTTTGCGAGTGTCAATTGGTGAAGAAAAGTATATGAAGCAATTTATGGATGCATTGCTTGAAATTGATCAATAAATTTTTATGGAGAGTTTGGAATATGAGTCATAATAAACGGGGGGGGGTACCGCAGTAGCTCCCGGAAAAATCTGATATACGGGATAGTAATTATTATATTAGCAGCATTGCTGGGTGCCCTTTTGTGGATGAATAAAGTGGAAGAAGATAAAAAATCTGCAGAACTTTATGCACTTAACCAGAAACTTTTCCAGGAAGAGCAAGAAAAGCAGGCTGCCCTGAAACAGAAAGAGGCTGAAGACAGCTTTTATCAGAAGTTGGCGGATGGATTTGATGTGAATATCTTAATCATTGGAGATTCAATAGGAGAAGGATCTGGTGCATCTTCAAGCAGTAGCTTTTGGGTTCCATTACTTCAAACTGATTTGAAAAAATCTTACGACAAAAGTAAGATTTCTTTTACCAACGTTTCAATGGGAGGCAACGCTTCCTACGCTGGCTACGTCCGTACAATGGCTCTGAACGATGACGTGGATTATGATCTGGCAATTATCTGTTATGGTCAGAATGATGGCATAGATGGTTTCTCCACGAATTACGAATCCATCATCCGAGCCATTAGAAGCAAGTACCCTGACTGTTCTATCATCTCCATCTTGGAATCTTCTCAGCGTGAGTATACAGAGAAGATGACTACCATTCAGAGCATCTGTGAGCATTACTCTATTCCGGTAGCAGATACAATCGCTGCCTTTAATAATTCAGGCAAAGCGTACGAAGACCTGTCCAATGATGGTGTCCACCCGAATGATGCTGGTCAGGAAATCTACTTTGAAACGGTCAAATCTGTCATTGATGATAATGTGGCTGCTTCCACGGGAAAAATGTCAGACACTGATGTAATCAATGCTGATGTGCATGAGTTTGATAACTTCGTCTGGTACGATGCAAGTACGGATTTTGAACGGGTGGATGACACAACCTTTACCATCAGCACAAGCGCATTTGGCATACTGGGTATCGACTATACCTATGAATCAGGAGATAACAAAGCAGATATCTATGTGGATGGTGAACTGTTTGAATCCCCAACCGTAACGTTCGATTATGACTTCTCTCAGAGACATATCCTAGTAGTCAGTGATGACTGCACAGTGAAGGACGAAATCAAAGTCGTGTTTACCAGTAAAGAGCAAGCCGATGGATTCAAAGGAATGTGCTTCAGCTGGGAGTAAAGAAACAAAAAGCCGTGTGATTTCTCACACGGTAGCTGCTCAAAATTTGCACACCGCTACGAGGTGAGCAGCAGGCAACACAGCGGAAGCTGTGGCGAAGATGCGATTATTAGAATTGAAGATAAAAAATTGTTGCTAAGAGTAATATTAACAAAAAAAGAAAATGTATGCGACTTTTTGCTAAGCAATCTTTTCTCGGAGGAAGACAGGCGAGATGAGTAGAGTAATTATAATATATTCTGTAATAATTTTTGCAGGGGTAATATTTTTTTGTGTAGGGAGTAGATATGCTTTTCAGAAAGCCTGTAAGCGGAGGGCTTCGCATCCGGCAAATTTAGAAACGGCAGATGATGAACAGAATAGTTTGTCTACAAAAAATGAAAAAATAATAATTACGGCATCAGATGGAGTGAGATTAGTAGGCTATTTTTATGAAAGAAAGAAAAATGCACCGATTGTGATTTTCTTTCACGGGCTTTGGAGCACTGGATTTGTAAATGGAAAACCAATTTACAGGATTACTGAGAAACATAATTGGAATTTGCTTTTAGCTACTTTAAGAGCACATGGTGAGAGTGGGGGAGAATATTCTACATTTGGTGCGTTAGAGAAATATGATTGTCGTGATTGGGTGAGTTGGGCAAGAAAGAGATTTGGAACTGAATCATTGATATTTCTAATAGGAATTTCTATGGGTGGAGCCATAGCTATGCTGAGTAGTAATTTAGAAGGTATGGAATGTGTGCGTGGCATCATCGATGAAGGTGGATATACCTCGCCGTTAGAAATGATAGAAATCAATAGTAGAGATAAGCTGCAAAGCAAATTTTTGGTGAGAATATTCTCAGAACTCGTTAATGTTGGGGCAAGAATATGGGGGAGATGTAATTTGAGAGGTGTTGATGCGTGTAAAGCACTGATGAACACGAAAATTCCAGTTTTAATTATTCATGGCGATAAAGATACGCAAGCACCGGTAGCAATGGCATATAGACTTAACAATAGTTGTAAAAGCGAAAAGCAAATGCTCATTATACGAGGTGCTGGACATACAGATTGTTATAGAATAGATCCGTTAAGATACGAAAATGCGGTGTATGAATTTATAAAGAACCATATAACGTAAATTAAACGTTTACAAATTTGAAAATAGGAGAAAAGTAAGGCGTAGTAGGAAAGGGGAGCAATTATGGAACAAGAGCTATTCAACCCACAATCTTCTTCCGTAAATTCCTCCCGAATCATTTACACCCCATCAACCTTTGCCCGGACATCGTTGCTCCATCTGCAGGAGGTCGGCTCGTTGCAGGCTGTTTGCCCACATGTATCTCAAAGAGAGGATTTAGTATCGTTCCTTTGCTTCATTGTCCTGTCTGGTAAGGGAGAACTTTCCTACGAGGGACAGACATATAAACTGAGTGAGGGCGACTGCGTATTCATCGACTGCCGGAAAGCCTACAGCCATTCTACTTCCGATAATCTTTGGTCGCTCCAGTGGTGCCACTTCTATGCACCGTTCCTTCCAGCTGTGTATGAGAAGTACAAAGAGCGTGGTGGCCGGCCAGTGTTCCATCCGGCGAATATTGAACCCTTCACTACACTTCTAACGGATATCTACGATTTGGCATCTTCATCCGATTACATACGAGATATGCGGATTAACGAGAAGCTGGGAATGTTGCTTACACTGCTGATGGAGCAATCTTGGCATCCAGAGAGTATGACCGTGAGCCGAAAGCGGCTGGAATTAGCAGCCGTGAAGGAGTATCTGGACGAGCATTACACGGAAAAAATCGCACTGGATGATCTGTCTGAACACTTCTTTATCAATAAGTTCTACTTGTCCAAAATCTTTAGAGAAACATATGGAACGACGGTCAATAACTATCTGATTTCAAAGCGGATTACCAGAGCCAAGCAGCTGCTTCGCTTCACCGATATGACTGTGGATGAAGTTGGTGTTGCGGTCGGTATGGGAGATGCAAACTATTTTAGTCGGATGTTCCGCAAGGTGGAAGGCAGTAGTCCAAGGGAGTACAGAAAGCAATGGTAAAGCCAGTAATAATTGAAACACAACGATTTGAGGACTTCCGGGGCTGGCTCTCTGTGCTTGTAGATAGCAAGGTCAACTTCCATGTAGTCCAGATCAACCAGGGATTCAGCAAGAAAGCGTTCACGCTGCGTGGTCTGCATTTTCTGGAAGGAGAACACGCACAGGCAAAGCTAGTTTCCTGCTTGCATGGCTCTATCTTTAATGTGGCTGTTGATATCAGACCAGGAGACACTTTTGGATACGCCTATGGCGAGATTCTTTCCTTCGAAAATCAGAAACAGATGTTGATTCCACGTGGCTTTGCCCATGGCTACCTGACATTGGAAGATGACACCTTGATGCAGTGGTGTGTGGACAATGATTTCTGCAGTGAAGCGGCAAGAGCGGTGCGTTATGATTCCGATTTTATCTGGCAGACCGAGCCTTGGCCTGTACGGGAATATATCCTCTCCGAAAAAGATAAAAATGCAATAAAACTTTCCGAGCTGCGCACGTTTTGAGCCTGCGCGGCTCTTTTTATTTCATCCCAAACCGAAGAAGCCAAGATAGTGCTAATATTGGACTGCTTATGCACTTCTGAAAGGACAAATGTCCTTTTAAAATATGGTTGTACGACAAAATCAACCAACATAAGTTTTAAACTTCACGTTTTAAATGAGGATCGAAATTATGAAAAAAGCACTGATTACCGGTATCACTGGTCAGGATGGTTCCTATCTGGCAGAGTTTCTTCTGGAGAAGGGCTACGAGGTTCACGGCATTGTCCGCCGCGCTTCCATCTCCAACACCGCTCGTATCGACCACCTGATCGAGAAGAACGCTATCACCCTGCACGACGGCGACCTGTCCGATTCCTCCGGCCTGATCCGTCTGGTGGGCGAGATCAAGCCCGATGAGATCTACAATCTGGCTGCACAGAGCCATGTTCAGGTTTCCTTTGATGCTCCTGAGTACTCCGGCGATGTGGACGCACTGGGCGTTCTGCGTATGTTGGAGGCTGTCCGTGTCTGCGGCCTGACCAAGACCTGCAAGGTGTACCAGGCTTCCACCTCCGAGCTGTACGGCAAGGTTGAGGAAGTCCCTCAGCGTGAGACCACCCCGTTCCATCCCTACTCTCCGTATGCCGTGGCCAAGCAGTATGGCTTCTGGATGGTCAAGGAGTACCGCGATGCTTACGGGATGTTCGCTGTCAACGGCATCCTGTTCAACCATGAGTCTGAGCGTCGTGGCGAGAACTTCGTCACCCGTAAGATCACGCTGGCTGCCGGTCGTATCGCTGAGGGTCTGCAGGATCATCTGGAGCTGGGCAACATGGATTCTCTGCGTGACTGGGGCTATGCCAAGGATTATGTTGAGTGCATGTGGCTGATCATGCAGCAGGAGAAGCCGGAAGACTTTGTCATTGCTACCGGTGTGCAGCACACTGTCCGCGACTTCACCGAGAAGGCTTTTGCCGCCAACGGTATCACCATCCGCTGGGAGGGTACCGGCATTGATGAGAAAGGCTATGATGCAGCTACCGGCAAGATGCTGGTCTGTGTGAATCCTCAGTGGTTCCGTCCCACCGATGTGGACAACCTGTGGGGCGACCCCACCAAGGCTAAGACCGTTCTGGGCTGGAATCCGCAGTCCACTACTTACGAGCAGCTGGTGGAGATCATGGCCAAGCACGACCGTGAACGTGCAAAGCGCGAAAAGGCACTCAAGGCAGTTCTGTAATTTGGAAAGAAGGCAATTCTGTTATGATGGAAAAGAATGCTAAGATTTATGTCGCAGGTCATCGCGGCATGGTGGGCTCTGCAATCGTCCGCGAGTTGCAGCGTCAGGGCTACACCAATATCATCACCCGTACCCACAAGGAGCTGGATCTGACCCGTCAGGATGCTGTGGAAGAGTTCTTCGCACAGGAAAAGCCGGAGTATGTGTTCCTTGCTGCTGCCAAGGTCGGTGGCATCGTGGCAAATCAGGAAGCTCTGGCCGACTTCATGTATGACAACATGACGCTGGAGATGAACGTCATCCACTCTGCATGGAAGAACGGCTGCAAGAAGCTGGAGTTCCTTGGCTCCTCCTGCATCTACCCCCGCATGGCTCCGCAGCCCATGAAGGAAAACTGCCTGTTGACCAGTGAGCTGGAAAAGACCAACGAGGCCTATGCACTGGCTAAGATCTCCGGTCTGAAGTACTGCGAGTTCCTGAACCGTCAGTACGGCACTGACTACATCAGCGTCATGCCCACTAACCTCTATGGCCCTAACGACAACTATCATCCCACCCACAGCCATGTGGTCCCGGCGCTGATCCGTCGTTTCCATGAGGCCAAGGAGCAGAACCTGCCCAGCGTTACCTGCTGGGGCGATGGCTCTCCGCTGCGTGAGTTCCTATATGTGGACGATCTGGCAAACCTGTGCGTTTTCCTGATGAACAACTACTCCGGTAACGAGACCGTCAACGCCGGTACCGGCAAGGAACTGACCATCAAGGAGCTGACCGAGCTGGTCGCCAAGGTCGTGGGCTACACCGGTGAGATCAAGTGGGATACCACCAAGCCCAACGGCACGCCCCGCAAACTGCTGGATGTGTCTAAGGCTACCAATTTGGGTTGGGCCTACAAGACCGAGCTGGAAGACGGCCTGCGCCTGTCCTACGAGGACTTCCTGAACAACCCGATGCGTGCAGAGCGCTAAACTTAAAATAAACGATTGGAAAAGGTCGTGTGTCCGTGCAGGGCCACGGCCTTTTTGGTTAAATGGTAGGAGAAGTATTATGAATCTGGTGTTATTGTCCGGTGGCTCCGGCCAGCGTCTGTGGCCGCTTTCCAACGATATCCGTTCCAAGCAGTTCATTAAGATCTTCCACCGGGAAGACGGCGAACTGGAATCCATGGTGCAGCGTGTCTACCGTCAGATCAAGGCGGTCGATACCGATGCAACGGTCACCATTGCTACCTCCAAATCTCAGGTTTCGGCTATCCACAATCAGCTGGGCGAGGAAGTGGGCATCAGTGTTGAACCTTGCCGCCGGGATACGTTTCCGGCCATTGCACTGGCGGCAGCTTACCTGAAGGACGTGCAGGGCGTCGGTGAGGAAGAATCCGTGGTTGTCTGCCCGGTAGACCCCTATGTGGAGAACGACTACTTTGAGGCACTGAAAGCACTGGGCGACCGTGCCGCTGTCAGCAGCGCCAATCTGGTTCTGATGGGCATTGAGCCGACCTACCCCAGCGAGAAATACGGCTACATCATCCCCATCGGCAAAGAGCGGGTCAGCAAGGTGTCCATGTTCAAGGAAAAGCCGACGCAGGAAGTGGCAAAGGACTACATTGCAAAGGGCGCGCTCTGGAACGGTGGCGTGTTCGCCTTCAAGCTAGGCTATGTGCTGAACCGTGCGCATGAACTCATTGATTTCGTGGACTATGATGATCTGTTCAATAAATATGATACCCTGAACAAAATCAGCTTTGACTATGCTGTGGTCGAGCACGAGCCGGAAATTGAGGTCATGCGCTTTGCAGGCACTTGGAAAGACCTGGGCACCTGGAACACCCTGACCGAGGCAATGGACAGTCATGCAGTGGGTGAGGCACTGTTTAATGAGCAGTGCAAGAATGTTCATGTGGTCAATGAGCTGGATGTGCCGATCCTCTGCATGGGCCTGAAGGATGTGGTGGTCTCTGCAAGCCCGGAGGGCATTCTGGTTTCGGATAAGGAGCAGTCCAGCTACATCAAGCCTTTTGTCAACACGCTGGACCACCGGGTCATGTTCGCCGAAAAATCGTGGGGCAGCTTTAAGGTCATCGATATCGACAAAGCGTCCATGACCATCAAAGTGACGCTGAATGCAGGCCATCAGATGAACTATCACAGCCACCAGCACCGGGATGAGGTGTGGACGGTCATTGCAGGCAAGGGCAAGACCATTGTGGACGGTATGGAGCAGAACGTGAAGGCCGGCGATGTGATCACCATGTCCGCAGGCTGCCGCCATACGGTTATTGCCGAGACCGAACTGAAGCTGATCGAAGTGCAGCTGGGTGAAGCCATCGACGTCCACGACAAGCAGAAATTTGAACTGGAATATTGAGCCACCGCAGGAGGCAGCTATGCAAAACAAGAATAAGCCTCTTTTGCTCCGGCCATCCGGCAAGGATTATCTTTGGGGCGGCAGTCGTTTGAACGATGAATTTGAAAAAAACATCGACCTGACCCCGCTGGCAGAGACGTGGGAGTGCTCCACCCACCCCGATGGCCCCAGCTATGTGGTCGGCGGTGCGTTTGATGGACAGGAACTGGCAGAGGTGCTGAGAGCGCATCCGGAGTATCTGGGCGAACGCCATAAGGGAGAAAATGCTCTGCCGATCCTCATCAAATTCATCGACGCCAAGAAAGATTTGTCGGTGCAGGTGCATCCCACCGATGCCTACGCACAGGAGCACGAAAACGGCCAGCTGGGCAAGACCGAGATGTGGTATGTGCTGGATGCCGGACGGGATGCAAAGCTCGTGTATGGCCTGAAACGAGAGCGCACCGAACAGCAGATGCGGGAAGCCATCGCCAAAGGAACCCTGATGAAGGACTTGCAGTGGGTCCCGGTCAAAAAGGACGATCTGTTTTTCATTGAGGCGGGTACCATCCATGCCATCGGAGCCGGTGCATTGGTGGCAGAGATTCAGGAAAATTCTAATCTGACCTATCGCCTGTACGATTATGACCGTGTAGGCAAGGACGGCAAAAAGCGGGAGCTGCATATCGACAAAGCGTTGGATGTAGCAAATCTGAAGGGCAGTGCAGAACCGAAGCAGCCTCTTCGGGTGCTGAAATACCGGCAGGGCATTGCCTCTGAGCTTCTGACCCGCTGCAAGTATTTTGAGGTGTACCGTATGATCGTCAACACCGAGCGGCGGCAGAAGGTGCACTACCGTGCGGATGAAATTGCCTTCCGGGTACTGCTCTGCGTCAATGGCTGCGGCACGATCTCCTATAAGGACGGCACGATTCCGTTCTATAAGGGAGACTGCATTTTTGTCCCGGCGGATTCCGAGACACTGACGATTCACGGGCAGGCACAATTTCTCGATGTGAGAGGGTAAATAATATGGATATCAAAAAAGAATATGAACGCTGGTTGGAAAATGCCACCGCAGATGCCGATGTTGTGGCAGAGCTGAAAACGCTGGATGATGCAAAAATCGAGGATGCATTTTACCGTGATCTTGCATTTGGTACGGGCGGTCTGCGTGGTGTGATCGGCGCGGGCACCAACCGCATGAACATCTACACCGTGGCAAAGGCTTCTCAGGGCTTGGCGGACTACTTAAAAAAGAACTTTGAAACTCCGTCTGTGGCCATTGGTTACGACAGCCGTATCAAGAGCGATGTGTTTGCAAGAGTTGCCGCCGGGGTGTTTGCGGCGAATGGCGTCAAGGTGAATATCTGGCCTGTGCTGATGCCTGTTCCTACCGTGTCCTTTGCGACCCGCTATCTGCACACCTCGGCCGGTGTCATGGTGACAGCGTCCCACAACCCCAGCAAGTACAACGGCTATAAGGTCTACGGTGCAGATGGCTGCCAGATCACCACCGAGGCTGCTGCGGAAATTCTGGCTGAGATCGAGAAGCTGGACATCTTTGCGGACGTCAAGACCAGCGATTTTGAAGCAGGCGTGGCAAACGGAAGTATCCAGTACATCCCGGACGAGGTCTACACCGCTTTCGTGGAGCAGGTCAAGAGCCAGTCTGTTCTGTTTGGCGAAGAGGTCAACAAGAACGTGGCCATCGTGTACAGCCCGCTGAATGGCACCGGTCTGAAGCCTGTGACCCGCACCCTGAATGAGATGGGCTACACCAACATCACCGTGGTCAAGGAGCAGGAGCAGCCGGACGGAAACTTCCCGACCTGCCCGTACCCCAATCCGGAGATCAAAGAGGCTATGGCGCTGGGTATGGAGTATGCCAAGAAGTGCAACGCCGACCTGCTGCTGGCGACTGACCCGGACTGTGACCGTGTGGGCATCGCTGTCAAGAACAAGGCAGGGGAGTACGAGCTGCTGACCGGCAACCAGACCGGTATGCTGCTGCTGGACTACATCTGCAGTCAGCGCGTCAAACACGGCAAAATGCCTACCGACCCGGTCATGGTCAAGACCATTGTGACCATGGACATGGGGGAACAAATCGCCACCCATTACGGCCTGCGCACCATCAATGTGCTGACTGGTTTCAAGTTCATCGGGGAGCAGATTGGCAAGCTGGAACAGCAAGGCAAGGCCGACAGCTATGTGTTCGGCTTTGAGGAGAGCTACGGCTACCTGACTGGCTCCTACGTCCGTGACAAGGACGGTGTGGACGGTGCCTATATGATCTGCGAGATGTTCAGCTACTATGCAACCAAGGGCATCAGCCTGCTGGACAAGCTGGATGAGCTGTACAAGACCTACGGCTACTGCCTGAACACCCTGCACAGCTACGAGTTCGATGGCAGCGCCGGTTTTGCCAAGATGCAGAGCATTATGCAGGTATTCCGGGGCGACATCAAGGAGTTCGGTGGCAAGAAAGTCGTCAAGCTGCTAGATTATGCACCCGGTCTGGATGGTCTGCCCAAGTCCGATGTGCTCAAGTTCTTGCTGGAAGATAACTGCTCTATTGTGGTGCGCCCCTCCGGTACCGAGCCGAAACTCAAGACCTATATCTCTGTCAGCGCGGAAAACAAAGAAGCCGCTGAGAAGATAGAGTCAGAGATCTGTAAGAGTGCTGAAGAGTTCCTGAAGTAAGGTCGCAAACCATAAAATATTCTTCATCACAAGGATGATTTAAAAATGAACTTGTGATATACTGGGGCTATAGGAAACTGTAGCTCCTTACGCTGCTCGAAACTTTGCACACCTCTACGCGGTGAGCAGCAGGCAACACATGAGAATGTGGCTAAGAATGCGAGGGATAACCTCAAAATGATTTATAGGAGGTTACTGAGATGAAGGGTATTCTGGAAGACAATGCAAATGAAGCGTGGTCTAAAGCGATAGTTGACTGCGATGATATCCTTGAAGGAAGGACTACATTGGGATATAGAAAGAGTTTTGTTGCTCATCTTCATAATTCAATTGAGCTCTATATAAAGCAGTATATGCTCAATACCAATGATTATAGAGTATCATCTGTTAAAAATGGTAATCAAGCGGATGGATCACCTGCAAAGGATTTTTATAATTCAACCGATTTAAATGCCTATTTTAAGGGATTGGATGAAGATACAAAGAAAAAATTCTTTTCCATTGAATTTAATCAGCTTGCAGAAATCTCAAAGAAACTTTTCGACAATTTTTTTCAGTCAAAACCGGCAACTAAGCCTCTATATGCGGAAGGACTAAAGAAAATCAAGGATTTAAGAAATGATGAAACGCATTTCTACATAGATAAGGAAACATTCTTGGGAGAAGATGACTTTAAGGTTCTCTATAATTTCATGATTGTTTTTTATAAAATCCTCATGTACTATAGATTACTACCCTATTGGGGAGAAGCCTTTGGAGAATTCAAAGGACTGGGTTTTGACCGCGTACCACTCACAGACTTTTCATACAAAAAGCAAATCATGAAATCACAATTTATGCATGAATTTCGTGAAGATATTGGTGGCGAACATTTTCCATATCTTGGAGATTCGCCGTATGCCGTGGCGCAGAGTATTTGCATTCGCTGTCCGAGGTATAGGGATAGCCACAAATTTGAAGAATTACTTACATATATAGATGGAATGATTCGATATAAAATTCTGATTTATGAAGATGTTCCGGCAGATGTGATTGATGATTGTGGAAATATTGTTGGCTGGAGCACTTTCCGTAGATACGATATTGATAGATAGTAAAATGGATGATATACTTAAGTCACAATACATAATAGAAAGGTTGATATCTTATGCCCAGAACAAAAGGTAGCAAGAATAAGCCCAAAACTGTGACTGTTGATTTTGCAACGCAGATTGCGGAAAAGCAGGAATCTATCGCTTCTCTGACTGCCGAAATCACTTCCATCACGGCCAACATTGACACTTTGAAGGCTGACCTGAAAGAGAAGAAGACTGCGCTAAAGGTCACTCAGAAGGAACTGACTAAGCTGGAAGCCATGAAAGCCGCCGCCGATCAGAAGGCCGCCGAAGTAGCGAAGAAGAACGAAGCAGAGGCTGTGCTGAAGAAGCTACTGGCCGAGGGTGTCAGTGCTGATGATATTATCGAGAAGCTGAAATAATCGTTTCAAAATCCAAAACCGTGTGGACGGAGTTACAAAATCTCATCCAGACGGTTTTCTAATAGGTTAATTGCTTCATATCAAACAAAAAGCACTATTTCCCATACCATAGCCCAAAATCATGTCCGGTGAAATTTTAGCAAAAGAGGCAGCAGAGGAGCGCATCTGGGCAGAGCAAACGCCCCGGCGGTGCTCCGGGCCCCGGACGCTCCGAAGATTAAGTACAATCGGATGAAACAATTTTACATGGTTGACATGAGGCGGAAAACGTGATATTATCACCTTGTAAAAAAGTGCGAATCCCTCTCGCTCACAGAGGAAAAATCTCTCTCGCAACGAGAAATCAAACGATACAACGAACAAAAAACGACTTTGCCGAAGGCTGGCAGACACGAGGGACTTAAAATCCCTTTCTGGCGACAGAGTGCGGGTTCAAGCCCCGCAGGATCTTGCTGCCATGGGGCTGACCGGCACCGAGACGATTCTCATCCACTCCTCCATGAAAGCCATCGGTGTTGTCGAAGACGGCGCGGACACGGTTCTGGATGTTTGCATTGCTGGCGCTGAATTTTGCAAACCGATAAGAATGCAACGATACCCCTGCGGTTCTGGATGCACCGCAGGGGTCTTTTTTGTGCAGGTCCTTTCCGAAAAGGGAAAATCATGGTATACTGTGTTGAAAAGAATTTGATTCTGGAGGAATAAAGATGAATGATATGAAGGCAAAGACCGGTGCACTGCTAAAGGAGATGGCCGTCCTGACCGGGGCGGTCGCGATCATTGCGGCGGGCGTCTACTTTTTTCTGGTGCCGAGCCATACATCCGTCAGCAGCATTTCCGGCCTTGGCATTGTGCTGTCCAATTTTGTGCCGCTGCCCTTGTCGGTCATTACGATGATCCTGAACGTTGTGCTTCTCATTGTCGGGTTCTTTACCTGCGGCAGAGAGTTTGGCGCAAAGACCGTTTACACCAGTGTGCTGCTGCCAGTGTTTCTGGGGCTGTTTGAAAAGCTGTTCCCGGAGGCTGGCTCGATGACTGGCAGTCAGGAGCTGGACGTGGTGTGCTATATCCTGGTGGTCAGCATCGGGCTGAGCATTTTGTTCAACCGCAACGCGTCCTCCGGCGGGCTGGATATCGTGGCGAAAATCATGAACAAATACCTGCACATGGAATTGGGAAAAGCCATGTCTCTATCGGGGATGTGCATAGCGCTTTCCGCAGCGCTGGTCTATGATAAGAAAACGGTGGTCCTGAGCATTCTGGGCACTTATTTCAACGGCATCGTGCTGGATCATTTCATCTTCGACAACAGCATCAAGCGCCGTGTCTGCATCATCACCGAAAAAGAGGAGGCGCTACGGCAGTTTATCATCAACGATCTGCACAGTGGTGCGACCATGTACGAGGCCATCGGCGCATACAATCTGGAAAAACACAACGAGATCATTACCATCGTGGACAAGAGCGAGTATCAGAAGCTGATGAACTTTATCAATCGGGAGGACCCCAAGGCGTTTGTCACTATTTACAATGTGTCCAGTGTGCAGTATCAGCCCAAGACCTGAGCACCGGATGTGAAAGGAGACCCTATGAACATTACAGTTTATCTTGGAGCAAACGAAGGAAACACCCCGGCATTGAAAGCGGCCGTGCAGGAGCTTGGGTGCTGGATCGGGGAGAGCGGGAATGCGCTGATCTACGGCGGGTCCCGAAGCGGCCTGATGGGTGCACTGGCGGACAGTGTATTGGCTGCGGGCGGAGAGGTGACCGGCGTAGAGCCGGAGTTCTTTGTCAAAGGGGAACTTCAACACGATGGCCTCACGGAGCTGATCGTCACAAAGGATATGACCGAACGGAAGACGAAGATGATCGAGCTGGGCGATGCGTTCATTGCGTTTCCCGGCGGGACAGGTACGCTGGAAGAGATCGCAGAGGTGATGTCCAAAGTCTCGCTGAAACATCTGGATGCGCCCTGCATTCTGTACGACCTGGATGGCTATTATACTGGCCTGCGGATGCTGCTGAGCCACATGATCGAAATGGGCCTGTCGTCTGAAGAACGGCAGAAAGGAATCTATTTTGCAAAGGATCTCGCGGAGATCAAGGCAATTTTGAACCGTTGATTTTACAAAACGAGCCGAATCAAAATGACGCAGATTCGATTGAAACTGAAGAGATAAAACAAAGAGTAAATCACAAAAAGCCGTCCGCAACAAAATTCCATCTGCATCAAAAACGCATATAACGAAAAGAATACAAATCGTATAGCTTGTTTGAGTGGCACATTTCTACAGCGAAAAATTGACTCGAATGCAGCGCCGTTTTATGCTATAATAGCCCATAGAAAAGGAGCGTGGAGTATTTGGAACTGGAGCAAGCGCAGAAGCGCGTGGAAGAACTGCGCGCGGTGATCGAAAAGAACAACCGCCTTTATTACGATCAGGATGCCCCCGAACTGGAGGATTTTGAATACGATGCCCTGACACGGGAGCTGAAAGAATTGGAAGCACAGTTCCCGCAGCTGGTCACACCCAACTCACCGACGCAGCATGTCGGCGGGACCCCCAGCGGACGGTTTGCCAAGGTCACACACGCGGTCAAAATGGAAAGTCTGTTGGATGCGTTTTCGTTTGACGAACTGCGCGACTTTGACCGTCGGGTGCGTGAAGCAGGCGTCGAACCGGAATACGTGGTGGAGATCAAGATCGATGGCCTTTCGTGCAGCCTGGAATACGAAAACGGTACGCTGGTGCGGGCTTCCACCCGCGGCGACGGTGTGGTCGGCGAAGACGTGACGGCCAATGTCAAAGCCATCCGGAAGATCCCCAAACAGCTGAAGGATGCACCGGAGTTTCTGGAAGTGCGCGGTGAGGTGTATATGCCGCATGAAGCGTTCCAGCACCTTTGCGCCGAGCAGGAATTGCAGGGAGCGGCCCCCTTTAAGAATCCGCGCAATGCAGCCGCCGGTTCGCTGCGTCAGAAGGATTCGAAAATCACCGGGAGCCGTGGGCTGTCGATCTTTATCTTCAATGTGCAGCAGATCCGCGGCAAGGAACTGACTACCCATGCAGAGAGTCTGGACTACCTCAAGAGCCTGGGTCTGCCGGTCTCGCCGCGCTATCATGTGGTGCACAACATCGAAGACGCCATTGCTGAGATCGAGCAGATCGGCCAGAACCGTTCGAAGCTCGATTTTGATATGGACGGTGCCGTCATCAAAGTAAATGCTTTTGCACAGCGCGATTTGATGGGTTCGACCAACAAATTCCCGCGCTGGGCCATTGCATTCAAGTACCCGCCGGAGGTCAAGGAGACGACGCTGCGCAGCATCGAAGTAGCCGTTGGCCGCACAGGCGTTCTGACCCCGACGGCCTGCTTTGACCCGGTCTTTCTGGCGGGGACTACCGTAGCGCGTGCGACGCTCCACAACGAGGACTTCATCCGTCAGTTCGGCCTCTGCATCGGGGATACCATTCAGGTGCGCAAGGCGGGTGATATCATTCCGGAAGTCATCGGTGTGACCTGCCATGAGGAAGGCGCACAGCCCTATGAGATGCCCACAGTCTGCCCGTCCTGCGGCGCGCCGGTGGTGCATTTGGAAGATGAGGCGGCACTGCGCTGCGTCAACCCGGAATGCCCGGCACAGGCACTCCGCAACATCATCCACTTTGCTTCCCGCGATGCCATGGACATCGACGGCCTCGGTACGGCGGTTGCAACGCAGCTGGTGGATAAGGGGCTGGTGCACTCGGCGGCTGACCTTTACACCCTCACGCTGGAGCAGCTGCTGACGCTGGAAAAGTTCAAGGAAAAGAGTGCGACCAATCTGCTGCAAGCCATCGCGCACTCCAGGGAAAACAACCTGGACAAGCTGCTGTTTGGCTTTGGCATCCGGAACATCGGCGATAAGGCTGCGGCTCTGCTGGCGGAACATTTCGGTTCGCTGGAAGCCATCCGGGAGGCGACCGAGGAACAAATCAGCGAGATCGACGGCTTTGGCGGTGTGATGGCCCAGAGCGTGACCGAGTTCTTTGCAAAAGACGGCACGACCGACCTTGTCCATCGTCTGGCGGATGCCGGATTGAATATGCAGTGGAAGGGAGAGCCAAAGGGCGACAAACTCGCCGGAAAAACGCTGGTCGTGACCGGCACACTGGAGACCCTTTCCCGCAATGAGGCGGAAGCGCTGATCGTAAAGAACGGCGGCAAGGCCAGCGGTTCCGTCTCGAAAAAGACGGCCTATGTGGTGGCCGGAACGGCGGCAGGCTCGAAGCTGACTAAGGCACAGGCCCTTGGTGTGCCGGTGCTGACCGAAGCAGAGTTCCTCGCCCTGTTGAACGAGGAACCAAAGCCGGAAGCCTGAATCTTTCCGGCGTCCTGAATCAAAGAAGAACCCCATCAAACGCCCGTACAGTGGAACACGCTGTGCGGGCGTTTGTGCTGCCCCGGTTCTATCTTCCGCCCGGCTGCATACAGTGATGACAAGAGACGCGGAAGGAGAATGCAGGATGGACGAGTATTATCAGGTGGTTCAATCGCTGCCAAGCTGGCTGGCCCGGCCGCTTCTGGACATGCCGTCGGCCTTTGCGCCCGATGTGCAGGAGCTTCGGCTGCGGGTGGGCTGTGCGCCAGCGTTCACGATGCGCGGGGCAGTCTGCACACCGCAGGAAACAGCGCGGGAGCTTGCCTCCTTGCAGCGGATGCTTCTGACGCCGCAGCAGATGGAGGAGATCTTGTTCACGCTGTGCGGCGGGTCGGTCCACACGCATCAGACGGAGATCGCGCAGGGGTATGTGACGGGTCCCTCCGGGTGCCGGGCTGGCCTTGGTGGGCGCTTTCTGCAAAACCCGGAACAGGGCGTCGTTTTGCAGGAACTGACCTCCGTCAACCTGCGCGTTGCGCGGGAGAAAACTATCCCGCTCCCACAGGAACTGTGTGCAGCCTTACAGACGCATTTCATCGGGATGCTTCTTGTAGGCGAGCCGGGCAGCGGCAAAACGACGCTTCTGCGCAGCATGGCGCGGGAGCTTGTCTACCAGAAAAAGCTGGTCTCGGTGATCGACGAGCGGCGGGAGTTGTTTTCGGGCAGCTCCCGGCGGAAGTCCCCTGGTGAAGCGCTGGATGTGATCGCCGGTATCCCGAAGGGACAGGCTGTGCAGATGGCACTGCGGACACTCTCGCCGCAGATCCTTTTGTTGGACGAGCTGGGCGGTCTGGATGAGGTGACAGCGCTCGAACAGGGGCTTTTCAGCGGCGTGGACTTTATCGCAACGCTCCATGCAGCGTCCCCGGAAGAAGCGGTCGGACGCCCCCAGGTGCAGGCGCTGCAGGCGCGGGGTGCACTCCATGTGCTGGTCTGGCTCAAAGGGCGGGCGGAGCCGGGGCAGGTGCGGGAGGTGCGGTTTTTATGAGCAGTCTCTTTTTGCATGGCATCGGGGCGGTCTGCCTGGTATTCTGCGGCTGGTGCGTTGGCGATGGGGTCTGCATCCGTGCAGAGGCACACCGGCAGGCGCTGCAGAAGACCATTGCCCTACTGGAACGCATCCGCCGGGAGATCGAATTCCGGCGCACGGATCTGAGATCTTTGCTTTGTGCTATGCAGCGGGAGGGTCTTGTGAGGCAGGCAGAGCATTCGCTGCAAACGCTGGCTCCCGATCCGGCACTGACCCGGCGGGAGCAGAACGTGTTCCGGGCGTGCATGGCAGGGCTGGGCCATGCAGAAGCAGCGCAGGAATGCCGGCAGCTCGCATTTTACATTCAGCAGTTCGAGGCGTTTCAGACAGAGCTTGCACCGCAGCTGCGGCAAACGAACGAGCTTTCGCATAAGCTTGGCCTTGCGCTGGGGCTGGCGGCTGCAATTTTGCTGATTTGAGCGGAGAGGATGAAAAAGATGGAGATCGACCTGATCTTTAAGATCGCGGCCATTGGCATCATCGTAGCGGTGCTGAACCAATTGCTGATCCGCTCCGGGCGGGAGGACCAGGCGATGATGACGACACTGGCGGGGCTGGTCGTGGTCCTGTCCATTCTGGTGAAACAGATCAGCACCCTGTTCGTGACCATCAAATCCCTGTTCGCACTATGAGTGCGGCGGCAGCGGCCTTTGGTCTGGCGCTTGTGGCAGCATTGCTTTATACGGTGCTCAGGCGCAGTGTCCCATCCTACGCGCTGCTGCTTTCGTTGGGAGCGGCATTGGTGCTTCTGGTGCGGGTCGGGTCTGCATTCCGGGCGGCGCTCCTCGGCATCGTCCGCCTGGGGGAGCAGACGAACGGCGCAGCCTTTTCGTGCCTGATGAAGAGCGCGGTCGTCCTGCTTCTGACGGACTATACCCATACCCTCTGCGAAGAAGCCGGAGCGGAATCGCTGGCGTGGTGTGTCGGGCTGGCCGGCCGCTGTCTGATGCTTGCGGCGGCGTGGCCGCTGCTGGAAGAGATTTTACAGCGAATCGGGAGTATGACGGGATGAACAACTGGGATGTGCGCCTTCCGGGCGCGGAGATGTGGGGGCCTTATCTGGAACAAAGCCCGGTACCGCCTGCGGCGTTCGCAGAAAACCCCTGGGAGGCGCTGCGCAGTTTTCTGCCGGAGTCCCTGCCCACGGCTCTGCATACCGCTGCAAGCGGGTATGCGGCGGTTCTGACCTTTCTGGTGCTGGGCGCTGTCATCGCACTGCTGTTGGGCGGCCATGCGGATGGAACACTGATGGACCTCGTCTGCGCTGGGGGCTGCGGGGTCCTGCTGTGGGAAAAGCTCGTGGCCCTTTCCGAAACGCTCTGCACCCAGATCGAAAGCTGGAACCGATTTCTTCTGGGTTTTCTGCCAGTGTATGCAGGGGTCCTGACCCTGGGCGGCGAGAGCGTGGCAGGCGCTTCGGCAGGCGGTTTTCTTCTGACGCTGCTGTGTGCTCTGGCGCAGGGGCTCACGGTGCTGGTGCCGCCGCTGCTCCAATGCTATCTGGCCCTGAGCATGGCCTGCTGCATCTGTGCGGAGACTGGGCTGGGGAGCTTTTGCAAGGCGGTTGGCAGTGCACTGGAAAAGCTGCTGGGGTGGGCGGGCAAACTTCTGGTTGCTCTTTTGGGTCTGGAGCGCATCTCAACGCTGCAGCTGGACCGTGCGGCCCTTCGCACCGGGCAGCTTCTGACCGGGACGGTGCCGATCATCGGGGAGACGCTGCGCGACGCCTCGGAGACGGTGCTGTCGAGCCTTCAGCTTTTGAAAAGCGGGCTGGGGCTGGCTGCACTGTTGACCATTGCAGCAGAATTCGTGCCGGTCTATCTGGGAATGCTTATCCAGCTGGGCCTGCTTTCCGGATGCGGACTTCTATGCGGAATGATGGACAGTGAGCGCTGCCAGAGCCTTCTGGAATGTTTTGCAGAGGCGCTCCGCTGCATGATGGCGGTGACGGCGCTGTTTGCGGGGCTTGCCATTGCAGGCACGGCACTGCTCTTTGTGGTAGGGGGTGGATGAAGTGCAGAACATCAAAGCGGCGGTGGCAGTTTTCTGCACGGCGTGTATCTGCGCGGAGCTGACCGCACAGCTCACAGGGCAGGGGTGGGCCCGGCGCAGCATAAAAGCGGTGGCTGGGTTATATATTTTAGCAGTGGTCCTCTGCGTGCTTCCGCAGGCAAAAGGGGAGTGGCAGACGTTCGCTCTCCCGGCGGCGTCTTCGGTGGAGCTGGGAACACAGAAGGAGACCGTGCTTTGTGCGGCAGCGTCTCAGCTGGAAGACACCCTGGAAGCTCGCTGCCGTGAGGAGCTGGGCGCAAAGGTCGCCATCCGCATCGAGCTGGAAGAGACAGCGGAGGGCGTACAGGTCCATTCCCTGACGGTAACGCCGACGGGAGAGGTAGAAAAAACGCGGGACGCGGTAGAGGAACTACTTCAACATACGCTGGGCGTATCGCCTGCGTGGAACGTACCCGGCGGGGAGAATGCGCCATGAAACAGCGGGGAGAAGGAACGACATTCGATTTCCGGGCACTGCTGGAAAAGCAGAACCGCACCCGATTGGCCGTGGTGCTGGGCGGCGCGGCGATGCTGTTGCTGCTGTTGATCTTGCTAATCCGCCGCAGACAAAAAAAGAAAACCGGCAACATTGCCGGTTCTGAACAAAGGAGCGTGCAGTAATGATGTTAATTAGAACATCAACAGAAACATGGAACGCAGAATATACCGTACAAGGTAACAGAGACGCACAAATTGTGCGTATTAAATCGCGCTCAAGTATTACAGTTGTTATTGCAAAAATCATGGAAAACCTACCCTTAGTCGGCAAAACGATTACGTATTACATATCCGTGCCGAACTACGGCATAGCCCTCCCGGAAATCGAAAACTTGAATGAGTCAGCATGGATCGTTGATAGACTTCTCGTGCGAAATATGCCGCGTGTGGATGCAGTTACGATCGCGCAAGTTCTGAGAGATGTTTTAAAAAACGAGGTGAAACAAAATGGCAACGAAATACAGAGTTTATAATGAGTTATCGGAGGAGGAGAAAGCCCAAATCACTACGGAGAAGCAATGGCGCAAGCGAGGATATTATCCCGTAGAGAACGAGGGCGAACTCATGTACTGCAATCACTCTTG